>ENA-ORRQ01002235-ORRQ01002235.1-human-gut-metagenome-genome-assembly--contig:-NODE-2235-length-13005-cov-15.347413_pt1 | contig 13005 bp, 13 predicted proteins | sample MGYA00242177_ERZ509138 | MGnify/ENA primary metagenome ERZ509138 (study PRJEB26280, sample SAMEA2338628) | human gut metagenome | biome: human gut; feature: human-associated habitat; material: faeces...
TAAGACATCACGTAGGCATGTATTGAACATTTACTCAGACAACAATGCTTATGCCTTATTCCCATTGAAAAGAGTGGTATACAGGTTCATGCGCATCCAGTTCACCAATACACTTCCTACATCGAAGACGATATTCTTGTATCTACTCATTGCTATCTGATTCTTTAAACATTCACATAGAAAAATTCAGGCTGCTTAGGTTCCGAATACGCTTTCTCGAATTTCCAGCTGACAGCCTTATACAGCAGGCCACCGAAAAGTCGGGCTTGCTCAGGACAGACCACGACACAGCGTCCGCAAGAGATGCATTTCTTTTCGTTGGTCTTGTAGGGTTCCCCCATAGTGATGGCTCCGACAGGGCACATTTTCACACAGGCATGGCAGGATGTACATTTTCCCTTACTTCCTTCTGGATGCAGAGGAATAGGCTTGGTATCACGATAAGGGCGATTTCCATTTACCATCAGTCGGCTGACTGCTGACATCTTTGGTATCTGGAGTAGAAGTTCCCTACTCTTTGAAGCAAAATCATGGAGTTTCTCCATATCATCCGCATTAGGTCTTCCTTCTGCTATCTTGGGAAATATAGAATGCTGGGCTATGACGGCTGCTGCTGAGAGCAACTTGAAGCCGTGGGATTCCATCAGATCCTTCAGTTCTATGAGCGTATCATCATATGCTCTGTTTCCATAGACTGATACGATGATGGCTGGGGTATTGTTTCCAAGAAAACGTCTCAAAGAGCGAACTGCCATTTCCGGGACTCTACCAGCATAGGAAGGTACGCCCACTATCAGCAGATCGCCATCACTTCCCAGCGAGACATCATCCTTCAGCACGTCTGAGGTAATGTCATACTCAATGACAGGCTTCTGAAACTGGGATGCTATCTCACGAACGATACGTTTGGTGGAGAAAGTGGCACTAAAATAGGCCAAATGGATATTCTTCATGTTCATAATGTCTTTGTTTTCTTTTTGTTGGGTGCAAAGTTACTATTTTTAGGCGAAACCAGCGAGTGATTTCTAGAATTTTGTTATCTTTGCAGAAGATTGTGTGTCCTGAGACAGAATGAAGTCTGATATTGGCTATATTTGATAAATTTCTGTCGTAACTTCTAAAGAGATGGTGGCAGCCCCACCGCATTCGGCATGCAGGTGCTGATTGCAAACCACTTTGTGCTGCTCTGATGGAAACAGATGGGTAGTGAACGACAATTGAAAGCCTTCCGTAAGGTTGGTAAGTTATGTGTCAAGGAGATGAACGCAAGTGAACCATTGATGACGCATCGTTAGCAAAGTTAGCAAGTCACATCAGAACTAAGGTCTATTCTTCATCTTGGGATAATGGCAGAGGAAACCTGTTTACTGTCTGCTGGGTGTGCGGTGTAGAGATGGCATGAACTTGACATGGGCTCTTTGGAGGAACAGGAGAAATAGACATGGAATGCTAAGGGAAAATGCTGAGAGCCGTGACACGCAAGGCAGAAAGTACTGATGTCCATGTCTGTGGCGGACTACCTCGTAGTAGTGCTGAAGTTTCTGTAATGGGGATGGAGCGAAGGGGGTAGCGTGCTTAGCCAAATTTAAAGTCCAACTTAAGAAATTGAGGATGAAACAATGAACGAGGCAAAACCTTTTGTAATAGACAAGCGATTGGTGTGGGAAGCTTACCACAAGGTGAAGGAAAACAAGGGCAGTGCGGGTATCGATAAGGTTGACCAGAAGACATTTGACAAAGAAATGTCCAAGAACCTTTATAAGATATGGAATCGCATGAGTTCTGGATGCTACTTTCCCAAAGCGGTAAAGCTGGTAGAAATACCCAAATCCAATGGCGGTACTCGCCCTCTGGGCATACCGACGATTGAATATAGAATAGCGCAGCAGGTAGTAGTATCAGTACTGACTCCCATACTCGAACCTATCTTCAAGGAAGATTCCTACGGCTATCGTCCAGGCAAGGGAGCGCATCAAGCCATAGCCAAGGCTAAGGAGCGCTGTTATGTGACTCCCTGGGTGCTTGATATGGACATAAGTAAGTTCTTTGACACAATCAATCATGAATTGTTGATGAAGGCTATCCGCAAGCATACAGAGGAGAAATGGGTACTTCTATACATTGAGCGGTGGCTCAAGGTTCCCAATCAGACATCGAAAGGTGAAGTGATAGAGCGAACGATGGGAGTTCCCCAAGGTTCTGTGATAGGTCCGGTTTTGGCAAACTTGTTCCTTCATTACGTCTTTGACGAATGGATGTTGCGTAACTATCCAACGATTCCGTTTGAGCGTTATGCAGATGACACCATCTGCCACTGCGTATCGGAGAAGCAAGCCCGGTTCTTGAAAGCTGTTCTAATGAAACGCTTTGAAGAATGTGGATTGAAACTGAATGAGGAGAAGACAAAGATAGTCTATTGTAAGGATAGCAATCGAAGAGGTGACTCGGAGCATACTTCCTTTGACTTTCTAGGCTTTACCTTCAGACCTAGAGGTGCAAGAAACAGAAAGACGGGTCAAAACTTTACTGCTTTTCTCCCTGCAATAAGCAATAAGTCGATGAAGAGGATTAAAGAAGCCGTAAGGGCTTGGAAACTGAATCGTAAGACTTTTGCTTGTCTGCTAGACATAAGCACTGAAGTTGATACGCAGATTAGTGGATGGATGAACTACTTTGTACCCTATCCACGTCTAGATTAATAAAGAATATAAACTAAGAAACAAAAGAGTTAAGTACGAAGAGCCGTGTGATGGGAGACTGTCAAGCACGGTTCCGAGAGAAGGGTGGGTGAAATTCCCTCCACTTACTCGACTGCTGCACTCGGCATCATATTGACGAGGATTTTTGAAATAACAAAGGAACATAAAATGATAGATACAAGACTGAAAGTTTTCAGAAGTGTGGCTACACTCCTGAGTTTCACTAAGGCTGCCAACGAACTGTTCATCAGTCAGCCTGCCATCAGCAAGCACATACAAGAGCTTGAAAAGGAATATGGGGTGCAACTGTTCGACAGAATTGGCAATCGCATCCAGCTCACCCGTGCCGGACAACTTATGCTTGACCATGCCTGCAAGATTATCGATGCCTATCAGAATCTCGATTTCGACATGAAGAAGCTCACAGAGAAATCAGGTGGCGAACTGCGCATCGGAGCCAGTACCACCATCTCACAATATGTTCTCCCCGAACTGATTGCTGAATTCAGGAAACTATACCCCGACATTCGTATTACCCTGCTCAGCGGAAATTCTCATGAGATAGAGGATGCGCTTGCTGCAGGAAGGATAGATCTGGGTATGGTGGAAGGCATCAAGCGGCAGCCCACCTTTAAATACACTCCTTTCATGAAAGATGAGCTGGTGGCGTTCGTACATTGTTCCAATCCCCTAGCCCAGCAAGATGAGATTTCTTTGAATCTTCTCAGGCAGACACCGATTGTACTGCGTGAATTAGGTTCCGGAACCTTGGATGTCATCCAAAAAGCCCTGCAGGAAAACGGCATTGCTCTTTCTGATCTGAACATTGAGATGAATCTGGGAACCACAGAGGGCATCAAGCATTTCGTGGAACATTCCTTAAGCATGGGTATCATCAGCATAAGAGCCATCTACAGGAGTATCTATGAACAAGTATTCAAGGTTCTGGAAATTGAGAATCTGAAGATGGAACGAGAATTTCTATTTGTTGAGAAGAGGGGCGAGACCGCTAAACTCCAGCAGACATTCAAGAGATTTATAACTAAATGTTATAACGTATAGTTATTATGTATATACAACATCTCATGATTTTTCGTACCTTTGCACCCGCTTTTCAAAAGCGAATAACCGACAAAAAAAGAAAAATATGAGATTATCAGAACAAAGGAGCAGTATGCTGCATGGCGTATTGCTCATCGCGCTCTTCGCATGCGCTGCTTTCTACATCGGTGGCATGGACTGTGTGAAAGCTCTTTCGTTTAGCCCCATGGTAGTGGGCATCATCATTGGTATGCTCTATGCCAATAGTTTACGTAACAACCTGCCTGACACCTGGGTACCGGGCATCAAGTTTTGCAGCAAGCGAATCCTCCGCACAGGCATCATCCTTTATGGTTTCAAGCTCACCTTCCAGGATGTGATGGCTGTGGGCTTCTCTGCCATCGTAATGGATGCCATCATCGTATGCGGCACCATCGGTTTGGGAATCCTGGTGGGAAGACTCCTGAAAATTGACCGCAGCATCGCACTGCTCACCGCTTGCGGAAGTGCCATCTGTGGAGCTGCTGCAGTATTGGGTATAGATGGGGCCATTCGTCCGAAGCCTTACAAGACGGCAGTAGCCGTAGCCACCGTAGTCATCTTTGGAACATTATCCATGTTCCTCTACCCTATTCTCTACAGGGCTGGCATCTTTGACCTATCACCAGATATGATGGGACTCTTTACGGGTTCCACCGTTCATGAAGTAGCCCATGTGGTAGGTGCAGCCAATGCCATGGGAGCCGAGGTGAGCAACAATGCCATCATTGTGAAGATGATAAGGGTGATGATGCTGGTACCGGTATTACTGGTGATTGCATGGACCGTTGCAAGGGATGTTGCCAAAAGAGATAATCTGGAAAATACTGATACCAACAAGCCTAAAATCAGCATTCCATGGTTTGCCATTCTCTTCCTGGTAGTGATCGGATTCAATTCTCTTGATTTGCTTCCGGAAAGCATAGTGGATTGGATTAACCAACTGGACACCTTCCTCCTGACCATGTCCATGGCAGCATTGGGAGCCGAAACAAGCTTTGACAAATTCAAGAAAGCTGGCATTAAGCCTTTCCTCTTGGCTGCCATTCTTTATTGCTGGCTCATTGGAGGTGGATATTGTCTGGTGAAGTTTGCCATTCCTTACTTACAATAATAGTATCACATATATGATACCGTCAAAACTGAATATCCATGTGAAATATTGAACGATTCACATGGATATTTTTATTCGTTAACATCTTTACTTTCTTCTTCCCAAGGAATTTCAACCGTAGGCTCGTAAGCTTTCAAGTCTTCATCACCTGTAAAGCTTTCAACTTCATATCCTAAATCTGTATAATATTTTACCACCTCAACAATAGAAGCATCGCCTAAAGCTTGCCCTCCTATAACAGTGATCTTCCACTTCTCTGCCAACTTTTTTAAGTTTTCAGGATTCCACAAACTGCTTTGTTCAGTAAATGCAGCCCATGGTGATTTCTCATCAGCCGAATCGATCATGATTTGAGCAAATTCCTCACCTAATGACATTCTGTCTCCTGAAGAATGAGCTATATGATTTTCTGTCTCAATGATCGTTGCCAGTGGCAGGATAAAGGTTGTTCCTTTCTTCTTTTCTTCCTCTATTTTCTCAGAGACCTTCTCGTATGTAACCAAGGCATTGCTTGGACCACAAGTTTCCTTTCCTGATACTTTGAGCCAAACGTAAAGTACACTCGTATCAATCACCAATACCTTTCTCATTATATTTTATCGTTAACCATCATTCTACCAATTGTTCCTGAAGCCATCAATTTGGTTAGATTCTCTTTTTCTTCCAAGAGATTGACATGACTATCACCGTTCTCATCACGGGTAACATAGCTGACAAACGGAATCATCTTGTTGCCTAACTCATCTAACAAAACTGGATTATGCGTCGTACAGAGCACATCAACCTGGCGCTGTCGTGACAAGTCCTTCAACATATCAACCAACTCCTTAGCACGAGAAGGATGCAAGCCATTATCCACCTCTTCGATAAGCAATAAACTATGAGGTGCAACCGCCAAAAGAGCTACGACAATCGCTATAAAACGAAGCGTACCATCACTCATACCTCTTGCATCAACAGGTTGTTCGGGATTCCAATCCTCATAACAATAAAGCATGGCATCCGACTTAATCAGGCCAACAGGCTCAGATATCACCTTGTTAATATCACGCTCAGAAAGTGGTCGAACATAGCTAGACACCAGTGCTTCCACCTTCTTCTTTTCCTCAGGTGACAATGCACATAAAACGCCAGCTACATTACTACCATCAGACTTCAACTCTTTTGAAATCTTGCAGTAATCACGCATCTTAGCAGGAACAGGATCAAGAATGATGATATTTCTAAAAGTAGCATATATCTTTGCCCAAAAATCTAGAAATATTGGAGCACCATACATTTTCCATGTGATATTGCGAGCAGAATCAATAAACTTGCCAGGAATGACATCATCGCCTTCTATACCTAAACGATGAATTTCACAAGGACCAAAACTGAAAACTGAATTCCGTTTAATCACTCTCAAATCAAGAAGATAATAACTTCCTTCAATTTCTATTTCTATCTCAATACAGAAGAAATCCTCACCTCTACGGATAATCCAGTCTTCCCCACCTCTAACAGTCTGGATGGCATCAAGAAGACTCTTACCTTCCCCCACGGCACGGAGAAAGGCAAACGCATCTAACACATTTGACTTACCACTAGCATTGGTTCCGATAAGGATACCCAAAGAATCGATATATATAGTAGAGTCCTTAAAGCTCTTCCAGTTTTGTAACCTAATCTTTGTAATCATTGCCCATGTTTATTTAAACTCAATATAATAATTTGCAAAGCTAATCATTTTTTCTGAAACAAACAAGAAAATCGCAATAATTCTGCAAGTAACCAGAAAATTATCTAAAAAAAAGTAGAACGATTCACAAGGATATTCTCATTTTTTATTACCTTTGCAGCCATATTCTAATATATCATAGTCAATATGACTATCATAAAATAGAGGGGAAGGCTCCTCAATGGGGAAAGAATTGTTTTATTCATAAGTACATTTAACGCAGCAGAAATCATGAAGAAGAAAATATATTTTGCAGGTTCTATTCGTGGAGGGAGAAACTTTGCTGATCTCTACAGAAAGATGATTGAACATATGCAGCTCACTGACATCATTCTGACCGAGCATATAGGTCAGGCAGACATCAATCTCATGGAAAAAGGCAGGATGAGTGATGCTGGAAAAGAGATTTTGTTGGAAATAGAGGGTGAGTCATAAGACCATGACGCCCCCTCTTTTTCATGGCAATATTATATAAACCATTAGTTTGGAATACAATTTGGAGCGCATTATCCGTCTTTTACCTGTGAAAGATGTGGTGTGAAGGTAATGAATCCATTTGAAAGTGAGTTTATGCAAACTCATCATAAGAATGGAGACAAAACAGACAACCGGGATAGTAACTTGTAGTGCCTATGCATAAAATGTCACTCAGAAATTGACGATACACATAGACAAAATTTCAACACCCTTGCCTATTAAGGGTTAATAAAGGAATTTCTTTATCAATATGGTACAGAGCGTTTTAAGGGAAAGAGTGGAGAACTTTTTTAATTCCCCACTCTTTTGTAACTTAGCCACATTATAGCAGTGGGCAAAACTTGAAGACTAAGAGGTCGTAAGTCTTGCTCGCAAGCTTTCCATGACGAAGTGGGATACTACAAGTTTTTAGCTTATGAGTAGTTCAAATCAACCAATCTTCTCACAATCGAAATATGAGCGGCTCATGCAGTAAGGAGCTATTTCAATGCCATATTTGCTCAGGAATAATTGAGCCAGCATGGGTTGCTCACGAGTTACACCGATAGGCGGTGTAGTTGATGCAGTGCTCGTCTCCACAAACATGCCTTTTTCAAGGCGTTGTCTCTTGTCCTTACAAGCGGCATTGCCGCTTCTCTTAACTGAAATTTTCCAAAGTGCCATAATCTATGAATTTTATGTATTATTTTTAATGCCACTGATGAGTGACTTCTTCCAGGCTCCCTCTTAGAGGATGTAGCGCTTGAATCCGTCATTCGCCATCTGTACCATTATGATTATATTTCAATGTTGTTATAAAACGATGGTGCAAAGGTCGGCATAAGGTATGCTAAATAAGGGCACTACCTTCAAGAAAATGAGAGATTAGACTTCAAGACTATTATTCCGATACAGAAATATCAGTAGCAACTACCGTAATTTGTATCTGTTGACCTAACGCCGGATTGTAATCAAGAATAAGATTCACAGTTCCATTATTATCCTTAGTGGTCATAACAGAGTCAGCAATAGTCCTTAAAAGTTCATTCTCTTCAGGATTGAGCATAGAGGAATTTGTCCAGCTATGTCCTATTACTAAGTGGACAATAGCATTTCTCCCATGAGGCAACATATCATACTTGCAAACAAGATCTGCCATATAGCTGGCTGCATCAGTCGTTCCATCAGCGTATGATTGAATGGTAACGATGGCAAATCTGCCAGAAAAGAACAGTTTGCAGAGTTGACCAAGTGCAAGACTGTTAGCTTCGATAGATAATGCCGGTAAGACTTGAACGATGAAACTGCCAATGGCTTCCATTCGTTCATAATAAGTCTCCATGAATGCCTGCCGGAAAAGACGTTTACGCTTTGTCTTGTTAACATGTTTATCGCCATACCAGACATTCTTCTTGGTTTTCTCTATCATTTCTTGTTTCTTGAAAGGAAGAAGTTCTCTTTTTGATGGAACATATCCCCCATTATTAAGTATGATCGTCTTTAATTCCTTGACTTTCGACTTGAAATCAATGTTTGCAAACTCCTTGTTATGTCCTTTGGTAAAGCCATAGAAGGACGTATGCCACAAACAACAAGCGACAATTTCTGCATCAGTGACATGTACGTCAGCATCAAGAACTATCTCTTTAGTGAGAGAATGCTCCCACAAATCTCCTTCCATAGGAAAAGCATCAAGATGGGGACCTGTGCCATCGTCCCAGTCTTTCATTGTAATATGGCACACATCACCATTGAAATCATCATGACGTTTAGGAGTCATCTGTTTGAGCATATCATAATGTAGCTTAAACCATCCTAGGCTGTCTTTTGCTTCGGGATACATGTTTACTATATGCGGAGCCACCTCTTCAAAGGTAACAATGTTGAGAAATTCTTTGTATGTCATTGAGAATCGATTTTAATTTTGTCTCAAATTTAAGATGGGGCTATGTCGAATATGGGCACAGCCCCAGAAAGATTGGCGAGAACTTCTCTAAATAATATTTTGTAGCTCTTCAACAACCTTCCTAATCAGTTCTTTTGTCTCTCTGATGAAAGCATCGGTATCCTTCAAGCGATTGGTAAGGCCAAGCTTGCCTATCCAGATTACGTTGCCATTAGTATTTAACATCGGCGCGAATGACTTGTCAATTTCTGTCAACTTTTTGGAAGCAGCATCAAATATTTTATCTTTCACATGGTTCTTTACGGAATACCTTACTCCAACAGATTTATCTCCCTTTTGATTCACAAGCGAGATGATAATATCGGATTTACCTTCTTCATCTGGAATATAGAAACTTGTACGATCTTTAGACTCTTCAAAGACTTCCAATCCTAAGTTATATTTGCAGTAATTGGAAAGACTGGCATAAATATACTCCCAACGAAGGGCGGTTTCATGCTCAATCTCATCACGGTCATTTCTTTTCTTTATAAATGATTCAATGATGTCTTTTGATTGATTATAGAATTCTCCGTAATCAATAGGTACATGATCCTGCTCAAAAGCTCTCTCCAAAGCTTTACCGACCAATTCCATTTGCTCTCTCGCCCAAAATGAAGAAGTATGTTCAATACCATAAACAGGGATACCGTCTATTACCCCGTAATCAAGTTTGACAACATCACCAAGTAAACGGGTGGTACTATCCAGTAACAGATTCATACAATTCTTTCCACCCAAGCAAATAATGTGCTTAGGTCGAATAATATCTATCAACTTTTTTGTATATTCAATTGATACCTTCTGTGCCTCTTTGACTTTTAAGTCATCAAGACCTGTTTCCTTAGGTGTTGAAAAGAAGGTGGCATTAGTGAGTACAAAACGACTTTCATCGTTCAGTAAATCACCTATCTTACCATAACCAAGGATGGAACGCAGTCGTCTTACGATATGCCATTCAAAGATATTGAGATGAGAGTTATCCTCTTTCGTGAAATCACAATTTCCACGCAGTAAATCTTCGGGTTTGGCAAAACGCTTTTTCTGATAGTTCCCTCCATGCCCAGGGTTTATACCAATGACCATTAGCTCAACAGGCTTGTCGTCTGTGAGTAAGGTAAGGTCTGACTGAGTGTAAAAATCCAAATCAAGCGTATACGCCTCTTTTGAATAGAAATCATAGGCCACGTCAGCCCATGCTCTTAGTTTTTCTTGAATATTCATATTCTCCATTGATTATAATTAAATTTAGTGATTATTCTTATTAATTAGATTGACCACCACTTTCACCATCACATCCTTCTCTTCTGTGCGGCTCTCGGCAATCATAAGTGTGAGAGCGACGAGGGTGTTGTCAGCAATGCGCTTGAGTCTGTCCTGGCCATAGAGTTACTTCAATAATCTTATTCTCTGTCATATCTCTTTGTCCTCCTTATACTTGTTCCACATGCTCTTTACCTTTTCGGCTATCTCCTTACGGAGCCAACAAGGTTCAAGAACTTCAAGGTATTCACCATTCCAAAGCAGTTCCTGCTGGAAGTCGAATGTCGGTCTGAGATACAATTCAAAGATGCTGTATTCATCTGTCTGCTTAATCTCTTTCTGTGACTTATGCAGAGGAAGGTCACGCAGGTAGTTGGCCTGACTGGCACTGACCTTGATTTTAACTTTTTCCATGTCGCAATCATCGCCGGGCATTACACCGATGCAACCCTCAAAGTATTCCTGCGGATCAAACTCTTCTGGATATTTAAAGGTATGGCTCGAAAGACGGAAGTCTTGAATCCAGTCGAGACAGAAGACGATGTCTTTTACTGCCGGCCAATTACGTCCCACCATATACCAGCGCTGACGGAAAAGCTTTACGCACAATGGCATCACGTAATGATCGTGCGTGCTACCTTTCCAGTAGGTAAAATAGGTGATGTGAATGAAGCGATTCTTCTTCATTGCATCTATGATGAGCTCCAGATATTCCCTACCACTGGGCACGTCTTCAAGGATAATCCTGTTTTTGATTGATTTGCCTTCAAGAAGAAAGTTGCTCACTGACAGTGTACTCAATAACCAATTTCCAATGCTTCCACTCTTCATGTCATTCTCATTGGCGATGTAATACCTATAAGGTGCTGTCTTTTCGCATTCTATCGACAAGCCAAAGGTGTCGAAGATATTCCACTTCCACTTGTGAAAGGTGCGCTTCAACATCTCCTCGCCTCCGCTCAGATCCACATTGTCCATCCAGCGGCGGTTCAGCTCCTCGAAGGAAATCTTATGTGCCCGATAGATGGTCTCCACAATCCACACGAGCTTGTTGGTTTGATTCAATGCCATACTTGTATATTACATTTATTGTTTTAATAACGTTCTGGCTGCAAAGATATTGCTATGGTGTGTATTTTTTTGTTCACACCTGCATCTTTTTTTCTAAAAACAAGAGATTTCTGACAGAATCAAACAGAAAATGGCATTTGTTTTCATAATCATCCAGGTGAAAGCCATTGATACCACTTCCGGAGTCACAGCAACAGATGGTCTTCACAGTAACTTCTTGATAGGTATCGCGAATATAGACTCCTTACCTACTGCAACGATGGTACTTTCCATCTCCTTATCGCTCCCATGTCCAATATCAAGGAGCCAGGTTTTTACTTTGCAAAGTTACGATAAACGTAAACCTACAAGTACCACCTGAAGGTTATTTCTATTTTTTTTGTCTAAGCAGCCGGTAGCTACCGAAAAAATACAGAAATTCCTTGCATCATGTTTACTCGTATTTATCGTGTCACCATTCTGGCAACTGGTCTGAACAATGAGTTGGCCGAGGATATTCCTGAAAGTTCTTCTGTATCGAAGGATGAGGAAGACTATCAGAGAATCATCGACAAGCTCTATCATCCTATCAGAGACAACTTCCAGACGCTAGCAAATAAAACTGGGCAAAAGCAAGAAGCAGAATCTATAGATAACATTAATCATGATGCTACCGAGAAGGAAGCTACTATTGCCCATCAAGAAGAAGTGTCAGGAAATGAGTCTGGAGAAGAGTCAGCTAAGGTTTGGATGGAAGACAATCCTCCTACAGCAGAAAAATCAAGAGAAGTTCCTGCTGAACCGCCTGTCAATAAGCCAAAGGTATGGACACTAGGCGGAAGAATCAAAAATGGGCTGAAGAAAATAGCTGAAGATCTGGACATCATCACCTACGATGACGAAAACTACAAGTAGTTGATCTCCCAATAGTCGTTGTTGTTCTTCTGTCTTGGTTTGATTAATCCGAATCGTTTTGATTGTTTATCTACTAAAAAAGGTCGCCAAAATGCTGGCGACCTTTTTTAGTATCCTTTGTTTTCTCTTTATTTTCTGAACTTCTTTTTGAACCATTGGTTGAATGCCACATAGGCACTGATTTCCTCTTGGTGCTGAGGCTCGGCAAATGTCAGTACGTTGCCCGATGAATCTCCGTGCTGGTCAGGGAAGATAATCATCAGGTTCGTGCCCGAGAAGAAGCGGGTTAGCTCTTCCGGCAATCGCTCTAATGCCGACTTGTGGGAAACGGTTCCCTTTCGGGCTGTCACCACCACAAAGAGATGGTTCTTGCTCATGTGGGAGGCAAGCTGAGGCATCTCGTTCCAATGCTGCATCAGGGTGTATTCGGCTCTTACTTCCTGATGGCGGTTGGTGATGTACTCATTGATGAGTGCCAGGGTCTCCTCCCTGCCGTGGAACTGGATGCGGCAATCCAGATTGCCTGACAGGCGCGCCAGTCGCTCTACCCAGCGGTAGAAACCCGGTTCAAATTCTGCCCTCGATGGTACTGCCACCTGTATTCGGCGAATGGTATTGAGCGGCTGCTTGATGCGTGCCATGATGATCTGACGGCTCAGACCATTGAAGAGACTCTGATGAAACTCTCCCCAGAACTTAGGCGAAACCTCCGGATGCATGTGCATGCCGATGATGATTTCGGAACACTGGAACTCGTTGAAGGCAT
>ENA-ORRQ01002240-ORRQ01002240.1-human-gut-metagenome-genome-assembly--contig:-NODE-2240-length-12976-cov-23.332792_pt1 | contig 12976 bp, 9 predicted proteins | sample MGYA00242177_ERZ509138 | MGnify/ENA primary metagenome ERZ509138 (study PRJEB26280, sample SAMEA2338628) | human gut metagenome | biome: human gut; feature: human-associated habitat; material: faeces...
TATTGTCCCACCGCTCAGCGGGGGGAAGGTGGTGCCGTAAGGCACCAAAGGGGGGAAAGCCACCGGAGGTGGCTGATCGACGTAATGCTTATCATGCCATATGATACAGAAAGCCAAATCCCGGAACGCTGACTTTATAAGCATTGCCGCAGAGCGGCAATCCACAACCCTCGGGCCAACGGCCCGTCAAACTTAAGAACCCTTGGGCCGAAGGCCCATCCATCTTAAGAACCCTCACACCGCAGGTGTGTCCAATGAACCCTCGCGCTCATCAGCTCTTCAGGAACTGTCCGATTTCCTTTACCGGAAGGGTATAGAGGAACCCTTTCCCGATTTCCTTAATCAGGGTGATCTGGATCACATCGCCCTTGATTTTCTTGTCATGCTTCACAGCCTCATAGAGGATATCATAGGGCACCGTGGTGCTGACAGGCAGGGACAGGGACTTCAGCACATACTCCAGCCGGGACGTGGTGCCCCGTTTGGTGAGGCCCTCCAGCTCTGAACGGCGGGTAATGAGGTACATACCGATGGCTGTAGCCTCGCCGTGGGTGATTTCCGCATCATTATACCGAAGGCACCGTTCGATGGCACCGCCGATGGTGTGGCCGAAATCGAGGATGCGCCGCTCTCCCTTGGAGAAAGGATCGATTTCCACATAATGAGCCTTGATGGCGCAGCAGCGGCGGATGATTTCCGGAAGCACCCGGTAAATATCCATGTCCGACGACACCTGTTCAAAAAGCTCAAACAGCGCCTTGTCTGCCACGCAGCCCAGCTTCACCGCTTCCCCCAGACCGTTGTGGAAATAACGGCGGGGCAGGGTTTTCGCCATGCCCGGGTCGATGAATACCGCCTTGGGCTGGTAGAAAGTGCCCACCACATTCTTCCCTGCCGGGATATCCAGATCCAGGGTTACCTTGCCGCCGATGGAACTGCCGATCTGGGACAGCACGGACGTGGGGAACTGGACATAGGAAATCCCCCGGTGGTAGGTGGCCGCCGTAAAGCCGGTGATATCGCCCACCACTCGCCCGCCCAGGGCGATTAAGGTATCGCTTGAACCCAGGCCGAAATCCACCAGAGCCCCGTACACCCGGCGCACCACCTGCAGGGTCCGGGACTTTTCACTGGAAGGCACTACGATCATCTGGGTGCGGACCCCCGCCTCCTCCAGAGACTTCACCAGACTCATGCCGTAAAGCTTATCAATGCCGTCCTCCGTAATAATGGCCGCCTTCTCCGCGCCCGTCAGATCCCGGATAGCAGGCCCCGCCTTGCGCACCAGCCCTGTATCAATGAGGATGTCGTAAGAATCCTTACCAAGGTTAATATGAATTTTATCCATATCCGAAGCACCTCTTTCAAATACTCTTAACTTACCTATATTATACATCATGGAAGAAAGGAGACGATAGGGGGCGAAAGTTCCCCATTTCCCCGTCGGAACGGGCAGCTTCGCCGATGCTTTTGTTCTGGTCGCCTCTTACATCCCTTAAATCCCAAGTGTTATAGTAATAAAAGAAATCGGATCATCAGGAGGCAGAGCATGAAACAGTCAGTGAGCCATTACATGATGCCCCATGACAGGGAAGAAGACATAGAAAAGACCCTGAGGAAGCTCCATCTGGATGGCATAGAAAACCTCATATACGGCACGGAGCCCGCACTCCATCCGGCGGACGGGATCACCCTGGGCTGCCATCTGGCCTATTGGCCGGACTGGATGGATTTCTATCTGGGGAAAAAGGATTTCTACGAAAAAGATTTCCCCACGAAGCAGTCCCTGATGGAAACCTTCGGGGGCACCACGGTGGAAGCGTGGATAGAGAAAATCCGCAGGAATATCCGCGCCGCCCTGGCGGAAAAACCGGAATACCTGGTATGGCACGTGGCTCACTGCTCCCTGGACGAGATCTGGACCCGCCGCTTCCGCTACAGCAGCCATGACGTGCTGAAAGCGGCAGCCGAAGTGTATAGCGCCGTGGCGGAAGAAGTGCCGCCGTCGGTGACAGTACTTTTTGAAAACATCTTCTGGCCCGGCCTTTACACCCTGGAGCCGGAAGAAGTGGACTATTTCTTCTCCCTTCTTCCCGGAAAGAACATCGGCATCATGCTGGATACGGGACACCTGATGAATACGAACCCCTGCCTTGTCACAGAAGAAGATGGAGCCCGCTATGTGAAAGGCGTGGTGAACCGCCTGGGCTCCATGAAATCCCTCATCCTGGGCATCCACCTCAGCTGCTCCCTCTCCGGCGCCTATCAGAGAAGCCTCCCCGGCACCATCCCGGCCTCGGTGACACCGGATATCATCAGCCGCCACATTATCTCCATAGACCAGCACCGCCCCTTCACCACCAGCGCCGCCAGGGACATCGTGGACTGCGTAGAACCCCGATACGTGACCCACGAACTCTTCGGCAGCGATTTCTCCATACCCGAAGACAAAGTGCGCCTCCAGATGAAAGCGGCCGGCCTGTGGGACAGGTCATGAGAGGAAACCGCATCCCTTTGGACTATATGGACAGAGAGGCGAGGGGAGCCCATCCCCGGCCGCCAGATCCCGCCAGCGCGCAACCATGGAAAGCGGGATGACCGGGCATCGGAATGTCCGCTTCTCTACTCAGCCGGCTGAAAAATATAAGAAATCAATCGAAAAACTTCCTGAAATTTCGGAAAACCAGGTATCCTTCGGTGCCTGCCTGGGACATCTGGAGATTTCAGGAAGTTTTTGTGCGTTCGGGGGCGTTCTGCACGAAGTAGAGGAAGATGAAATTTGTTTTTTGTTTCTTCCCTTGGGGATACAGCCTGTTTATCCTGCTATTCAGATTAAATTTTTATAAAAATTTAGATTTTTTGGATGGAGTGACAGGGCATGTCATGCTGATGAGTATAATAAAAGATAGAAGGCGCCATATGTGAATGAATCAAAGACGCAGACTGAGCATACATGATATAATGGTTTTAATGATAAATTGAGTTCATAGCAAATCCTTTTTTATGCATAGAGAAGGGATGATCATAATGATGGCTAGAAAAGCAGAAAGGAAACAGAAACGCTTTTTCAGGTTCTGTTATTCATGTCTTTTGAGATATGAAATAGCGGGACCTTTTATTGTGGCTCAAATCGGGCAAATAAAAAGAACTCCCGAAGGAGCTCTTTTATCCACACACTGTGGGGTCACCGAAGTGACGATTTGAATAAATTTTTATTTGAACTCGTGTTGTGATCGGATAGTGGTAAGTTATCCTGACATCTACAGGATACTCCATTTCAGGGAGGGTGTCAATGATGAAAGAAATTAAAAATTATTTTATCGGTCTGGATATGGGAACGACATCCGTAGGATGGGCAGCAACGGATGAAAATTATGAAATTATCAAGAAAAATGGTAAGGCTCTCTGGGGCATCCGTCTTTTTGATGAAGCCCAGACGGCGGAGGACCGGCGAATGCATCGCATTGCTCGCAGGAGAATCGAACGAAGATCCCGGCGTATCGATCTGCTTCAGGAGTTATTTGCCCAGGAAATCTGCAAAAAGGATCCCGGCTTTTATGAACGACTGAATCAAAGCGGGCTGCATGAGGAAGACAAAAAAGTGCACCAGCCAAACAGCCTTTTTAATGATGTGGATTTTAACGACAAAGCCTATCATAAAAAATATCCTACCATTTACCATCTTCGCCATGCCCTGATGACGGAAAATCATCCTTTTGATGTGCGGCTGGTTTATCTGGCTATCCATCATATCTTAAAACATCGCGGACATTTTTTATTTGAAAATTTCCAGGTGGATGAAAATGGCGTGTCCGGGTTTGAGGAAAGTTTTGCAGCCTTTGGCAATGCATTGGAACATATCAAAGGAGAATCCCTTGATATGGGCAAAGAGGAAGAAATGAAAGCTCTTTGCAAAGATAAAAAACTGGGGGTGAAACATAAGGCATTAGCACTGGCACAGTGTCTGGGCAGAAGTAAGGATAAGGATTTTAAAGCCATGATGAGTCTGGCAGTCGGTGGACAAGCCACCCTGAGTGAAATATTTAAGGATGAAGGACTGAAAGATTTTAGTAAGAACAAAGTAAATTTTTCCAACAGCCAGTTTGAAGATAATAAACCGGAAATCATAGCAAAGCTGGGAGATCGCTATGATCTGATTGCCGCCCTGCATGATCTCTATAATTGGTCTTTTTTGGCTGAACTCATGAAGGGTCATAAGTATATCTCAGAAGCTAAAATTGAAATTTATGATAAGCATAAAGAAGACCTTGCATTATTAAGAAAAGTACTCAAACAGGACCGCAGTGCTTACAATCGAATGTTTAAAGAACCAAAAGATGAAGAACCGAAAGGTAAAAAAACGAAAGAAAAAACTACAAATTATAGTGATTATGTAAAAGCCTGCAAAACAAATGGCAAAAAATTACCATTTCCGTATAAAAAATTCAACCATGAAGAATTTATAAAAACAGTGAAATCCTGCTTGAAGAATATACCTGACAGCCCGGATAAAAAGAATATCGAAAATAAATTAGAAGAGGGAACCTTTTTGCCTAAAGCAGTCTCCGTAGAAAATGGGGCTATCCCCTACCAGCTGCATCTGCAGGAATTAAAAATCATTCTCTCCAAAGCAGAAGCCTATCTGCCCTTCCTGAAAGTAAGGGATCAATATGGTACCGTATCGGACAAGATTATCAGTCTCTTTACCTTCCGCATTCCTTACTATGTAGGGCCCATCAATGAACATGCAAACAGCTGCTGGGTGGTGAAAAAAGACAAGCAGGGAAAAGTATACCCCTGGAACTTTACTGAAAAAATAGATATTGAAAAATCGGCAGAAGATTTTATCCGTAATCTGACTAATAAATGTACCTATCTCATCGGTGAAGATGTGCTGCCGAAAAATTCCCTGCTCTATTCTGAATTTACAGTTCTGAATGAGCTGAACAATGTAAGAATCGGAGAAACCATGCAGAAACTGCCGCTCAGACTGAAAGAGAAGGTGATGGACAATCTTTTCAGCCGCCATAAGCATGTGAGCAGGACAAAATTTATCAAATACCTGGTATCAGAAGGCATAGATAAAAAAGAAGCAGAATCCATCTCCGGACTGGATGGAGATTTCAAGAGTAGCCTGTCTTCCCTGATTGACATGGAACATATTCTGGGAAATGATTTTAGTCGTGAAGACGCAGAAAAGATGATTAAAGACATCACCATTTTCGGCGGGGATAAGAAGATGCTGAAAAACCGTCTCCACCGTGAATTTTCTTATCTGACTTCCGAGCAGTTGACATCCCTTACCCGCCTTTCCTATGACGGCTGGGGAAGACTGTCCAGGGAATTCCTGGTCAATCTCCTGCCGGCAGAAGGGGACAGCTGCGAAATTCTCGTAGATCATACCTCAGGAGAAGTACTGAATATCATTTCAGCCATGAGGCAGACCTCCTATAATTTTATGGAACTTTTAGGCAGCCGTTTTGGCTACGGACAGGCCATTGAGGAAAGAAACCGGAAAGAAGAAGGACAGGGCAGAATTACCTATAAGGATGTAGAAGATCTCTATATTTCGCCGGCCGTCAGGAGACCGCTCTGGCAGGCACTGAAAATTGTGCGGGAAATCGTGAAAATTACGGGGAAAGAACCTTCAAAAATCTTTATCGAAATGGCTCGGGGAAATGGAGAGAAAGGCAAAAGAACGATTTCCAGAAAAGCCAGGCTCCAGGCACTTTATAAAAAATGCAAAGATGATACCAGAGACTGGACCAAAGAACTGAAAGGAAAACCAGAAGAAGATTTCCGAAGCGATAGACTCTACCTTTACTATACCCAGATGGGCCGCTCTATGTATACAGGAAAGCCCATCGATATTAACCGGCTCTTTGACCGCAACGTATATGATATCGACCATATCTATCCCCAGTCCCTTACCGGGGATGACAGCCTGGACAACCGGGTGCTGGTAGAAAAGACGGTAAATGCCAAAAAAGGAAATACCTATCCCCTGAGCAGCGCCCTGGACGGCTGCTATATCAGCGGACAGCAGATTCGCATTCAGGATATCCAAAAAGAGATGAGACCTTTCTGGCATATGCTCCTTGAAAAAGAACTGATTTCCAAAGAAAAATACAACCGCCTCTCTCGAACGATACCGCTTTCCGATGCAGAAAAAGCAGCCTTCATCGGCCGCCAGCTGGTGGAAACCAGGCAGAGCACGAAAGCCTGTGCAGAGCTTTTAAGCAAAGCCTATCCACAGACACGAATCGTTTACACCAAAGCTGGCAACGCATCCCGCTTCCGCCAGTATGGAGGCTTCATCAAGGTACGTGATATGAACGACTACCACCACGCCAAGGATGCATACCTGAATATTGTGGTAGGAAATGTCTTCGACACTCGCTTTACCACCAATCCCCTTCACTTTCTGAAAGGGAATCATCCGGTGTACAGTCTGAATACAGAAGCCCTGTATGGACACAAAGTCAGCCGTAGTGGCGTAGATGCCTGGATCCCTGCTGAAAAGGACGAAAAAGGCCAGGTGATAGACGGTCATGAAGGTACCATGAAAACCGTGCAGAAATGGATGAGAAAAAATAATATCCTTTTTACAAGAATGCCCTATGAAGGCAAAGGCGGACTTTTCGACCAGAACATCATGAAAAAAGGAAAAGGACAGGTGCCCATTAAAGGAGATTCTCTGATATCGAATATAAAAAAGTATGGTGGGTATAACAAAGCGAAAGTAGCCTATTTTGTGTTAACTCAGTCAAAATTAAATAAAAAAACAGTGTATACCCTGGAAGCAATTCCATTAATTTTAAAAAACAGTATCCAAAGTAATAAAGATAAGGAAACTTATATACAGAAACAGTGGAGAAAAAATGGTAAAAAGATGGAGCATCCAATAGTCTGCCTTGGACATATCCCTGTGCAGTCCCTTCTTGAAATTAATGGGTTTAAAGTGCATCTTTCTGGGAAAAACGGTAAGGACATTTTATTAAGAAATGCAGAACAGCTTTGCATTAATGAGGCTGACACTGCTGTATTGAAGAAGATTCTCAAGTTTAATCAAAGAGCAGCCATGTCTAAAAAGGGGGAGGAGATTTCCATTAATTCCTTTGATAACATACAGGAAGAAGACTTAAATCGGTTATATCATGTATTTGAGGATAAACTGACAAACCAGATTTATAAAGTCAAACTGGGGAAACAGGCAGCTGTACTGAAGAAGGGAGAAGAGACCTTCAATCTCTTAACTCCGGAGCAGAAATGCAAACTTATTGGTGAAATTCTCCATTTATGTCAATGCAATGCCACACATGCTGATTTACATTTAATTGGCGGAGCAAAAGAAGCAGGTGCCTTAACCATGAGCACACAGATTAATCCCAAAGACCACGTGTACCTGATTGAGCAGTCTGTCACCGGATTCTTTGAAAAACGCATCCTGTTGGCGCCTTTTGGTGAAAAATGAGCTGGCGCACGGTGGTTCTTACCAATCGGGCCAAGGTGGAATACAGCATGGGGTACATGGTGATTCGTGAAAAAGAGGTACACCGCGTTTTTATGGATGAAATCGGTACCATCCTTGTGGCCACCCCGGCAGCCGCCTTTACGGGCGTATGGGTAAGCGAATGCTTGAAACGGAAAATCAAGATTATCTTTTGCGATGAAAAGAGAAATCCCGCAGGAGAAGTACTGCCCTACTGCGGCAGCTATGACTCCAGCCGCCAGATTCGCACTCAAATCCGGTGGGACCTGGAAAAGAAGGCACAGGTCTGGAAAGCCATCATCAGGGAGAAAATCAAAAACCAGGCCCAGGTGCTGTTGGCATATGGCCACCATAAGGAAGCTGCCATGCTGAAGGACTACGAAGAAAGTGTAGAAGAGGGAGACCGCACCAACAGAGAAGGCCATGCGGCCAAAGTGTACTTCAATGCCCTCTGGGGCAGGGAATTCTCTCGCCGCGAGCCTTCGGTGGTGAATGGTGCGCTTAACTATGGATATGCCATCATTCTTTCTGCCTGCAATAGGGAAGCGGCGGCATCCGGGTATATGACCCAGCTGGGGCTATTTCATGATAATATATTCAATCCCTTTAATCTGGGGAGCGATTTAATGGAGCCCTTCCGGCCCCTGGTAGACAGGGAAGTGTTATCTATGACATTGGAGAATCAGCTCATGGCAGACAATAAAAAGGATCTGATCAATATATTGAATCAAAAGGTCATCATACAGGACCGGCTCACCACCGTCACACAGGCCATCGGTATCTACAGCCGCAGTGTATTCCGAGCTATGGAAGAAAAAGGTCCGGACACCATTGCCTTTTATCGACTGCCTGATGAAGGGTAGATTCATGAGAGTCATGGTGCTGTTTGACCTGCCTGTGGAAACAGCGGAAGAAAGACGGGCCTACACGGGCTTCAGAAAGCAGCTGATTCGTAAAGGCTTCGTGATGATGCAGGAATCAGTGTATACCAAAATCGTGCAGAACCCTCCGGCGGCCAGAGCGGTGATTTCCTATATCCGCTCTGTCAGCCCGAAGGAGGGGCTGATACAGGTGCTGGTGATTACAGAAAAACAATATGCCGGCATGGAGCTCATTATAGGGCATGTGCAGAAAGAAATTATTGATACCAATGAAAAGCTGGTGATTCTATGAAACTGGTACATCAGGACTGGGAAAAGGCTGTGATTCTGAATGATGAAAAGGTGCCGCTCATTTCCATCGAAAACCCGCTGTGTTTGTATCATACGCTGAAGGAACTGGAAGAAGAAAGCAGGACAGGCATTGGGAATTTCGTGCTCAGCGAAGACAGTCAGATTCTGGATATGAAAAAACGGTTTCTTTTTGTGGCCAGCCCCTGGGATATGGATCTGAATGACCGCAAGCTGACCACAAAACTTCTCTTGCGGCTTACCGGAGAGGCACAGAATGAAATATATGAACGGAAATCGGAAGAACTATGCAGTGCGATCCAAAACTGGCTGGAAAAACTGACCATGGACATGCCCCTGCCTGTGACTTATGACCTGGATGTGGATCTGGAAGCTCTCTTGAAGGCTTTCTACGTCCACCTGGAAGAGCAGGGGGAAAGTTTGGCAGAGGAAATGCTTATCTTCATGAAGTCCTGGGACATTCTCTGCGGAGAAACGGCCTTCGCCTTTTATGGGTTTCGTAATCTCATGGCTCCGGAGGAAGGACCGCTGTTCTATGAAAACGCCAAAGAAGAAAATTTCAACTTTGTTCTCATAGAAGGGCCCTGCCATGATACAATAGAGGCGGAGGACCTCTTCATTATTGACAAAGATTTATGCCAGATTTTTGAATAATGATACACTGTCAGGAACTGCGCCGCCTGGTGTAAGCGGATACACTTGCAGAAAACCGCTGCATGAAAATGCAATTTGAGGTTTGAGAGTGTTGTGATTCTTGATAGTGGTAAAACGCCGATGTCAAACTGTGCCGTGCTCATGGTGTTTGAGAGTGTTGTGATTCTTGATAGTGGTAAAACCATTAAACCATTCACGCGTGTACAACTGTAGTTTGAGAGTGTTGTGATTCTTGATAGTGGTAAAACTACGGGTTCCCTGTAGTCCCCCTGCGTCATGTTTGAGAGTGTTGTGATTCTTGATAGTGGTAAAACGGTACAGATTTCCCCGTCACCCCAACTGGGGTTTGAGAGTGTTGTGATTCTTGATAGTGGTAAAACGAAGAAATCGTCGTTGCTTATTTCTATAATGTTTGAGAGTGTTGTGATTCTTGATAGTGGTAAAACTGTTTAGAAAGTACACTATTCATGGTTACAGTTTGAGAGTGTTGTGATTCTTGATAGTGGTAAAACCCGGAGAGCTTCTTTCATTCGTTCATCTTTGTTTGAGAGTGTTGTGATTCTTGATAGTGGTAAAACTTTAATCTGAATGGCCCCTGCTATGAACAGGTTTGAGAGTGTTGTGATTCTTGATAGTGGTAAAACCTATTTGAAACATCGCTGTCACATTATAATGTTTGAGAGTGTTGTGATTCTTGATAGTGGTAAAACGATACCTTGCGTTCACAGGAGCCTACTCTTGTTTGAGAGTGTTGTGATTCTTGATAGTGGTAAACAAGTTCTGCCTGGCTCTTGTCAGTCTGTTCGTTTGAGAGTGTTGTGATTCTTGATAGGTTTTCAAAAAGGGGGGGCAGAACCTTTGGCGGCTTCTGCCTCCTTTTTTCTGCATCCCAAGGGAAGCGTGGATTGAAATTGGCCGCCGGCGCCGTGGGCTATGGCTATTACTGGTCGCTTCCCTAGCGGGAAGCGTGGATTGAAATTTGGCTCTATTGCCGAAGAACTTATTTTTTGCTTATAAAATAAATTTCAATGGAGAAGATTATGTAACAATTTGCAGAGTAAAAGAAAATATAGATACAAATAAATTCTATGTTCATGAAGCATACCCACTAATGGACATGTAAAAAGCAGGGCAGTCCGTATCACGTGACCTGGCTAAAAGCCTTCGCCGATCGTGGGGCCCTGCTCTGCTTTACACCTCTATTATAAGGCATTTTTTGAGCGGCCGCAATATCGAAGAAAATAGTGAATTTCATCAAATGGCCGGCGAACGGGCAAGTACTGCCATGATAAGCCGCCTGCAGAAGGCCGAGTCGATGGAAAAAGAGGACACTTCTTCTGAGGAAATCTGGAAGGAAATCGGGTGGATGAGAGGACCGGACCATAAGCGGATTCAAGCTTATACCGAGTATTGAATAACCCTAGGATGAAAGACCTAAAGGAACGACACGATGGTTCCATTTTAGATATCACTGATTTAATTAGAAATTCGATACTCGTAGAAAGCCAACCGAACTTCAGGTCAAATAAAAAAAGCAATACCGCAAGGTATCACAATTTCTATGTTCCAATTAAGGTTGGAAATGACCTGTATGCCGTTAGAATAACGGCAGAAGAAGACAAGTCAAATCTGGGTAAAGCTCCAATGGAACTGGAACTATACGATGTAATTATAAATAAGAAGGCAGACTCGCGAACCTCCCACCGAATGGGAATACTCGCAGACAGCCTGCCTTCCAAAATCACTATAAGAGATTTATTAAGAAATGTCAAGGATGCGCATGGGCAACCGTTTATTAATCCGGACGGATCCCTTTCCCAGGAAATCAACTTCTACAGAAATGCAAATGGCTCATACAACCAAATGGCCGGGGAACGAGCAAATACTGCCATGATAAGCCGGCTGCAGAAGGCTGAATCTATGGAAGGGGAAGCGGCTTCCTCTAAAGAAATTTGGAAAGAAACCGGCTGGAAGACGCTATGAAGCAGGACGACTACGCCGGTCGCTTCCCTCGCGGGAAGCGAGGGACAGAACCTTTGGCAGCTCCCGGGCTTTTCTTCTGCCTCTCCGGCCCCATTGCCTCTTGACAAAAGGGGCTTTGTGAGCCTATACTAAGCTAACTTCTAACGAAAGGAGAGGGAATGATGAGACTGGCTTCCGTGAACTCAGGAATGGCATATGATGTCTTTGGCTGGAGCTATTATTATGGCTTCGGTTACTTTTGCTGCGCCCGTGATGAGTCCCGTTCCCTTTCCAGATAAGATATTTCCAGAATGAAAGGACAGACTCATCAGAGCCTGTCCTTTTCTTTTATGGAGGATGGAAGGATAGGAGTTAGAAGAGAGGGGACATGGGTCCCGGAGAATTGAAGGTGCCTTGGAGAAGGCAGAGGAGGAATATCATGATTATTGTAATGAAACAGAACGCACCGCTTACAGTGATTGAGCAGCTGGAACAGGAAATGAGGGACCGGGGTTTCCAGGTGGACCGCAGTAAGGGTTCCAGCAAGGTGGTGCTTGGTCTGGTGGGGGATACGTCTGCCCTGGATGAAAGGGATTTCCTCAGCAATCCCTGGGTGGATAAGGTCATGCGGGTGCAGGAGCCTTACAAACGGGCCAGCCGGGCTTTCCATCCGGCCGATACGGTGGTGGATGTGAAGGGCATCAAAATCGGCGGGAAGAAGCTGGTGGTCATGGCCGGTCCCTGCTCTATTGAAACGCCTGAGCAGATCGGCGGCATTGCGAAAGCGGTGAAGGCGTCGGGGGCAGCTATCCTTCGCGGCGGCGCTTTCAAGCCAAGGACTTCGCCTTACTCTTTCCAGGGATTGGGGGAGAAGGGTCTGGATCTTCTCATTTCCGCTGCCCATAAGGAAAATATGCCGGTGGTGACGGAGCTGATGAGTGCTGATAAAATCGGCATGTTCCTGGAAAAGGGCGTGGATATCATCCAGATCGGCGCCAGAAATATGCAGAATTTTGATCTTTTGAAGGCGGTGGGCCGTCTGAATGTGCCGGTGCTTCTGAAGCGGGGCATGTCCGCCACCATTGAGGAATGGCTCATGAGCGCGGAGTACATTATGTCCGAAGGAAATCACAATGTGATTCTCTGCGAACGGGGCATCCGCACCTTTGAGAAAGCCACCAGAAATACGCTGGATCTGTCGGCAGTGGAAGTGGTAAAGGAAAGAAGCCACCTGCCTATTATCGTAGATCCCAGTCATGCTACGGGCCATCAGGAGATGGTGCCGGCCATGGCCATGGCGGCCATTGCTGCCGGGGCTGATGGGATTATGTGTGAAGTTCATAATGATCCGGAACATGCATGGTGTGATGGAGCAGAATCCATTACGCCAGAGACTTTTGATGACCTCATGGGACGGCTGAAACAGCTGGCTCCTATTGTAGGAAGGGAATTGTAATCAGAAGCCCTGCATGTTCTTTCGGAGTGGAGAAAAGGCAGGGCTCATGGGAGCTCTGCCTTTTGCGGCACTTGGGGGCGGTGGCGGTGCGGTCGGGATCGGGACCTGGGCGGTGCTTTCCAGTATTCCCGAAGGTTGACCCGCCCTTACGGGCGTGAGGGTTGAGTCAGCCGCCGGGCCTTTCGGCCCTGGGCTGCCAGGGTTCTGCCTGTGATCGGCTTC
>ENA-ORRQ01002242-ORRQ01002242.1-human-gut-metagenome-genome-assembly--contig:-NODE-2242-length-12970-cov-3.585598_pt1 | contig 12970 bp, 8 predicted proteins | sample MGYA00242177_ERZ509138 | MGnify/ENA primary metagenome ERZ509138 (study PRJEB26280, sample SAMEA2338628) | human gut metagenome | biome: human gut; feature: human-associated habitat; material: faeces...
GCCAAAATATGGCATAAAATCATTTAAATTAATTTTGAACACCTACTTAAGTAAAAATATCTTAACAAAAAAAAGAGATGAATTACAGCGATGAGAAATTTGCCGACATTCAGATGCTTCGTTATCGTCTGAACGGGTTTGAGCAACTGTCTCTCAATCAGAAACAATATGTCTATTGTCTTGCCCAGGCCACGCTCTGTGGACGCGACATCACAACAGACCAATTTGGACGCTACAATCTGAAGATAAGAAAGCTTCTCGAAGCTTTATACCTTATTTATAAAGAACAACCTGAGGCCTTGGGGCTGCAGGGGCTTTCGCAGCAGGAGCAAGAGCTCTCGCAGCAAGAGCAAGGACTTTCTCAGCAGGAGCAAGAGCAAGAGCTTTCGCAGGAGCAGCAGCTTTCGCAGGAGCATGAGCTTTCGCAGGAGCATGAGCTTTCGCAGGAGCATGAGCTTTCGCAGGAGCAGCAAGAGCAGTTTGAGGCCATGACCGTTTATCTCAAGCGCGTGTGGTTCTCAAACGGCATTTATCATCATTATGGTTGCGACAAGTTTAAACCACAGTTTAGCGAGAGCTGGTTCCGCAGCATCATAGCAAAGTCGGCCGACAAGCTCGCCAGCAAGCTTGGCGTCGCTTCTGGAGACGAGGTGATGGAGTGGTGCGCTCCGCTCTTCCCCGTGATCTTCGACCCTGAGATTATGCCCAAACGTGTTGAAAAGGCGTGTGGCGTGGATCAGGTAAAGGGCTCGGCATGCAACTATTATGAGGGCCTCACGCAACAAGAGGTTGAAGCCTATTATGCTGCAAAGAACGACCCCTCTAACCCCTGTCCTCCTTCTTACGGCCTCAACTCAAAGCTCGTGAAGACCGCCTCAGGTGACATAGAGGAACAGGTATGGAAGCAAGGCGGAATGTATGGAGAAGCAATAGACCGCATTGTCTATTGGCTCACAAAAGCCATGCAGTTTGCCGAGAACGAGAAGCAGCAGGAGGTGATAGGGCTGCTCATAAGCTATTATCGCACGGGCGACCTCAAGACCTTCGACCGCTATTCTATAGAGTGGCTGAAGGAGCACGCGGGCGACATCGATTTCATAAACGGTTTCATAGAGGTCTATGGCGACCCTCTGGGCTTCAAGGCCTCTTGGGAGGGAATTGTCACCTATAAGGACAAGGAGGCAAACGAGCGCACGCACAAGATCTGCTCCAACGCCCAATGGTTTGAGGACCACTCGCCCGTGGACCCCCGCTTCAAGAAGAAAGAGGTGAGGGGCGTGACCGCCAATGTGGTTGTGGCTGCCATGCTGGGAGGCGACGAATATCCTTCGACAGCCATCGGAATAAATCTTCCCAACGCCGACTGGATTCGTGCGCAACATGGTTCAAAGAGCATCACAATAGGCAACCTTACCGAGGCTTACAGTCGTGCAGCCGAGGGCAACGGGTTCCTTGAGGAGTTTGTGGCCGACGAATCAACGCTCACCTTGGTGCGACAGTTTGACCACCTGTGCGACGACCTCCATACTGATCTGCACGAATGTCTGGGCCATGGCAGCGGACAGCTGTTGCCCGGTGTCTCGTCAGACGCGCTTAAGTCGTATGGCAGCACCATTGAGGAGGCGCGTGCCGACCTGTTCGGACTCTATTACATGGCCGATGCGAAGATGGTGGAGCTTGGACTTTTGCCGTCGGCTGATGCTTACAAGGCACATTATTATACCTACATGCTCAACGGTCTTATGACCCAGTTGCGCCGCATTACGCCTGGCGCTGACATTGAGGAAGACCACATGCGCAACCGCGCGCTCATTGCCTACTGGGTTCTTGACCATGCACAGGGCGAGGTGGAGCTGACCGAAAGCAACGGAAAGACGTGTGTCTTCATTCACTCTTATGAGCGTCTACGCACGCTCTTCGCGCAACTCCTTGCAGAGATTCAGCGCATAAAGAGCGAGGGCGACTATGAAGCTGCACGACAGCTCGTTGAACGTTACGGCGTGAAGGTAGACAGGGCGTTGCTCGAAGAGGTGCATCGCCGCTACGAGAAGCTTGACATCGCTCCCTACAAGGGCTTCATAAATCCGCGCCTCTCGCTCGTTACCGACGCTCAAGGCAACGTGTGTGATGTGAAGGCCGACTATACAGAAAGCTACGAGCACCAGATGCTACGCTATTCTAACGAGTTTGGCTTCCTGTCATTGAAGGAAGAGAAATCGTCGTCAAAGGAAGAATCGTCATCAAAGGAAGATGTTTTATCATCAAAAGCAGAAACATCATCAAAAGCAGAGGCTGTGTCTTCGTCAGTTGACGACGACGTGAAGAAGATAAAGCGTTCGTTTAGGCTGTTCATGAACGGCGTGGCTTCAAGCTCCATGCGCGACAAGGGCCTTGAATATAAGATCAATTGGGGAATTCCTGTGACACGTCTTCGCGACATGGCAGCCCAGTATGCTCCTTCCGTAGCCCTTGCCGAGCGGTTATGGGAGAGCGACGTGCGCGAATGTAAGATCTTGGCAACATTGCTCATGCCCGCCGAACGGTTTAGCGAGCCCATGGCGCTGTCTTGGCTCTCGGCCTGCAACAACCAGGAGATGGTGGAGATGCTCGTGTTTAACCTTGTTCAGAACATGCCGGGCGTAGAAACGTTTGTGGTGAGTCTGCTCCACAGCGACGAGCACAACGCGCCTCTTGCTGCACTTCATCTCGTCTCGCGTCTTGTGGCACGACAGAACGTGGCGTTCATGACCGATGAGGTGGTAAGCTCGTTCGCCCAACTTGTGATAAAAGCGTTGAACGGAACAGATGCTGTGCTCAAACATGCGGCCCTCAACAGCGTCACACGCTACGTTGACCTGGAGCTCAAAGGTGCCGATAAAGTGGTCGAATTGCTTAAAAAACATAAGATAGACATTTTTTGAACGTTCTTGACACGAAATCTTAATAAAAAGTAGTAACTTTGTCGTGCATTAACGGCAAACCCTATTATCGGGGTTTTTATTGTAAAGAAAATTTCAATCAATGCGTGGGCCCTGTTGGTCCATGCCTTAACATTTAAGGATAAATGAACACAGGTAAAGTAGATGTCTTGCTGGGTCTCCAGTGGGGCGATGAAGGAAAAGGAAAAGTCGTTGACGTGTTGACACCCAAGTATGATGTGGTTGCCCGTTTCCAAGGCGGCCCCAATGCTGGCCACACCCTCGAGTTTGAGGGACAGAAATATGTGCTACGCAGCATTCCGTCTGGCATCTTCCAGGGCGGAAAGGTAAATATCATCGGCAACGGCGTTGTGTTGGCTCCAGACCTATTTATGGCAGAAGCCAAGGACCTTGAAAAGAGCGGTCACGACCTCAAGAGCCGTCTCCATATCTCTAAGAAGGCACACCTCATCATGCCCACACACCGTGTGCTTGACCGTGCGCTCGAGGCAGCCAAAGGCAAGAGCAAGGTAGGAACAACAGGCAAGGGCATCGGTCCTACATACACCGACAAGGTGTCACGCAACGGTCTGCGTGTGGGCGACATCTTCGAAAATTTCGAGGAGAAATATGCCGCACACAAGGCACGCCACATAGAGATGCTTAAGGCGCTCAATTTTACCGATTACGACATTACTGAAGACGAGAAGCGCTGGATGGAAGGCATCGAGTATATGCGTCAGTTCAACATCGTTGACAGCGAGCATGAGATCAACAACCTTCTGCGCGAGGGCAAGTCGATTCTTTGTGAGGGTGCTCAGGGCACCATGCTTGACGTTGACTTCGGTAGCTATCCTTTCGTGACTTCTTCAAACACCATCTGCGCTGGCGCATGTACAGGTCTTGGCATTGGCCCCAACAAGATCGGACACGTTTATGGTATCATGAAAGCCTACTGCACACGCGTTGGTTCAGGTCCTTTCCCCACAGAGCTGTTCGACGCTACAGGCAACAAGATCCGTGACCTCGGCCACGAGTATGGTGCTGTGACAGGGCGTGAGCGCCGTTGCGGATGGATCGACCTCGTAGCCCTTAAATATGCTATCATGGTGAACGGCGTAACAGAGCTTATCATGATGAAGAGCGACGTGCTCGACGGCTTCGACACCATCAAGGCTTGCGTGGCTTACAAGCAGAACGGCAAGGAGATCAACTATTTCCCATACGACATCAACGAGGGCATTGAGCCTGTTTACACAGAGCTGCCTGGATGGAAGACCGACATGACCAAGTTTACAAGCGAGGAGCAGTTCCCACAGCAGTTTAACGACTACATCAAGTTCCTTGAGGCTGAGCTTGAAACACCAATCAAGATCATCTCTATCGGTCCTGACCGCGACCAGACTATCGTGCGCAAATAACCACACCCCATTTCTTGCGCGTTAATACATAAAGACGAACAAAAGAAATGAACAAACCAAGCATTCCTAAGGGTACGCGCGACTTCTCTCCCGTGGAGATGGCGAAGCGTAACTATATTTTCGATACTATAAAAGAGGTTTACGCCCTCTACGGCTTTCAGCAGATAGAGACACCTGCCATGGAGTCGTTGCAGACGCTTATGGGTAAGTATGGCGAGGAGGGCGACAAGCTCCTCTTCCGGGTGCTCAACTCGGGCGACTACATGAGCAAGCTCTCCGATGAGGAGCTGCTTGAGCGCGACTCTCTGCGCCTGTCTTCAAAGATCTGCGAGAAGGGTCTGCGTTACGACCTGACCGTTCCCTTCGCACGTTACGTCGTGATGCACCGCGACGAGCTGCAGATGCCGTTCAAGCGTTATCAGATACAGCCCGTGTGGCGTGCTGACCGCCCTCAGAAAGGCCGTTATCGCGAGTTCTACCAATGTGATGCCGACGTGGTGGGCAGCGACTCGTTGCTCAACGAGGTGGAGCTGATGCAGATTGTCGATACCGTGTTTACACGTTTCGGCATTCGTGTGCAGATAAAGATCAACAACCGCAAGATCCTCTCTGGCATTGCTGAGGTCATTGGTGAGCCCGACAAGATTGTCGACATTACCGTGGCCATAGACAAGCTCGACAAGATTGGTCTCGACAAGGTGAACGAAGAACTCAAGGCCGACGGCATCAGCGATGAGGCAATTGCCAAGTTGCAGCCCATCATAGCCCTGAGCGGCACCAACGAAGAGAAGTTGCAGACCATCAGAGAGGTGCTGGCCGACTCGGAGACAGGACTGAAAGGTGTGGAGGAGACACAGTTTATCCTCGACACTCTTAAGGGCTCGCTCAACAACGAGATTCAGCTCGACCTCACTCTCGCCCGCGGTCTCAACTATTATACCGGTGCCATCTTCGAGGTTAAAGCTCTCGACTATGCCATTGGCAGCATTACGGGTGGCGGACGTTATGACAACCTCACAGGCATCTTCGGTATGCCTGGCTTGAGCGGCGTAGGCATCTCGTTTGGTGCTGACCGCATCTACGACGTGCTCAACGGTCTTGACCTCTATCCCAAGGAGGCTGTCAACGGCACCAAGCTGCTGTTCATCAACTTTGGCGACAAGGAGACGGCCTATTGTCTTCCTGTTGTGCGTGCCTGCCGTGCCGCAGGCATCAGCACAGAAATGTTCCCCGACAAGGCAAAGATGAAGAAGCAGATGAGCTACGCCAACGCCAAGGCCATTCCCTTCGTTGTGCTCGCTGGCGACAACGAGATTGCCGAGAACAAGTTCACCCTCAAGAACATGACAACAGGTGAGCAGCATCTCGTAACAACAGAGGAGCTGATCAGCATTGTAAGCAAATAAGTTTTCGTAAATAAGTGAAGCCGAGTTAACGGATAACAGTTTTATTGCTCATGCGATAAGAATTGTTTCCGTTGCCCGGCTTTTTTGTTTTTGCATAAAGGGCAAGAAAAGCTTTTTCAAAACTTTTTTGTTTTTATAAATGCAAGAAGATTTTATAGCCTCCTTGTTTTTTATAAATGCAAGAAGCTTTTGATACCCCCTCTTGTTTTTCATAAATGTAAGAAGCTTTTTATGCAAAAAAAATCTAATAATTCTCTTTTCCGCAATAAGGACAAACGCCTTTCTCTTTTAGCTTACGCCCGCAGTTGCCACACACATACTTGTAGGTTACGACAAGTTTAAGATATTGTTTGAAGGCAAACACGATGTAGACGGCAAGCAACACATAGCCCACATAATAGAGTGTGGTGATGCTGAACACAATATAGTTGGCGGCGCAAATGGCACACAACCCACACAGGTAGAGCACAGCTTGCGGAAGTGGTAACTGGTTCTTTATGTCGTCTACTGCTGCGAGAGACAAGATCAAAATGGCCCATACCAGCGACACAAACAAACCCAAAACGGGAGGAATGGCAAACGGGTTCAGCGACGGGTGAAAATAAAACTGTTGCCATGTGGCGGAAGCAAACAGCTGAATGCTCGAATAGTAGGTTGCTGATGTGGCAACCAAGACAGCAAGAAGGGTGGGGTAGATAGACCCAATGTCGTTGAAATGAACTATCTGCGCACGCTTCTTCATCATTATGCGCAGCAGATAACTTATTGCAATGATGCTTATTATGACAAGAAAGATGAGCAGATGGGTGTCGGAGAACGTGCTTATGAACTGAGAGATAGGGTCGTCGGGTACCACGCTTGCGAGAAGCAGACTCTCATGAACCCATCCCATGGTCATCTGGTCACGCGCCACCTCTACCCATACCGAATCGCTCCTGTCATCAGTAAAAACCCTTATGTCGGCCACCACCAGATGGTCGTTTTTATAGACATACATGGTGTCTGTAAGCAACCCGTTGAGCGTTTCTTCGGGCTGTTGCTTAATGAGAGGCAGAGAGTCGCGCTTTACTACAAAATTGAAATTGCGTGAGTAGCAACGTTTTGCCGCGCCGCGATTCACACTATCGCTCGCAGTAGCATTATACACCTGCCGACTCGCCCCGTGTCTGTCCTTCTCATGGTAGCAACTGGTAAGGAGCGACACGACAAGCGTGACAAAAAATGCAATTATGGCAAAACGTTGCTTCTTCATTTCCTTTTTTTCATTTAAAGCCTGTTGTGATTTCCTCAAGGCTTGTTTTTGTTTTTTCCTTAAGCTTGCAACCAAGGACAGCCGCCCTGTCTTAAGCTCATTTCGTTAAGGCTTGCCGGCATAGATGTTCATCTGGCAGTTGGCGCAGTTGAACTCTAATCGGAAGCGTCGACCGTCTCCCAAGACGAGAAACAACGGCTCTTGCCATGTGGGCTGTGTGCCGCCGTTCTTAACACAATGGCCAAGGGCGTAGCGGATGCAATATTTACATTGCATGATCTTCGCATCCTTAGGTTCCGTCGTTTCAAAAGCGGGCACAACGGTTTTCATGCCGGCTGCACGATAAAATGCTTCTGCATCTTTGTTGGCGATGTTGTAAAGATAGCCGTCCTTATAGAACGATGGTGCATCCGCAATATTGCTCTTACCGTTATTTATGGTTTTACCGTTGCTCATATTCTTGTTTTCGCCGCGACGGAGCGCCCTGTCGGCAATGGCTTTGTCAAGCTCATCCACGGCCTCACGTCTTAACGTGGCCAGCATGCTTGACGGGATGAAGAGTTGCTCTGCCTCACGTTCCACCTCCACATCGTGACACACATAAGCTGTGTTGCCGAGTTTTGAGAGCTGTGTAACCATGTTGTCCTTCTGTGGTTTCTTTGCTGCGTCAAACGTGTTGTCCAAAACCACAGATGCCGCAAGCGGAGAAAAGCTGAGGTCTGCTGTGCCGTTAGTCTCTTTGCACACAGCTTCAAGCGTTATGTGTGCTGCTGTTGCACCAAGCCTCATGCTGATCTCAATTTTCCTTTCCGCGCTTTCAGAAGCCAACACCTTGTCGAACGTCTGGTCGCTGTTGCGGTAGAGCGCCACGCCAGCCTCGAGCGTCTTTGGCATCTTAAACGGGTAGACCCTGTTGCCCACCACCTTGTTGGCTCTGAAGCCCACGAGCTCGCGGTCGGCGTTTATGAAGCACAGGCCATCGCCGTTGGCAAGCGTCTCTACGGTTGCCACGTTAAACGAGTTGCCCCTGATCTCCTTTACGCGTCCAATATACTTGCCCATAGCCTTAGGCGAGTCGGGCGACGAGATGTTTGGCTGGCGCGAGTGAAGAAAATAGGATGTGTATCCGCGGTTGAACGTTTTTGTGAGGTCAGGCACAAACGAGTGGTGACTGGTGCCAATAGAGGCACGTCTGTATTTGTCGGGGTGCTTTGCTACAATCTTGTCAAGCGCCTCACTGTAAGCTGCCACCACGTTCTTGACATAAGCAAGGTCCTTCAGTCGGCCCTCAATCTTAAACGAACTGATGCCCGCCTCAGCCATGTCCTCAAGGTTCTCTATCTGGCACATATCCTTCAGCGAGAGCAGATGTCGGTCGTGCTCTATTTCGTGTCCCTTGCTGTCGACGAGGCAATATTTCATTCTGCACAGTTGCGCACACTCGCCCCTGTTAGCGCTACGCTTAAAACAATGTTGCGAGGCGTAGCACAATCCGGAGAAGCTGACACACAACGCGCCGTGCACAAAAGCCTCCAGCTCCACGCCCTTGTTTTGAGAATGGATGTCGCGCATGGTCTGTAGCGGTGTCTCTCTTGCCAGCACCACGCGCTCAAAGCCAACGTCGTGCAGCCATCTCACCTTCTCGGCTGTGCGGTTGTCGGTTTGTGTGCTTGCGTGCAGACGTGTTTTAAAATAGGCAAGAGGGTCGTCGTCGGCACAATTGGCAATTCGGCCCACGATGCCCATGTCTTGCACGAGCAACGCATCCACCCTTGCCTCGGCAAGCTGTCGCACCAACGCCAGCACACTCTCCATCTCGCCTTCATAGACCAAGGTGTTAAGCGTCACATAGACGCGGGCAAGGAACGAGTGGGCGTAGGCACACAATTTAGCAATGTCTTCCACGCTGTTGCCTGCTGCGGCACGCGCTCCGTGGTGTGAAGCACCTATGTACACTGCATCGGCACCATGCTCGATGGCCGCCATTCCACATTCAAGGTTCTTTGCAGGGGCTAATATTTCAAGTTCACGCATAGATATGTTTATCCAATCTTGTTAATGTCGTATGGGGTTTCCTGGTAGACATAATAGTTTATCCAGTTGTTAAAGAACAGGTTTGCATGTGCACGCCATCTAACCACAGGACCGCGCTCCATGTCGTCGTCAGCATAATAGTGCTTGGGCATTTCCACGTCAGAGCGTTTGCCATAGTCGCGTCGATACTCTTTGTCGAGCGTCATGGACGAATATTCCATGTGTCCAGTCACGAAAAATTCACGTCCGTTTCGCGCCATGACCATTCCCACGCCGCTCTCGTCGCTTTCGGCAATGAGCTGTAGGTCTTTGTTGGCAAGAATGTCTTCCTTGCGCACCTCCGTGTGTCGCGATTGCGGCATAAAGAAAAAGTCGTCGAAACCGCGATAGATAGGCAGGTGCGGTTGTAGCGTCTTCTGGCTGAACACACCAAACATCTTCTTGTCGAGAGTGTATTTTGGCACGCCGTAATGATAGTATAATCCAGCCTGTGCTGCCCAGCAGATGTAGAGCGTGCTGGTGACGTGTGTTCGTGCCCAACTGAAGATCTGCGTGATCTCGTCCCAATAGGTCACGTCTTCATAGTTGTATAGCTCAATGGGCGCTCCCGTCACGATCATGCCGTCAAATTTCTCGTCTTTCATCTCCTCAAAATCGCGGTAGAACATCATCATGTGTTCTATAGGTGTGTTCTTTGGCGTGTGGCTTTTGAGCTTCATGAAGTCTATTCCTATCTGCAGCGGCGTGTTAGACAGCAGTCGAATGAGATCTGTCTCTGTCGTTATTTTCAGCGGCATGAGGTTCAGAATCACAATTTTCAGTGGGCGTATATCCTGTGTCATGGCTCGCGTGTCGTCCATTACGAAGATGTTTTCTTTCTTCAGGATGTCTATCGCGGGCAGTTTGTCTGGAATTCTTAATGGCATAATTTCTTGTTGCTTGAATCTATAACTCTTTCTATCTGCAAAAGTAAACAAAAATCTGCAATTATTATAATTTCAAGAAGAGAAAATAACAACTTACCACGCCTGTTTCGCATCTTATGGTAACAAAGCTTGAAAGTTAAAGTAAATATTTTTTTGAAAAACGTAATACGTTTATCAAGATCTTTTGCTATCTTTGCATAGTCATATTTATTTGCATAGTCATATTTAAAGATATAATGTAACGTTATGGCAGACAATATAACAAAGAAAGAACATGGAGGTGCAAGGCTTGGAGCAGGAAGACCCCGTGCCAAGGAACAAAGCCGCTTATACACGTTCAGAGCTTCGGGCGAGATGGCACGGTTTATTGATGACCACGAGCCAAAGACCGAATTTATAAAAAAATGCATAGCACAAGAAATGGCTGGAGCTGAGCAAGAGCCTTCAGGCTTGGAGCAAGGAGATGCAGGCTTGGGACAAGAGCCTTCGGGTTTAGAGCAAGAACGGTCTGTCTTTGAGCAAACGTCTCTTTCAAAGCTTGGTGCCGTCTATCCCGCCACCATGGTTAAGACCATGAACATCAACGTGTTCGATATAGGCATTGTGGCAGGCTTTCCTGTGCCCCTCGATAACGACGAGAAGGCGCAAAGCATAGAACTGCTACAGATGCTTTGCCCCTGTCCTGAAGCCTCTTACCTCATACGCGTGGAGGGCAACTCCATGATTGATGCCGGCATCTGTTCTGGCGACATCGTCATCGTTGACAAGAGCAATCGCAACCCGTTGCCAAGCGAGGTGGCTGTGTGTGAGCTGAACGGCGAGTACACCTTGAAGCGTTTCGAGATGCGCGACGGCACGGGATGGCTCATACCTGCCAATCCCGATTATCCTGAGATAAAAGTGACCGCCGACGATTCCTTCAGCATCTGGGGAACTGTCAGTTATATCATACACAAACCTCATTAGAGAACCTCTATCAGGGGTAAGCCTGGTTAATAAAGATCCATCGGATTCCTTTCATCAATAAAAATTGGTTTCCTTTTATCAATAAAAATTGGATTCATCTTATCAATAAAAAATGTATTCACTTGTCGACTGCAACTCGTTCTTCTGCTCTGTAGAGAAGGTTTTTCACCCGGGGCTTGAAGGCAAGCCTGTCTGTGTGCTCTCCAGCAATGACGGCTGCATAGTGGCGCTCACACCCGAAGCCAAGGCGTGTGGGCTTCATCGTGGCGATCCCATTTTCAAGGTTCAGCACATTGTGCGTCGTTACAACGTTCAGCTCTTTTCCACCAACATGCAGCTCTATGCAGCCATGAGCCAGCGCGTTATAAGCTTGTTGCGCAAGAGCGTTCAGCATGTCGAAAACTACAGCATAGACGAGTCGTTTCTTGACCTCAGCGGCTACGAACGCCACCACGACCTCGTGGCGTTCATGCGCGGTGTGCGTGACCGCATAAAGCTCTGTACCGACATTCCCGTGAGCGTAGGCATTGCTCCCTCAAAGACTCTTGCAAAGATGGGCAGCAAGTTTGCTAAACAATATAAGGGCTACAACGGCGTGTGCATGATCGACACCGATGCCAAGCGTCGCAAGGCCCTTGAGCTCTTCGATCTTGCCGACGTGTGGGGCATAGGGGGCCGCACCCTTGAGAAGCTTCAATGTCTCGGCATCTGCACCCCTTTACAGTTTGCTGACAAGAGCGAGGCGTGGGTGAAAGCGCGTTTTCACAAGCCTGGCCATCAAACCTGGTTAGAGCTTAACGGCGTTCCGTGCATCGACACCAGCGAGGTGCTCCGCCGACAGACTATCTGCACCAGTCGCAGCTTCGGCAACATGATAAGCGAGATGGCTGACCTTAAGTCGTCAGTGGCCTCCTTTGCCGCGAGCTGTGCCAACAAGCTGCGGGCCCAGAGCTGCGTTTGCAAGACCATAACCGTGTTTGTGAGCAGCAACCGCTTTCGCGAGGACTTGCAGCAGTATGGCAACGCCGCCACATCAACCCTTCTCACAGCCTCATCCGACACCCAGACCATCACCTCAGCAGCCTTGCGATGTCTGGAGCAGATCTATGTGCCAGGCATCATGTATAAGAAATCGGGTGTCGTCTTGAGCGACATCTGTCAGGACAGTCCGCTCCAACTCGACCTCTTCCTGACCTCTCCCAAGCTCAAGGAGCGTAACAATCTCATGCACACTCTCGACAACATAAACCACAGGTATGGTGTCAAGACCCTGCACCTTGCCGTAGAAGGCACAGAGTGTCAGGCATGGAAGGTGAAATGTGAGTATAGGAGCAGAAATTATCTCACCAATATAAACGACATCTTGACAATAAAAATATGAACTGAACCTGTGTTTCGGCCTTTATCTATAGCTTCCTCTCATCCTTGTCCTCCCTCGTTTCTTCGGGTTGTCTGGAGTGAAGATTTGTCAGGCTGTGAGCGACATCATCTCCTTCACAGTGACCATACCTGTAGTGTGGATTACGTTCAAAACATCAACTCTCACTAATTTTTCATCATGTGGGTGATGCGCCTTATGCTGTTGTTACGATGATTGATTATTAGCGGCACACGTTCTACCACAACCATGGATGTGTCGAGACCCAATGCCTTTGGCTCATCAATTCCTATCTTGCTGATGAGGGCGTAGATGCTCATCAGCAGGTTCTGTTGCCGGTTGTCGGAACTCTCGGGGTAATAGACTCGGTGGATGATGATGAAGCGGAAATCGCCGAAAATGCCGTTCTTGCGGAGCGAAGGATAGGCACTTCTCAGATCTACCTTCCCGTCAGCCACAAGGTCTTCCACCACTTGGCGCAGATAGAGGCTCACCCGAGGTTCTATGCGGAAGCCTATGTGCATGGTTACGCTGTAGAGAGTGTCGGGAATCAATGTCTCGCAACCATACTCCAGCGTGTCTGGAGTGTCTACAAACTCCATGTTGATAAGCCAGTAATGGTCAGCACGTTTCGGCTGCTTGTTGATGATGGAGTAGAGCAGCTTGTCG
>ENA-ORRQ01002255-ORRQ01002255.1-human-gut-metagenome-genome-assembly--contig:-NODE-2255-length-12923-cov-5.449453_pt1 | contig 12923 bp, 16 predicted proteins | sample MGYA00242177_ERZ509138 | MGnify/ENA primary metagenome ERZ509138 (study PRJEB26280, sample SAMEA2338628) | human gut metagenome | biome: human gut; feature: human-associated habitat; material: faeces...
ATATACCCACCATTGACATGTGGCAATGATGGGCTACAGAAAGGATAGAAACATATGAATAAAGTTCACACACCATTAATTGGTGTATCTATATTATATTGCATTTTGCGTAGAAGTATATCACATAATTTCACACAATTATTACATAATTATTACACAATTAAGCTGTACTATCATAGAAAGAAAGGAGATATAAACAGATGAATGTTGTAACTATTAAATTTGGTAATATTGCACACAAATTATGTCAGATTGATTCTGATATGAATAATAGAAATATTACTATATCTAAATTGCATTCTTTTCACGCTATACTGGTGCAAATGGACAAGGCACTGTTAGAATTCAATAAATATTCTGATAAAAGTGATGCAACATATAAAGTTGCGTGTTGTATGCGTGTTACAATAAAGTATTTACTTTATAGAGAGATGCTAATGATTAATGAAAGAAAGGGTAAGTAAAATGAAAAAGTTTAAATTCACATTAAGTATTGAAGTACTTGAAACACTTGAAAAGAAAGGTTCTGAAGAAGACTATGTTAAAGCATTGTATGAGTTACTAGATGCAATGAAACGTGGTGAAGTGTGTGCTACACTTGGTAAGATGAATTCTGGTGAAGAATTCTCTAAAGCATTTCATGAATCACTATTTGATAGAAAACATGGTGAAGACTTAGAGAGTATGTATTTTGATACAGCTCTTGAAGTCCTAGACTATATTGAAGAAATAAATGCAGATCTTGGCTATTTTTCAGATATCAGCAAGCTGGGGGCGGATTTGTTCGAATGAAGTACAATGTTCTTGAAGAATACAAGAAAATGACAGATCTAGCATTAGAACTGATCATTGAAATGGCACACAAATGTGCTTCAGATTGTGAAGTTCCGTCTAATGACTATCACAGATACTGTGAAATTGAAATGTATGCAGATATTGCATTGAAATCAAAGTATAGGAGAATATAAAATGTATGAATTAATTGTTTACAGAAACGGTAAGTTTCAATTCAAGCTGTATTCTAAAGCACTGAAGTACCTGCATAAGGTGCTTTCAAAAAATCATGATATTGGTACTTATGATCAGATGTACAATGTTATGAGACTGTATAAACAGTGGATGGCTGTTATTGATGGTGACACATATATTATCAGTGGTGTGAACCATGAAGAAAAGTAAATATTACATTGACAGATACAAGCTGAATACACAGTCACAGTATTTCTACAGAGGCAACCTATCAGATGAACAGCTTATAAAGAGTGCTAAGGGTCTATCAGATCTTGCACGAAAAAGGCTGAAGTCATTTGAAGAAAGCAGTATTGACCCACAGAGATATTCTAATCTAAGCAGGGTATACAACAAGGCGTTTATGCGTAAGCGTAAGGATACGTCACTATCAGACAGTGAAAGACGTAAGTATATGTATTACATTAATGAACTTGAAGAAATCATGTTTGAACGTCATATGACAAAACGTGAAGTACTTCAGGATTATAACCGAGCAGTGAAAGCCTATAATGAGAAGCTGGGTCTTAATCTGAACAACAAGCAGTATCTTCAACTGATCAATATTGTGGACACAATAAAGAAGATAAAGCCCGATATTGCTTCTGAACAGATCATTGATCTTGCTCACCAGTACAGTCAGTCAACTAGAGGTGCTTCAACTGTAAGCAGAAAGAGACTTCTTCAGACTGTTGACAGGTTTCTAGAAAAGCAGGAAGCAATTGCAAGGGGTAAGAAAAAGAAAGAATTGCATGAATTACGAGTTGAGTTCAGTGAACAATATAAGAATAAGAAGAGTAGACGAGGTACAACACGATCTCACCGAGAAGTTACAAAAGTGTCAGAGGGTAACACCACCAAGAGGAAGAAAAACAGGCGGTTCACGAGGTAAGAAGTATGTTAATGTTATCAGTGCGTACGACATTGAAACTAGCGATAATGGCGTTTATAATTGGTTATATATTTGGCAGTCTTGCATAGATGATATGATCATTATAGGCAGAACATGGGAAGAATTCGACCAGCTTCTAACGATTATAAAAGAAGCTATAGAAGATGATGAAACATTCGTGTTCTACGTACACAATTTAAGCTATGAGTTTCAGTATTTAAAAGGAATTTATGATTTCCAAGCAACGGGTTCACATGATGATACAGTATTCATGATGGACGATAGAAAAGTTCTTAAATGCACAGTAAGAGGCAATATTGAGTTCAGGTGTTCTATGCTTCTTACTAATATGGGTCTTGATGCTTTCACCAGAGAAATGGGCGTTGATGATAAAAAACTGAGCGGTGAAGAATTTGACTACAGTGAAATTCGTTATCCGTGGACTGAACTTAGTGAAGAACAGCTTCACTACTGCATCAATGACGTACTGGGATTGGTTGAAGCTTTGAAAGTAAAGTTCTCACTTACAAGTGAAACACTTGCAACTATTCCATACACAAGTACAGGGTATGTCAGAAGAGACGCAAAGTTCATAACACGGAAAATCAGAAAAGCAATCGCAACGCTTCTACCTGATGAAGAAGTATATCTGATGCTGAGATACGCTTTCAGAGGTGGAAACACGCACGCAAACAGGTATTGCAGTAACATTATTCTAGACAATGTCATGAGTTATGACAGATCTAGCAGCTACCCTGATGTTATGGTAAACTGCAGGTTTCCAACAACACCATTCAAGAAAGTAAAAATAACAGATCTTTACAAGGTAGACTGTATGAAAAAGAACGCCTATGTTATTGATCTTGATCTGTATGATGTGAAAGTAAAAGAAGATGTAACGATTCCATATCTATGTATGAATGACTACATTGATATTGATGGTGCTGTATATGATTACGGGCGTGTGCTGTTGGCTAGACATATGCATATGTGCATTACAGATATTGATCTTGCAATCATATTGAAACAGTATGATTTTACATATCACATAAATAAAGCAATCACTTCAAAGTATGGTATGCTTCCAAAATGCCTGCGTGAACTATGCATTGCATACTATGCAAACAAAACCAAGCTGAAAGGTGTTGAGGGTAAGGAACTTGAATATTCACTCAATAAAGCATTGCTCAATGCTATCTATGGAATGATGGCACAGGATCCTGCTAAACAGACAGTTTTGTTTGATGGTAATGAAGCAAGTGAAAGTGACAAGGAAGTAAAAGAACTGCTGAAGTCTAAAGGGTTCAAACTTCCATATCAATGGGGTGTGTGGGTCAGTGCATGGGGTCGATACAGGCTTCAGAATGGTATTGATATTGCAGATCTCAACGGACGTGACACTATGGTGTATTGTGATACAGACAGTGTCAAGTTCATAAAGAATGAGAAATCAATAAAAGCATTTAAAGAACTTAACAGGCAGCTGAAAGCAGAAAGCAAGAAAAACGGTGCATACGCAACCGACCCGAAAGGTCATGTACATTATATGGGTGTATATGAATGTGAAACTGAAGAAGAAGAGAATGAAACATATCAGAAGTTTAAAACAATGGGTGCAAAAAGATATGCATACGTTGATCATAAAGGTCTGCATATAACAGTAGCTGGTGTCAGCAAGAAACATGGTGCTGAGGAATTGAAAACAATAGAAAATTTCAAAGATGGGTATCTATTTGAAAACAGTGGTAAAACAAGTGCTACCTATTGTGATGAACCTGATTGTGATTATATACTTGTTGATGGTAAACGAATTCGGATAACGCCGTTTATCATTATAAAAGAAGTAAGTTATCTGTTATCACTCACGAATGACTACAAGAACATTCTAGAGTATATTGCAAATTGAAAAGAAAGTAGAGGAAATTAAAAATGTTTGCAGAAAAGTATGGTAAGAAGATTGTTGACTGGGGTGTTGAAACAGGAGATTTCAAGTTTCTGAAGATGGAAGAAGTGCTGAATGCATTCGGTTCAAGACAGAAGATTGATGGACTGTTCACAACAACAGGCAAGTATGGTGAGCAGGGTGTGCTGATCCTAGCAGATCGTAAAGTGCTGATGAATGCACCGTATTATATGGTAGACACATTCAAAGAAATTCTACATGATGATGAAGCAATCAAGCAGATCAAAGATGGTATGGTAGGTGTTGAAATCTATTCATACAAGTCAAAGCAGTTCGGAAGAACGTGTTACGGTATCAACTTCATTGATCTACCTAAAGAAGAACTGCCATTCTGATCAAAAGATGCATATGCATCTTTTTTCATTTATAATAATGATGAGGTGATAATATGATCAATAAGGTAAAATATTTAGATAATGGATATCTTGATGTCAGATACCTGATAGAGAATACAAACACATTCACATGGTGTACGGGTGGGCGTGGTACGGGTAAAACATATGGCGTATGCCAGTATCTTGCAGAAGAATATGAAGAGAACACCGAACATATGTTTATATTTCTGAGAAGAAGAGGAACAGAAGCAGGCTGTATAAGTACACCTGAAACTAACCCGTTTCTTGATCTTACAAATGTTAAAGGCAGTAAATGGTACAAGAAAGAACCACCATTTATACCCGAGACCCTAGACAGCAAGAACGGTATAGTCGGATTCAGAAGCACAAAAACAGGTGAAATATGTGGGTATCTATTAGCACTTACAACATTCTACAAAGTCAAGTCAATTCCTTTCCCTAAAGTAAATATTATTGCATATGATGAGTTCATTCCTATGGCTGGAAGTACTAAAGTAAAGAATGAATATGGTACATTCTACATGATGTACGAAACAGTGAACAGAAACAGAGAATTGAATGGTGACAGACCATGCAAGTTCATAGCATTGAGTAACTCAGAATTGATAGGCAACCCTATGTACTTGGGTCTTGGTGTTGTAAATGATGTTCTAAATATGCAGAAGAATGGAAAAGAAATATATAACGATCCTGCACGCTATTTAAGCATTGTCATTCTAAGAGGTTCACCTATCAGTGACAGAAAGGCAACAACTGCACTGTATAAGCTGAACACTAAAAACAGTCTTAATCTTACATCATTGAAGAATGAATTTCTTTATGATGACAGACTTGTCAATAGTAGAAATCTAAGTGGTTATATGCCAGTTCTATGCGTTGGTGAGCTGATCATATACAGACACAAGTCAACAAATGAGTATTACGTCAGATCAGGAAACAACAAAGGTGTAACAAATTATCTTGCAACTGATGAAGATCTGAAGAGATTTCAGACAAGAGAAACAAAACTGTTACGAGCATACATATCACAGAGAATTTACTTTGAAACATATGAAGCTCAAACAATATTCTTGATTTATTGGGATTTCTAGATGATAATATAGACGGTGCTGGCGTACATGACCAACCGTCAGAAACGGTGTACACGCCTAGGTCAAGGCAGGAACCAGCACCATTGAATTGTTTAAAATAACAGGAGGTATGTTATATGGATATTAATGCTGTCACTACATTGATTTCAAGTATTGGGTTCCCTATCGTTGCTTGTTGTGCTATGGGTTACTACATTACAAAGGAACTGCACGAGATGCAGGAAAATATGCAGGAATTGACATTGACTATCAAAGAGTTGAATGTAAAACTTGCTAACGGGGCTGGGGGTGATGTGATCAATGAGGACATTCACACTGAGGACTAGTGCACCTGATATCAATGATCCGAACTACAACTACCCTAAAAATCCGTGTTTGAGAATCAACGGAAATCATACACTTCCTAACTGCGTGGCGTATGTGTACGGGTCGTGGCTGGAAATGTTCGGTTCACACAAGCTGCCAACTACAGATGCAAGAACATTCTACGGTCATTTTATTGACGGTTACAGAAGATCAAAAACACCTAAACTCGGTGCCATTGCGTGCTGGAATGGTGTTCATGGTCACGTTGCTATTGTTGTCGGTATTCATTCAGATCATATTACAGTTGCTCAGAGTAATTACGGTGGTACATATTTTGAAGTGGTAAACTGTTACAGAATGAGCAATGGCGGTTACAGATCAAACGCTGGAAATACAAAATTCCAAGGCTTTGTATACCCGCCTGATGGCTTCATTTATGCAGACAGACCTATGGAATCAAACGAGACAATCGCACGAGAAGTAATTCAAGGCAAGTGGGGTAATGGTGCAGACAGAAAAAGAAGACTTACAAACGCTGGCTATAACTACACTGTCATTCAGTCAATCGTAAATGCTATGATGAGTGGTACAGGCAGAAAGTCAGTTTCTGAACTTGCTAGAGAAGTAATTCAAGGCAAGTGGGGTAACGGTGCATACAGAAAGAAAAGACTTACAGAAGCTGGATATGACTATTCAGCAGTACAGAAAGAGGTAAACAGACTATGCAGATGAAAGACATTCTAGATCTAGTAAATGCTGGCTTTACTAAAGACGAAATTCTAAAAATGACCAGCATGGAAGAGAAGAAACCGGAAGAGAAGAAACCGGAAGAAAAGAAACCGGAAGAAAAGAAACCGGAAGAAAAGAAACCGGAAGAGAAGAAACCGGAAGAAAAGAAACCGGATAATGTTGATGCCTTGAAAGCTCAGATTGACGAGTTGACAAAAGCAATTCAAGGTCTTAACATTGCACAGTCAACAGGTGGAAAACCTGAAGAATCAACCGTTGATGATACACTATTTAATTTATTGAAGTGAGGTGATATATATGGCAAGACCAACAATTAATCAGATCGCACAAGTTGCGAACCAAATCAACAACCAAGCATATGGTAATGAAGCACAGACGATTGATACAACAAACTTTGTCAGCGTTGCACAGACCCAGCTTCTACAGAACTATGATATTCTTACAAGTGCTATTTCTCAGGTACTGTCAAAAACTGTTTTTTCTACACGTGCATATGACGGTGCTTTCAGAGGTCTACAGAAAGATGCTATCAAATGGGGTAATCATGTAAGAAAAATTAATTACATGTCATTAGATCTGCTAGACAATGATGAATACAAGAATGGCGTTATTGATGGTTCTGGTGGTAAAAGCGGTCAGCAGGATTTGAACGGTACAGAAGTAAACTCCGTTGACCCTTGGAAAATCAGACCACAAGGTGTAGTACAGACAAACTTCTATGACGGTGCAACCTATTCTACATGGGGTACATTCTGGAAAGACCAGCTCGATCAGGCTTTCAGCGGTGTAGATGAATTCGGTGCATATATTGCTGGCTTGATGAATGAGAGAAGAAATGAACTTGTTTCAACTCGTGAAAATCTGTCAAGAACTGCACTATTAAATTTGATTGGTGGTGTATTATGGTCAGGAACTTTAGAAAATACTGGAACTTCACTGGCTGAAGGCAAGAAACAAGTAATTCACCTATTGACAGAATACAATACAGAAACGGGTCAGCAGTTAACAAATAAGACTGTATACACGGGTGAAAACTATAAGAATTTCATGCAGTGGGCTTATGCTAAAATTGCAACAACAATGAAGCTTCTGCAGTTCAGAAGTAACTTGTATCATTTCAGTCTTGTAAACCCTAGAAACCTACCAAACGATACAACGGGTGTTGTAAATATTAAACGCCATACACCTAGAAATATGCTTCACTTGTATATGATTTCTGATTTTGTAAACAAATCCGAAACAATGGCACTTTCAAATACATTCCATGATGAGTATCTAAAGAATATTGGTGAATATGAAACAGTACCATTCTGGCAGTCTGCTTCAATGCCTAATACAATCAATATTTCTGCAAGTGTACTCAATAAATCCTCAGATGAAGCAAATGCAGTTACACAGATCAGCAAGAAGGATATAACTTCAGAAAATGTTGTGGGTGTAATGTTTGATGACGAAGCTATTGGTATTACTCAGATGAATCAATGGCAGGCTTCAACGCCTATGAACCCTCGTGGTGGATATTCCAACTACTTCTGGCATGAGACTTCAAGATACTGGAACGACTTCACAGAAAATGTTATTGTCTTGTGTCTTGACTAAGTGTTATTATAAAGACAAGTTAACAGCTTGTCTTTTTATTTGAGGTGATATATGAAAATAAGATTCTATACAGACTTTAAAAAAATGAATAACAGTACAAAGAAACCTAAAGATGGTACACTTCCTAGTATTACATATGATGGGTGGTTTAAAGAGGCAACTTCAATCAATACACCAGTAATGCAGATTGATATTACACCAAAAACCACACCATTGGATTTTGTATACTGCTATATTGAAGACCTTGGAAAATATTATTTTGTTCAGGATATTGTTTCACGTACCAACAAAATATGGGATTATTATCTTGTTGAAGACTGTCTGGCTACATGGCGTGATAAGATTCTGAACAGTTCTCAGTATGTTATCAGGTCATTAATGACAAAGACTGATAAAAGTTTTGTTGATGATCAGATGGTACTTTCAGCAGACTATGAATATCATGATGTAAAGATTGACGGGTTTATAGACACTTCAACAGTTACAGACGGGTGCTTCTGTCTTGGGATTCAGAAAGACGGTGCAGAAAGTGGTGCATTTGTTGCTGGTTCAGTATCCTATTACATTCTTTCACCTGCTTCACTTCAGCAGTTCATAAACGCCTTGATTTCTCTTGATCTGTCTGGTGACACGGGTCTTTCAAAGATGGCTACTTTCTCAGCTGTCAACCCTATTCAGTATATTGTTTCATGTGTATGGCTTCCATTCACAATTAAAAAAATCATTGCACAGACGGGTAACGGTGCTGAAAGTATTGGTGTACTGGACTGGAACAGTGGTGTAAACGGGTATCGTGTAAAGAACACTGCTATATATTCTGATAGAGGGCGTGTTCTTGTTTCAGATATTCCAAAGCACCCACAGAAAGCTGGGTATGGTCGTTGGGTTGATGTTCAGGCTTCACAGTATGCACTTACATTACGTGGATATGGTCAGATTGGTTTAGACCCTATTATTACGGGTGCATGTGATCAGATCATAGGTGATCAGTACATTGATGTTACAAGTGGTGCGAGTGTTCTTAAAGTATACGGTAAATGGACTGCAAACAATTACACACAATTTCAGTCACAGATGAATGCACAGCTGGGCGTATCAATTCAGCTTTCACAGATTCAGAAAGATATCTACGCAACGGCAACCATTATGGGTAGCTCCGTACCCGTTGCCATGATTGATGCAGTTGGTGGTACTCAAGCACTCACAGGTGCTATTTCGAACATTGCACAGTCTCTAGATAATGCTATAAGTGCTTCAACGGGTTCAGGTGTTTCAAGTATTCCACAAGTTGCAGGTAATGCCTTGAATGATGCGTTTTCAGTAAGAAAAGGAAGTATTACAGACAAGGCTATACAAGCTGGTCAGTATATCTACAACCAGCCTAACCGAATGATGCGAGCATATGAGGCTTCACACGGTGGTGCAATGCACTCACAAGGCGGTCACTTTTCAAGAGAATCAAAAGACCGTGCAACGCCTATTTCTGATTTTGCTTCAAAGCTGAACAGTGCATTGACTTCATACATGCACAATTTCGGTGTAACTTCTGGAAGTGTAGGAAGTACAGGAACGTTTGCTTCACTAGGCGGTATTGATGAACTTTACTGTTACTTTCAGCTTTATGGTGGTTTTACGCATGCAATTGCTGGAACTCCAGAGTGCAGAATGGCAATACATCTTTCTGAATATATGAACACTAACGAGGGGCAGGAAGCATTTGTTCAGATTCTGAACCCTCGTGTAAATTTCGGTAATACCTATGAAAAAGCTAAAATCATAGATTATATGAGTGGGGGTATGTATTTAGAATGACTTATACACCAAGAACTAAAAGACCAGCAGATGGTGATAAAAGATGGACACAGATTCCACACGGATATAACGCACAGATCATAGGAAGCCCCACAGCGTGGCCTTATTCAGTCATTGCTAATTGTACTGGGTATGTGCATGGGCGGTGGCTGGAACTTGGAAACACAACAACAGAATACAATCTGAGTAACGGTCATGCAAAAAGCTACTGGGGTCATGCTGATGGCTATGAAAGAGGACAGGAACCACGACTTGGTGCAGTACTATGTATGGGTGGTGGTGAAAATGGTCATGTTGCAATTGTTGAAGAGATTCTAGACAATGGTGATATAATGTGCTCAGAATCAAACTGGGGCAAGTCAATATTTGAATATGTAAGAAGATATAAAAGTCTTGGATACAGACGATCTTCTTCAAGTGCTTCAATAGGTGGATTTCAGGGCTTTATATACCACCCGAACATTGAACCACCATACGCTGGCGGTATCAATCTGTTGATGCTGATCGCACAGCAGAATAAAAGAAAGAGAGGTATACATTATGGCGTTAAATACATTTGATTATGATTTTCTAAACGTCTACAACGGTACACAGTCACCGAGTACAGTTCATGCACACAACAACAGCATGGCAAGATTCTTTACAAGATATCTGTTTCAGAAAGCAACTTCAGGAATTAAATTCACACTGCCTGATAGTTTTGATGTTTCTTATTTCTTGTATTGTCTGTATGCAAATGGCTATATTGGTTTGATCAGCACACCACAATATGGTGTAATTCCTATGTGCGGGTTTGCTGGCGGTGAAGTAAATATGTTCTACAATCCGAAAAAATATTCTACATTCAGACCTCTGATAGACAACGCTGTAAAGGAAGAATACAACATCAAATATAGTTTTGATAGAACACCATTAAAAGAAAATGAAACATGTCTGTTGAGACTTACACCAGACTGGTGCGGTATCACTGATATTGTACATTTATATGCTGATGCCATGGCGTTGGTGTGGGAATCATTCGGTATGAATGTTGTAAATACTAAACTTGCGTATGTATTCCTTACTAAAAACAAAACGTTTGCAGAATCAATCAAGAAAATGTATGATCAGATTCAGGCAGGCAATCCTATGGTGGTGGTTGATAAACAGTTGATTGATGAAGATGGTAACAATACATGGGACGTTTTCACAAGAGACCTCAAAAATATGTTTATTGCACCAGAATTACTTAATACACTTGCAGATCTTGAAAATAAATTCAATGCTGAAATAGGTATTCCGAACAATGGCGGTCAGTTGAAGAAAGCACAGATCTCAAATGATGAAGCAAGTCTGAACAATGCTGGAACATACTCAAAAATTGAAATGTGGTATGAACAGCTGAAGAAAGATATTGATTTCTGCAACAGAGTTATGAATATTGATATCAAAGCTGAACTACGATATAACAGATATGACATGTATGAAGAGGTTATAGACTATGAGTAATGCTACAATGAGTTATTATGGACTGTACACATTTGATGATACTATCTTTGATGAATTGCTGTTACCTGCTGGTGTTGACCGTGATACAGTAATTGAAAACTTTATTACAGACAGTATTGAACTCGAAACACTGTACAGTGACCCAGAAACATTCAAGGCAATGCTTGGGATATGGTCAAGAAAGAGACTGGACACATGGAACGCATACTATAAAGTATTGAATGATACTGAGTACAATCCTATCTGGAATGTTGACGGAACCGTAAAATCAACCTATGGAGAACGCAAAACGGAGTTGAACAGCGACCCAGTAACAACAACCGAGAATTTAGGTAATACACATGGAATTTCAACTGTTGGTACAAGAGTCAGCGAAACCGTAAACAAGGCTTCTGCATACAACAGTGAGGCATTTACAAATGCTGGTGCGGTTGAAACAAACCAGCACAGTGCAGTTGATGAAAGTACAACTGATGCAGTATCAAACAACTACACTGCAGGAAAACAGCATTCAGACAGTACACAGAAAGAAGTTGTTGATACAATCGAGCGTAAAGGTAATATTGGTGTAACTACAACTCAGCATATGATAGAAGAAGAATTAGACCTTAGAGACAGACACAACCTTTATGAATACATTGTAAAAGACATGATCAAGCGTTTCTGCATTCTGGTATACTAATAGAAAAAGAGGTGATATATATGAGTTTTTTCGATAAGTTTCCCTATACAAATTTTCATGAATTAAATCTTGACTGGATTATCTCACAGCTGGCAACTGTAAAGGACAGTATGCTGAAAGCAGTTGAAAGTGCTAAAAATGCCAAGGTTTCAGAGACTAATGCAAAGGCTTCTGAAGACAATGCTAAGATTTCAGAAACGAATGCAAAGGCTTCTGAAGACAATGCTAAAATTTCAGAAACTAATGCTAAGGCTTCTGAAGACAAGGCTAAGATTTCAGAAACTAATGCTTCTGCTAGTGCTACTGAAGCTGAGAATATCGCAAACACGTTAACAAATTGGAGTGAATTAGATACTAGATTGACAACTGAAATATCTAATAGAGAAAAAGAAGACAACAAAAGACTTTCTACACCAACTGATATACAAAATATGTACTATGCTGGATCTTGTCTAAATCCAATATTTAGACTAGCTTTGTTCGGTAATAAATTTAATACCTTAGTAGGCATGAATACTGGTGGTCTTGTATTTTCTTCACAGATGGATAGACCTATTAATAGAAATATTCAGACGTCATTTTTAAATATTTCTACATGCATGATAACACTTTTAGATTTGACACCAGGAACACACACAATAACACACACTATACAAGAAATTAAATCAATTATGCTACCTAAATCAGTACCATATGAAAACACTTTTATATGTCAAGCATATGGATTCTTTGGTGGTGTAGTGAATACACCAAAAGTAAACAATGAAAGTATTATCTATATCAAACAATCAGAAAACACCACATCATTGAAAATCAATAGTGTATCAGTACTTACAAAAGTTGACGATAGTAACGACAATGTACAGTTGCAAATTAATTATACAGTAGGAGATAACTACACAACTAACTATAAAGACAACCCAAATGTAATTGTGTCTTTAGTAATTGAAATGTTTATACCAAAAGTGTAATATCA
>ENA-ORRQ01002257-ORRQ01002257.1-human-gut-metagenome-genome-assembly--contig:-NODE-2257-length-12918-cov-3.155951_pt1 | contig 12918 bp, 20 predicted proteins | sample MGYA00242177_ERZ509138 | MGnify/ENA primary metagenome ERZ509138 (study PRJEB26280, sample SAMEA2338628) | human gut metagenome | biome: human gut; feature: human-associated habitat; material: faeces...
ATAGATGCAAAGGATGATGGAGACAACTATAGGTGTGAGTTGATTTTTAATTATGGTAATTATAAGGTTAATAAGGAATTTGAAAGTACTGGAATAAAGAAACTTGTAAGATTATATTCAGCATTTAAAGCAGCTAATAATTATGGAATTGCATTTGTGGATGAAATGGACTCTAACATTAATGATATTTATTTATGTAAATTAATAGAGTATTTTATGTATTATGGTAAAGGACAATTGTGTTTTACTATGCATAATGTAGATCCGATGTCATTATTAAAACAGAATAAGAATTCTATTGATTTCTTATCAAGTGATAATAAAATAGTGTCATGGGTATCTAAGGGGCATGCATCTCCAGAAAATTATTATAAGAATGGAATGATTGAAAATTCGCCATTTAATATAGATGCTACAGATTTTATAGGAATATTTGAGGGGTAGTTATGGGAAAACAGATAATTCTATGTGTTGAAACTAATAAGCAAGCTGATACAGATAGCACATATATTATGGATGCCATCAGACATAATTATGTGATCGATAATTCGGTTAAAATTAGTAAGATATACATGAAAACAAAAACAAGATATAATGATAAGGGTGTAGTGAGAGATATAGATAAGTTAATTAATATGTATAATCATGGAAAGAGTTATGTGGTTTATTGTATTGATACAGATCAAATTGAAAGCAATCAAATGCATAAAATGGAATTTGATAATATATCAGATTACTGTAAGAACAATGATTGTGAATTAATATGGTTTTGTCATGATGTCGAAGAAGTTTTTATAGGGAAAAAGGTAAAGGATTCTGAAAAAAGAAAAACTGCGGCAGAGTTTAGAAAAAAAGAGTGTGTTAAAAAATTGAATTTTAATGATATGAGAAGTAATAAACAATTGAAAGGCAAAAGTAATTTGCTTTTAGTGATGGATAAATATCTGGATAGGAAGATTTGAATATGTTATCAAATAATTTTCGCCGAATTGTTTTCACAATTCTTGCGGTTACATGGATGGTTGTTATTTTTTCTTTCTCGGAAAGGCAGGGGGATGAATCGGAAGAACAGAGTATTAAAGCTGGAATGATGGTTTGTCATGTATTTGTTCCAGGGTTTGATGATTTAAGTAAGCAGCAGCAGATTCATATGGCACAGGCTATTGATCATCCGGTAAGAAAGACTGCACATGCGACAGAGTATGCTATGCTTGCAGGACTGGTTCTGGGGGCTGTTACAGTCAGCATAATCAGATGGAAAAATGTATTGGTTTCAGTATGCATAGCCGTACTATATGCATCAACGGATGAGCTTCACCAGCTTTTTGTGCCGGGAAGAAGCGGACAGGTAAAGGATGTTTTAATTGATGGCTGTGGAGCAGTTATTGGAGCATTAATTATATGGGGAATATCATATCTGATTCATAAAAAGAAAAAATGATTATCAGTTGCAAATCTTTTCATAAGGACTATAATAGTTAAGAATTATTAGTAATTATGATGGGATGGAAGAAAAATGGAAAATGCCAACACTATGGATAATACAAAAATGACTAATGGACCGATAACAAGGATTTTATTATCATTTGCAGGACCAGTGCTTTTGGGTCAGCTTCTGCAACAGCTTTATAATATTGCAGATGCAGCAATTGTTGGACAGTTCTTAAGCTCTAAGGCACTGGCAGCAGTTGGCGCAACTTCTTCTCTTACGTATATTGTATGTTATTTCTGTATAGGTTCATGTATAGGAATAAGTGTTCCTGTGTCACAGGCATTTGGAGCAGGAAAGAATGATGATTTAAGAAAATATTTTGTTAATGGAGTCTACTTTGCGCTTGCAATCGCGGTTATTATGACAGCAGTTACAGCGTCTATGAGTGGACTCTTTTTAACGTGGTTAAAGACACCTGAAAATATATTTAAGGATGCACATGTGTATCTTGTTATTATATTCTTAGGACTTCCGTTGACGGTTCTGTATAACTTCTGTTTTGGGATTCTGATGGCATTTGGAGACAGCAAAAAGTCAACAATGTTTATGGCAGTATCAACTGTTATTAATATATTTCTTGATCTGTTTCTGGTTGTTGTTGTGAAATGGGGTGTTGCCGGAGCTGCAGTTGCTACTATATTTTCACAGGGAATTGCAGGCGTTCTTAGTGCTGTATACATCTTTAAGAAGTACAAACTGTTATTTCCAGTTAATGCAGATGAAAGAAAGTTCCATCCGTATTACATGAAGAACATTATTAAAATGTGCATGCCAATGGGACTGCAGTATTCTATTACTGCAATTGGCGCAATTATTCTGCAATTTTATGTAAATGCACTTGGAGAAGACGCCATTGCAGGATTTACATCCGGATATAAGATTAAGAATCTGATTCTGTGTCCGTTAAATGCGTTGGGAACAGCTCTTTCATCATTTGTCGGACAGAATTTCGGAGCAAAGAGATTTGACCGTATCAGTGAAGGATTTAAGAGAACTTTAGAGATTGGTCTTATCTATTCTGTAATCACGATGATAGTATGTTTCTTTACCGGCAGATATATGGCACTTATATTCGTTGATGCAGCTGATACAGTTGTTGTCGGTTACACTGTGAAGTTTATAAGATACATAAGTGTGTTTAATGCAGAACTGGCACTTTTATTTACTGCAAGGTATTCAGTTCAGGGTATGGGCTATGGCAAATATTCTATTCTCTCAGGACTTGCAGAGATGGCTGGAAGGGCGGCTGTTGCTGTGCTTCTGATACCACATTTTGGCTTTGATGCAGTGTGCTGGAATGAGGGACTTACATTCCTTGCAGGAATTGCAGTTATTCTGCCAATTTATTGTAAGATGTAAGATTAAGTTACAAAAGGTAGTAAACACCTTAGATATGTAACTTAAGCAATAGCCAAATGGCACACAATTTAATATCGTTGCATAAACTAGAGGTGATTTACAAGCCTCTAGTTTTTTTATACTCAAAAATAGTTGTCTTATATCTAATTTTAAAGAAAGGTAGCCAAAGAGCTAGAAAGGTAAAAATGTATGAAAACATTAAATAATTTAAGAGAATATGCAAAAGCAAAGGAAATGAATGCAAGCGATATTGAAAGACTAATTGATGAAGTGGAAAGTGATGGAAATGGATACATAACAGATGAAGTGTACAATGATATTTGCTATGGGATTGATTGTGAGACAGAGAATATATAGTGTTAATTCAAAGAAAGGATAAATTATATGTTTGATGATGAAATTATTGCAGTTGCAAACGATTCAGCACAGGCAGATAGGCTTGCAACAGAATCAGCAGTAAAAGAGTGTTATGAACAACATAAGGCTGCATGGGAATCATGGGATAAAGGAGAGCCAGTAGACCACTGGGTTGATGAAAATGGGGCATTGTGTATCAGATATGAAAATGGCGAGTGGTTTCATTACAAGATGTGTCCAGGTATGTTAGGACAAGACCCATTCTTATCATGGTGGTAACTAAAAAGAAATTTCATATATCTGTGCTGAGTCGCATCAACTGCAGATATATGAAAATATGAAAGGTGGTGATAATTGTGCCAATAGAGAGAAAACCTTATGTATCACTAAACGCTGAAAAGCGTTTGGAGATAGAACAGCTATTTAAGAATGGATATGGAATGGAGGAAACTGCAGCCAAGGTAGATATATCTTATACATCACTGTATAGGGAGCTTCGCTTAAACGACATGACTGAATATGACTATAATGCGACAGTCGCACAGGATAATTATATCGAGCGTAAGCGGGCTGCAAAAATTGCGAGAAGAAAGAAATGGGAGATAGAAAATGTTGCGAAGAGTAACGGAGGATTACATTGTTAATGTTCTCAAAAATCATGACCAGATTGTCCTAAATTGTCAAATCGAGCTTCTCAATATCTTCAAAGATAAAGATGAAGTCGGGATGATAGAGTCAGCGTCCATGTCAAGGAAAGAGCCGGACGGAAGTGCGCCGACCAATTCTCTTACAGACCTGCAAAATGTACTTGAACAGTATTTCCGACTTAATGAAGAATGGCGTATGAGCATTTATGCAAATGTAAGGACACTGATAGAGACGCAGGAGACGATTTATCGAATAATGGCATGTTTCAACAATCTGGAACAAGAACAGCGTTATGTTTTAGAGCAATTATACATTAAACATACATTTAAAGAGGGTATTCAAATTCTAATGAAAGAATTAGACAGGAGCAGAACTTCAATTCTCAATTTTAGGAAAAACGCAATTGAGAATGTGAAATCAATGTACGACAGCAACCAGTCGAACCTTGAACTCTACGGTCTAACCTTAAAAAATGGACAGAATAAATACAGATAATTTGTGACGGATTCCGTCACAAGGAAAAGGAGTGAATTACTATGAACATAATAACAGCGTGGAATCTTAAGGGTGGTACAGGAAAGACCACAACATCATTTAACTTAGCTGCTACTTACGCAGCACAGGATAAAAAGGTGCTTGTATTAGACCTTGATATGCAGGCTAACCTTACATCCTTCTTTGACGCAGATATATCAAAGCATAAGCGCAGTAAGCCAGATATCGACCAGGTGATAAGAGGCGGTATTGATATTAGAAAAGCTATATATCATTCAAGGTTTGATAACCTTGATTTTATCAAAGGCTCTAACGATATCATGTTTCTTGAGCTTGCAGATATATACATGCTTGGAAAACATCTTGCCACGATTGCTGATGATTATGATATCTGCGTTATCGACACACACCCAGACGCAAGTTTATTAACTGAAAATGCACTTGCCATATCTGACCTTGTGCTTATTCCAATATCCCTTGACGGTTTTTCAAGAGATAACCTTAACCTTGTTATTCGTGAAATTATAGACCTTGAATCTAAATGTGGTGAAATTAATTTTAAAATTTTTGTAAATAAGCTTAAAAATTTAAAATCACAGAAGATTGTTTACGGTGACTTGGTTAAGAATCATGATTATCCGGTGCTTGAAACAAGCGTATCTGATTATTCAGGTATCCAGAGCGCACTCCTTAAGCATAAGCCACTGTTTATGCACAGAAGTAAAAGTATTGTAAATCGTGATTATGAAGACCTGGCAGATGAGGTGCTGCAGATTGTGGAGGTGGAATAAAATGCCTAAGCTTAATAACTTTTTTGATAAAACAGAGACAGTCGAGAAGATACTGACAAAGAAGATGCATCCGCAGCTTGTATCAATAAAGAATCTTGAAGAATCAAAGCTGCAGTACAGGGATATACCACAGGAAGATGTAGAAAAGCTTGCTGACCTTATAGAGCTTGACGGAGAAGTATTACAGCCTCTTTTAGTAAGAAAAGCCGGGGGTGATACATACGAAATTCTCGCGGGTCATAAAAGATACAGAGCCTGCAGGTATCTGACTGAAAAAGGATTGAAACAGTTTTCAATGATTCCTTGCTATGTAAAGTCCATGACAGATGCACAGGCAGAGTTCGCCGTATACAGTACTAACGGATATAACCGTAAGAGTGATTATGAAATCATGCGTGAAGTAGAAGGAATGTCAAGGCTTCTAAAGGAGAACCCGGAGCTGTTTCCGGAAGCTGCGAGTGGCAGACTGGTTGAGAAGCTTGCCAGCATTATGAACATGAGCAAGACAGTTGTGCAGGAGTATAAAACGATTGCAAACAATCTATCAGATGATGCCATGGAAAAGTTCAAAAAAGATGAGATTACAAAGGAATCTGCAAAAACGCTTGCAGCTCTTAACAATGAGGAGCAGGCAAAGGTACTTAGTACCGGAGCTGTTAAGACAAATGAGATAAAGCAGGCTGTTGCAGAGCTTAAAGAACCATCTAACAAGGATATAGAGCTTGCATATCATCATATAACATCTGGTCTGAATATGAAAAAATATGTTCCGGGAAGTGTTTTTGAAAACTATCTGAAAGACAGATGTGGAAGAACTCATCAATATTATGGCGGCACAGGGGTATCATTTTACTGTTCTCTGCGTGGGGGTGCAATCAACCGCAGGAAAGAAATAACATGGCATGATTTTGTAAGCCGGGCTGAAAAACTAGGTTTGTACAAGCCATATGATTATGTGACGGAATCCGTCACAAAGAACGAACCGGAGGAACAGTTGCCAGGACAGGATAGCATACTTAACCATCCAGAATATCTTCCAGATGATAATGCTATATCTGACAATGATAAATCAGAAAATAAAGAGCATGAAGCTGACAATGAAAATAAGGTTAGAAATGAATATTTGACAGACAAGCTATCCGGTGTAAAAGCAATCGGACGCTGTCCTAAGTGTTTAGGTGCAGTTGCATATCTGACAAATCCTATGTGCTGCGGTAAGTGTGGAAATAAGCTTGACTGGACTTTTGAAAAATAGATTTTCCGGGGGCTTCCCCGGAAACATAATTATTAATCTATAAAACGAGGAGATATTAATATGAGCTGGATTATTACTTTAATTATTGTTGGAATTATTATATTTTTATTACTTATTATGGCATTAATGCGTGCAGCATCAGCATCTGATGAAGCGAGCAGACACAACATAGAAAAGCTGACACGAAAGGAAGATGATAATGGTGTCATATAAAAAGAAGATAGAAGAGTGCTACACAAAATGCAGCATGTGTGGACGGATTTTTAATAATGAAAAATATGATATGGCTTCTTATGGATACTGCGATAAAAAAGAGGGGAAAAAGATATATTTCTGCAGTTATTCATGCTTTATGAAGCATAAGAGGTCTAAAGGCAGATATGCAGGAACACAGGAGCAGGAACAGTGTGTAAATAGTATTGATGCTGAACCAGATAAGAAAAACTCTGCAATTAGGGTGTATTCACCCTGTGGGTTGCAGTTTAAATAATCATTTTGTGACGGAATCCGTCACAGCCATAAGGCAGAAAGGAGTTCATTATGAAGAACATTAATGAAAACAGAATTGAAAATGAAGTTGAGGTGCAGGTAAGAACGGAAAATAATGCTGTAACGGAGTATGCAGCAAGAGTTGCAGAGCTTGTTAAGAAGAAAGGTGGTAAGACAGATGAGAAGTAGGGAAATAGCATCATTTACAATTGAAAATGCACAAGGAAGGGTATCGGTAGCTGTCGGAGATACAGTAACGATTCATACATTAAATGGTGGCGGCATGGGTGGCTGCACTATCGTAAAGCTTACCAACAGAAGCATTCATTACACCCAGGATGAAGGAAAGCATGTTAAGACAATTGCATACGACAATATATTCAGCATAGATTAGAGGTGGCTTATGAAGAAACTTATAGAAGGTGACAAAAGGGTAAGCAAAGCGACAATCAGAAAGGCAGTAGCTGCAGTTATTCTTATCATTCTCTTTTTTATATCATTTAAGGTTAGTCTGCCATTTCCAGATAATGTAAATACATTTATCAAGGTTGGAACGGTTGCAGGACTAATATATATACTTGCCACATTCAGGGGTGATGAATAAAAATGTGACGGATTCCGTCACAGATACAGAGAGGTGAGAAGAAAAATGAAATTTGATTTCTATTACAGTGAAGAATCGGAGCAGTACAGCTTTTATAGTGTTCCTAAGATGTTCTTTACACTTGAGAGATTTACCGGATTATCGGCAATGTCAAAGCTGCTGTATGGATTCCTGCTTGACAGAATGAGCTTATCGAGGAAGCGTAATTGGATAGATGATAAAAACAGGGCATATATAAAGTACAGCCTGAACGCAATAACTAAGGATATGGGTGTCAGTAAAAATTCTGTTATTAAATACATGCGTGAGCTACAGGAATTTGGATTGATAATGAAATTTCCAAACGAAGGAATGGAAGACATCATTTATGTGATGGATTTTTCAAGAGTTAAGCAGGCAGATAATTCATATAGTAATAACAAAAGCAGCAATAATGGGGATGTGTTATATCTGGATAACCAGACAGCCGAGGATGAATATAAAACAGATACAGGACAGGCATGTAATGCCCCGCCAGACTTTAATGCAACAATTGCCTTAAGCAATATAAATGACACTAAAAAAATACAAGATACAGAATGCAAGGGGGAGTGTACCCTTGGAGGTGGTTCAAAATCTGAACCAGTTCAAAACTTGAACCGGTTCAAAACTTGCACTGGTTCAAAATCTGAACCGGTTCAAAATTTGCACCACCCTCATAAAGAGAATAATAATAATATATATAATAATATCTCTGACAAGACAGATAGATATTTATATAATAATCAATCTATCCATCAATCTAATCCATCTATCAATCCACATGAGAGGATGGATAAGACAGATAAGATATATACAGACAAAAATGCAGCTAAACAGCCGAGTGCAGATAAGCTCTATGAACACATGAGTGCGCTTGTCAGGAAAAACATTGATTATGATATCATGACTGAAAGACCTGAATGTGCAGGCTGGTACGAAGAATATTACAACCTGATTGTAGAGGTGCTTGTAAGAAAAACAGACCATTTTAGGATTTCAGGTGAGGAGTATTCAGCCAAGCTGGTCCAGAACAGGTTTATTAATCTTCATGCGTCAGATTTGCTGTATGTACATACCCAGATGAGCAGGACGACATCTGATATCAAGAACATAAAAGCATATCTGATAAAGGCTCTGTTTAATGCTCCGACAACAAAGGATTCATACTGGCAGAACAGAGTGAATCAGGATGCGGCTAAAGCATAAATAAAATGTGACGGAATCCGTCACGGAAAGGATAACATGAAATACAGAGGCATTGAGTTAAAAGAAAACACAGAGGCAGAGATATTGATTGCCCTGGAAGTAACAGGAATAACAGATGATGAAGAACTTGAAAACTATATTGATGAGATTTCAGAAAGACTAGAAATGGAAGTATTGCCTAAAATAAAGGCAGATGTATACATAGATGTAGTCTATGATAATCTTATCAATGTAAGGATTAATGACCAGACCTTTGATGAGAAAGGTGTGTACATAGTCACAAGCCTTTACAATGAAATCAGAAGTAAAGCATATGAGAATGTCAATTGTTCCATAGGAGTAAATGCTGATACATTTTTTACAGATGATGACGGTTCAGAATACAATGAGGATTCAGTAACATTCGAACAGTTTATGAGCAGGCTGGAAATGTAGCAGGAAAGGTTGAAAATATATGACAAAAGGAAAGTATTATGACTATCTGGAAAGATATAATCATATGGCAGGAAATGATTACAGGTATGATACAGATAATGAATCTGATTACAGATATGTAAAATCGAGCCTGTTAAAGCATATTGACTGGCAGCTAAAAAGTATGGCTTATGACCTAGATAAATATAATAGTCTGAAAATGATTCTTCACAAGCGTAAATATCAGAAGCTGCTAAGAAATATTCATGATATGAAAGAACTCCGGGAGAAGATAGAAGAAAATAAGCAGATTGACCTCATGTATTTTACAGGAACATACAGAGGGGCGATGAGTGGAATAGCAGATGATGTATTATCAAGCATGAAAGCGGTATGGATTCCGATCATGATACTTGTTGTTATCTATTTGGTTGTAGTAGGTATTTTTTACATAATGTAGTACTAATGTGACATTGGAAAGGAAGGTGCTTTATGACAGGTATGTCATTCTTTGGTCTTTTTGTAATTATTTTGATATTAATATCATTTTCAATCATTATAGCTGAAGAATTGAGGCGTAAAGAAGAAAAGCGAGAGCATACTAAAATGGAAAATATAACAATAATGGTTGTGGGGTGGGCATTAATTATACTCGCAATTCCATTAACAATATATCTTTTTATAAGTACATCATCACTTGACTCAAGAAACAGAATTGTATAATCATATTTCCTGCTTTTCATATAATCAAGTACGGAATCGAACTCGGCAAGTGAATTGCCACTCCTTATGTCTACACCAAGTGCTATGTTGTTATATCCATTATTCTGCTTCTGGCAGTCTGCAAGCTCTGCAAACTTTGATATAAGAGATATAGGCATATTATCCACACAATAATATCCCTCATCCTCTAAAACATTCAACGCTGTCGATTTGCCTGCTCCCGACATACCTGTGACTATAATAATCTTCATATACTGCCTCGCTCCTGACTAAAACCTGTATCTAGAACTCTCCTATTTTAACAACCTCAAGCTCAAGCTTAACGCCAGACTTCTTTAAGACCTCTTCTTTTATCTTATCTGTAAGCTCACATACATCCTTTGCTGTTGCCCTGCCTTTATTAACAACAAAGCCTGCATGTTTTTCTGACACCTGTGCATCACCTGCTGACAGACCTTTAAGTCCTGCATCCTCTATAAGTTTTGCTGCAAAATATCCCTCTGGTCTTTTAAATGTACTTCCCGCACTTGGATATTCTAACGGCTGTTTCATTCTTCTCTTTTGTGAAAGTTCTTTTATATTCTCTTTTATCTCATCAGTATTGCCTTTACTTAACTTAAGTGTTGCACTTACTACTATATATCCATATTTCATTATGCAGCTTGTTCTATATCCAAGTTCAAGCTCATCTTTACCCAGCGTATGGATATCACCATTCTGATCTAAGACCTCAGCACTGACAATAATATCCTTTATCTCTCCACCATAAGCTCCAGCATTCATTCTGACCGCCCCGCCTATCGTTCCTGGAATACCTGTTGCGAACTCAAAGCCTGCAAGTCCTTTATCTGAAAGCCTGTTTCCAAGCCTTGACAGCTTCATGCCTGACATAGCCTTTACCGTTACATCATCAATATACTCCACTTTATCAAAAGCATCTGAAAGCTGTATAATAACTCCTCTGAAGCCTTTATCTCCTACCAGAAGGTTGCTCCCATTGCCTATAACATAGTAATTCATGTCTGATTTTTTCAATAAACGTATTATAGCCTGTAACTCTTCAACAGAAGAAGGCATTACGAAATAATCCGCAGTGCCTCCTATTCTGAATGTAGTATGACTGCTCATAGGTTCATCTGTTCTGACCTGTGATTCACCTGCTATATCCTTAAGCTTTTCCAACAAATCATTCTGACTCATGTATTATCATACTCCCTGTCTATATTCATTATTTACATCATTCTACTCATTCAATACAAGTCTGGCTGCTCCATACATACCAGCATCGTTGCCAAGTGTTGCCTTTAATATCTTAGTGTTTCTTGAAGCATGGAACACATACTCCTTATAGTACTTTTCCACTCTGCTTAACAAAAACTCGCCTGCTGCTGAAACACCACCACCTATACATATAACCTCTGTATCGACCATACCAGAAGCACATGCAAGACCTTTACCAAGATAACGGCACATATAATCAACAACCTTTAAAGCAACAGAATCTCCATTCTTCGCCTCATCAAACACGGCTTTGGCTGATATATAAGGAATATCCCTTAACGCTGACGGCTCATCTGATTCGCTAAGCATTCTGACAGCTGTCTTGACTATGCCAGTTGCAGAAGCCACCTGTTCAAGACAGCCCCTCTTACCACAGTTACAATACTCCTTCTCCTCATCAGCTACAGGAAGGTGGCCTATCTCAGCCGCTGCACCATTGAAGCCGCACAAAGGCTTTCCATCAATGATAACACCACCGCCGACACCTGTACCAAGTGTAACTAAAAGACTACTTGAGTACTCTTTTGCGCTTCCCATCCAGTACTCACCGAGCGCTGCCATATTTGCATCATTTCCAACCTTAACCTTGTATCCTGTCATCTTACTGAATGTCTGTGCCACATTAAACACACCCCATCCAAGATTGACACATTTGTTAACTGTGCCATCATCCCTGACAGCACCTGGAACTCCTATTCCTACTCCGGCTATATCATCACTTGCTTTTTCTACTGCTTCCAACATATCTTGTATATGTTTTTTTATATCTTCCAGTATAAGGCTTCCACCCTCATCCTTTCTTGTTGGAATCTCATCCTTATAAAGAAGCTCTCCTGACACACTAAAAACTCCACACTTACATGTTGTTCCACCAATATCTATTCCAAGTACTATGCTTTTATCATTATTAATTCCTGCATTACTTATATTATCATTACCACACATACAAACTTCCCCCAGTCATAATCTGTTATCTAATTATTGTAATTAAAGGTCGTCCTCTTCGTCACCTTTCATAAGGTTTTCCTGAACCCTTCTGTATAACTCCTTAGCTGCATTGTAACCCATCTTCTTCTGTCTGTGGTTTACCGCTGCTGCCTCTACAATAACAGCAAGATTACGTCCTGGACGTATTGGAAGCGAATGGCATACGACTTTATTGCCAAGATACTCTGTGTATTCCTCTTCAAGACCTAACCTGTCATATTCCTTATCCTTATTCCAGTCCTCAAGCTTGATAACCATATCGATCTCCTGTGTTTCCTTAACACTTTCTACACCAAAAAGTGTCTTAACATCTATGATTCCGATACCTCTTAGCTCTATGAAATACTTTGTTACACCTGGGGCTGAACCCACTAATGTTTCATTACTTACCTTTCTTATCTCAACTGCATCATCTGTTACAAGACGATGTCCTCTCTTAATAAGCTCAAGTGCAGCCTCACTCTTACCTATACCACTCTCACCTGTTATAAGCACGCCCTCACCATAAACATCAACAAGCACACCATGGATTACAATACAAGGTGCCAGCTGTACCTTGAGCCATCTTATAACCTCTGCTGAAAATGAAGAAGTTGACTCTTCTGACTTAAGAATAGGTATCTGATACTTCTTTGCAAGCTCTATGATCTCTGGTTCAGGTTCAAGATTCCTGCAGAATATAAGACATGGTATATTGCTTGATAAAAGCTGCATATAACGCTCAAAACGCTCTGTCTCTGAAAGACTCTTAAGATATGAATATTCCACATTGCCTATAATCTGTATACGGTCATTA
>ENA-ORRQ01002267-ORRQ01002267.1-human-gut-metagenome-genome-assembly--contig:-NODE-2267-length-12857-cov-3.350648_pt1 | contig 12857 bp, 10 predicted proteins | sample MGYA00242177_ERZ509138 | MGnify/ENA primary metagenome ERZ509138 (study PRJEB26280, sample SAMEA2338628) | human gut metagenome | biome: human gut; feature: human-associated habitat; material: faeces...
AGGGGGAGGTGGTAGGTGAATACGCAATTCTTTCATTCATAGTAAATTATAGACAACCCCATTTTAGTTACTATTGACTTTTGAAACACGCTCTGGCTTTCTGATAGTTATTTCTTCATTTTAGCGAGTAGAATGACGTTGTTGCCTTCTTCATCCAGTGAATTTATCAATGTTTGTGCACGTTTCTTTGCCTCTGCCGGAATATCTTTCCGGGTTATTTCTTTTTCCAGTGTTTCTTTTAGCTGGGCAGGTTCCATGTTGGCAACATAATAACCATTGCCGAATGAAGGCCATATCTGCATCTTTTTCGTTCCCAGGAAATCATTGTACAGGCGGAAGTAGCTGCCATGCAGTGTTTTCTTATCTATGATATACTTGGCAGGCTTGCTGCCGCTCCAAGTGTTTTCTGATACTTGTATCGGCACGGAAACGTCTCCGATAAAGTGACGCGGGTATTCGGAATAGCCATGCCAGGGGATTTTCTCCTTGTTCGGATATTCCACGGTGAATCTGGCTTCGAGTCGATTTTGGGCTGCGTTATAGTGGTACAGACTGTCCGTTCGTGGGGCAGGCATGATCACCATTAACATAACGCCGTAATCATTAGTATTATTATCCATAAATACTTCGTTGCTAAAGTCGCGCGGAACGGTCAGATGTCCCGGTGCGATAAAGTTCTTGCGTTTACCTTTGAAATCTTGTGTCCACACGACAGCCGGCCAGCCTTCGAAAGGCAGAGTTGTCAGAGTGACTTCCGACTTTTCCGTATCTACTCTGAATTTGCCTTTGGGCACGCGCATACATAAAGGAATGGGAGGCTGAGGATTGCCTTGTAAATCGAATACGAGCAGCTTGTCACTCTGCCAGGGCAGTATGTAGATACGGTTGTGGGCTTCGTCCAACTGGTCGGCGTATGTGTTTCCATATTCGTTGGGCCCTTGTCCGTAGGCACCGATAGTGGTGATGAATTTGCCGTCGCGGGTAAAAAGTTTGTAGGGAGTCTGTTTGTTATTGCTCACCAGGATGTATTTTTCTCCCACTGTGGTGCGTATCCAGCCTCCTACTAGTGCTTCGTCCCGGTTGTCTAGTTTGACAACTTGAAGTTCTTCTGTCAAATAGCTGAGTGGAATGTCTACTGTGTCTTTCAAAGCCTTTAAATTACATGAGACTAGTGTGCCGGTAGGTGTCGTGACTCGTTTTGCTACAATAGGGGAGAGTGCCAGTGGGTCGGTCTTTGTTTCACTGTTGTATACAAAAGCAACAATTGCAAGTAGACAACTAGCACATAAACTTAAAATAATAATTCTGTTCTTCATACGGTTCTGTATTTGGTTAGTACTGTTTTTCTGATTATCACTGAGGCAAAAGTAGACCGAAGTGAGCAGAAAAACAAAAAAACAGGCGGACAAAAAGGTACGATGTGACTAGATGTATGTTGTTGATTATTAATAATATAATATATATATGCGTTTGTTTTCAGGCGGACAAAGACTTCAACTACCCTGGGGCGACAGCTAAAAAACTTTGAGAAAACTGTCTAAACTTATATTCTCATCAGTAATTCCCAGCTTATCAGTCTTTATCCGATATTTCCGTTTGGTAATGGCAGCTTTGCTCACACAATAGATATCAGATAAATCCTGTATGTTGACATTGATTTTGACGAGGCAGCAGAAGCCGATTTCTTTATCTCCCAACTGCGGATAAGCCTGTCGTAACCGAACGACAAAATTGTCGAACGCATCATTCACTACTGAAGTGACTTCTGCCCATTCTGCATCTGTCACTACTATCTTGTGACTGGTGCCCGGTTCGTCCTGATTGTTGTTGGCATGGAGTGAGGGCAACTTATGGAAGAATGGCATTCTCCGGAAAAGCGCTTCACGGAGTTCAGTCTCTTTATTCCTTAGCCGGATTTCTTTCTCCCGTAGTCCACTTACTTCGGCTTCTTTGTACAGTAACTGGTTTTCCCGCAGCAGTCGCTTCTTTTTCTCTCTCTGATAAAAGAAAAATGCGATGAATCCGATACTCAGCAGAGCTGTAACGATTCCCAGCATCCATAGTTCCCTTTGCTGCTGTTGCAGATGCAGCTGGTATAATTCATTCTGTAATTTGAGTTGGTTGAATTCTCTTTCCCGTATCCCTGTACTGATATTGTTTAGTATATTGTCCCTTATCGTGCTTTCCTTCTGCTTGGTATAAAAGACTTGTTCCGGATATTCTTTTTCATTGATCAGATTGAATAAGCGTGCATTGGCTTCCATGGCAATAAAGCTGGAAGATGAGATTGCGGCTTGCCGATAGTAATATTGGGCGGAGTCAATCTGATTCAAGGCGGCATGGGTTCTTCCGCATAGCAGCAGATAGTGTGGTACTTCATTTCTTCCGCGGCGTTGGCTCGATAATTGTTGAAGATATATGACTGCTTGCCGGAAATCCTTTCTTTGCAGACTGGTGTTCAACAGACTTTCCAGCGCATAATAATTCAAAGACTGGTATTTGGGCGAATCCATAAGTTCTTTCATTAGCTGCAGATAGCTTTGGGTGTATCTGTCATGATCTTGCATTTTGTTTATAATTTGCAGATATAGCTGGCTGGTAGAAAAATAGAAAAGTGTATCTTTCATCTTAAGAGCCAGTTGTCTGCTGCTGTCTGCCATCACCAATGCCTGCGGATAATCCTGCTTTCTGCTGTATGCTGCCCTTCGTAGCCCGTACAGCCTTGTTTTTAGCGTATCATTTAGCTGGTATCCTTTCAGAATTTGTTCGCTCATCAGTAATGTGGAATCGGGCAGATTACGATATAAATAGGAGGCGCTTTGCTCAATGCGTGCCCGTACATACTGGGTTTGCTGCTCGTTTTGTTTATATTGCCGGATGGCGATCTGCAATAATGAATCATCAGGTGTTCCTGTTTTCCACAGAGTTGCCTTGTAGAGCAACAGGTAATAATCTCCCTGATCATTGAGAGGTAATTTGTCGGGTTCTTCTATTTGTTGCAGGTAGAAAAAGATACTGTCGGTTGATACATTCTCCATCTGCATCGCTTTTTCCAGAAGATGAGATGGGGCAGGTTGACAACTACTCAGCATGATAAGCCATCCGATGAGTAGAAATAGGGGGTAATATGGGTTGTCGTGTTTATTCATATACTAGATTCTATCTTGCGAAAATAGTATTTTATATGAGACAAAGACTTTTTCTTTATGGTATTTTATTGATTTACTGTCAAGCGCTTTTATCCCGCCCAGTTTTCTCTGTCTAGATTGCGATAACTGATGGCTTCAGCCAAATGGGAGGGCTGTATCAGTTCCGCACCCTCAAGGTCGGCAATGGTGCGTGCCACTTTTAATATACGGTCGTATGCGCGTGCGGAAAGATTGAGGCGTTCCATTGCATTTCGCAGCAGGGAAAGTCCTTTGTCATCCGGCCGAGCGTAAATGGATAATAACTTGCTGCTCATCTGTGCATTGCAGTAGATACCGGGATGATCGGCATAGCGCTGTTCCTGTATACGGCGTGCCTGAATGACTCTGTTCCGAATAACACTGCTTGCTTCTCCCTGTCGCTGATCGGATATCTTGTCGAACGGAACAGGAACAATCTCTATCTGAATATCAATACGGTCCAACAACGGACCGGATATCTTGTTCAGATACTTTTGTACCTGACCAGGACTGCATACACATGCCTTGGTCGGATGATTATAGTATCCGCAAGGGCATGGATTCATGGATGCAATGAGCATCAGATTGGCGGGATAACTGATTGTGCTCTTTATGCGGGAGATGGTAATCTGCCGGTCTTCCAGTGGCTGGCGCAGGACTTCTAATACCCCTCTGTTGAATTCGGGTAATTCGTCCAAAAATAAAACTCCGTTATGCGCCAGGCTTATTTCTCCCGGTTGGGGAAAATTTCCGCCTCCCACCATTGCAACTTGCGATATCGTATGATGGGGATCACGGAATGGCCGTTGGGAAATCAGTGAAGAGCCCCGGTTTAGTTTTCCTGCAACGGAATGTATTTTGGTCGTTTCCAGGCTTTCACCCAGGGAGAGGGGAGGAAGGATGGAAGGTAACCGTTTAGCCATCATTGATTTACCACTGCCGGGAGCGCCGATCATGATGAGATTATGTCCTCCGGCGGCAGCAACTTCCAACGCCCTTTTCACATTCTCCTGTCCTTTTACGTCTGCAAAGTCCAGGTCAAAGGCTGTTTGCTGTTGATAAAACTCTTCCCGCGTGTTGACAACGGTCTGTTCCAGCTCCCGCTCACCATTGAAGAACTGGATAACTTCTTTGATATTACTGACGCCATATACCTTCAGTTGATTGACAACTGCTGCTTCCCGCGCATTCTGTTGAGGAATAATGAGTCCCTCAAAGTTTTCTTCACGGGCTTTGATAGCAATAGGCAGTGCTCCTTTGATAGGCTGAATGCTCCCGTCAAGACTAAGTTCTCCCATCATCAGATAGCGGGATAACTTTTCGGAAGATATGGTTTCGCTGGCACCCAGCAAGCCGATGGCAAGAGGCAAATCATAAGCCGAGCCTTCTTTGCGGATATCGGCCGGTGCCATATTTACAACCAGGTTACTGGTCGGCATTTTATAGCCATTGACTTGCAGTGCGGAGATAATACGTTGGTGACTTTCCTTCACTGCGGAATCCGGAAGACCGACGAGATAGAACATACAGCCACGTGAGCTGTTGACTTCGATTGTGATGAGTGTTGCATCAATCCCTTGAACAGCCGCTCCGAAAACTTTAATTAGCACGTTTGATTACCGTTTATTTCTTCTGTTTGTTTTTCTTTTCTTTTTCTGTCGCTTCCTCAACGATGTTTTCTATTTTCTTTTTCAGCTCTTCTCCCCGAAGGTTCTTAGCTAAAATCTTTCCGTCCGACGAGAGAAGTATGTTGGCAGGTATTTTATAGATAGAATATTGCTTGGCTACTTCAGAATTGAGTCCGCCGAAATCGCATACCTGTTCCCAGTCCAGCGTATCGCGTTTGATGGCGTCTTTCCATTGCTGTTTGTCTACATCCAGTGAAATACCGAGCATGCCTATATATTTGTTCTTCTTATACTTCTTGTAGATTTCTCTTAGTTCGCTATTGTTCTGTTTCCGGGAGATGCTATCGTTCCAGGAAGCCCAGAAGTTAATTAACAGGCTTTTTTGCTTGAATGCATCCGATGAACGGGTGATCTTTTCTCCTTTGGCATTGGGCAGGCTGAAGAAAGGCGCATATTTGCCAACCTCTGCTTTCTCCGCTTGAGTGATCGCTTCAGTCAACCGTTCGACATATGGTTTATCCTGTAATACACCTGTCATTACATTAACCAGCTTTTTGATTTTAGTGAAATCCGGTGATTCTTTCTGAACGAAGTATTTATCTAATAAGTAAAGGCTGACATAAGAGGAGTGGTGTTGCAGGATGAATTCTTCCGCTTTCTCTTCAGCAGTTTTTGTTTCCTCTACATTTTTTGTCTTATCAGTTGCTTCTTCACCAATCTTTTCCGAAGGATTGACCGGCCCTTTCAGTTCTTGCTGAAAGTCTGTAAACTCTTCGTTGTATATATTTCCAGTGACAGTCAAGAAATTAAGGTTGATTGTATCTCCTTTTATCTTGATCTTGTTTCCTTTGTCCAGGAAAATAGGATATTCTATTTGATTCTTGAGCAATAGATAGGCAGAAGTGATCGTATCTACATTGGTGGTGTAAGAGAACTTGTCATTCTCTGCATAAATGGTGTCTATCCGGTCGTAGAGTTCGTCCATGCCGTACAGATAAAGTGTATCAGTGCCGAGTCCTTTGATCTCTCCTGTGATGGTTGTCTCGTTGGAGCTCTTTTTGCATCCGGCCAGACAGATAAGTATGAGGATTAAAATGCTGCTCTTTTTCATTGCTTTGATTTCTTTTCTGCGAAAGTACGGTTTTTTACAGATAAAAAAAAGAATTGCCCGTCATTTGTAATGACGAGCAATTCTCAATATCTAAAATAGAGTGGTAATTCTCTTATTTGATGATGCTCATGAAGTCTGCATTTGTGAAGAACTTAGAGAATTCCAAGTCTGTTGCAGCTTTCTTAGCCAACGCAGGTTCTTTAGCAACAGCGCTCTTCAAGCTGCTGGTTACCATAGAAGAATTGTTAGTTCTAGCACCCAGAACCGCCATCAGGTAGTCTGTGTAAGCATCAGGTTTTTCTACGCCTGCCAATGTGTTTTTAGCTTTGTTGTAGTCCTTAGCAAGGATCTGAGCCAAAGCAGCACTGTTAGTCTTAGCGTCACCGAATGAGTTAACTGCTCTTTCATACTGACCTTGAGCGATGTACAGGTTACCCATAGATTCGCCAAGTTCTTTTGTACCTGCAGCTTTACCGAAGTAAGCTTCAGCAGCAGCTTTGTCACCCTTGATCAAAGAGATCAAACCTAAGTTCATGTTTACTTCAGGAGCAGCGTTTACGCTGGCAGCTTTCTTCAAGTAAGATTCAGCTTTGTCAACGTTACCAGCCTGATAAGCCAGTTTACCAAGGTTGTTGTATCCACGGTAATCGTTAGGGAACTGTTTGGTAGCCTGAGTATAGATAGCTTCCTGTTTAGCAGGATCGTTAGTCAGTGTAGCAGCATACAGCAATTCTTCGATGTTCAGTTCAGAAGGATTAGAAGAAGCAAGCTTAGTGATTTCTTCGTCAGACTTACCGATGATCTCGTAGTTCAAAGTCAAACGAGAACGACGCAGTTGAGGAAGGATATCGTCAGCCAGGTTCTTGTATACAGAAGAGATGTTCTTGATTTCCTGTTCTCTCTGTGCAGGGTCCTGATACATAGACAGTACGCGAAGGATCAGTTCTTTGTCCTGGATGTTAGATTTAGAAACCAGTTCCTGGAAGCCTTCCCAGTCCTGTGCAGTATATTTAGCGTCAACCGGAGCGTCGATCTTAGCTTTCTTCAAGTCTTTGTTCAGCATCTTGGTAGTGTTACTTTCACGGTTTTCTGCCAGAGTTGTATTCAGGCTTACACCACCATCAGGAGAAGCATAAGCAGAAACTTCGATGTTGCTGATCTTCTTGTTTTCAGCGCTGTTTACGTTAGCAACTTCCTGGTTGAATTCTTTTGCAGTCTTCAACTCGCTTGAACGGATGTTAGCTTGTTGGATCAAGAACATGATGTTGGCATCGTGCTTTTCCTTGATGATACGTTGGAAAGCATCTTCGCCCAATGCCGGGTTAGCGCTGCCCAATGTGTTGTTTACCAACTCAGAAGTAGAGATTACACCGTCAGCGATTTTTACTGCAGGAATAACAACTTCTTTGTTACCAACTTTAGCTTTAAATTCAAGCCACAGTTCAGATTTAGCCATTTCAGGAACATAGTCGAAAGACGTTTTCATCGTATAGCTACCACCTACTTTGTAAGAGATAGTCTGATCGTTTCCTTCTACTTTTTCTCCTTGGAACACAGCACTTTGTCCTTTAGCTTCACCGCCATTCCATTTCAAAACCGGAGTAACTTCTACTACAGCTTTTTTCTTGAAATACTTTTCAGGGAATTTACCATTAATGGTAGCAGGAACTTTACCACCTACTGCTTCCAACACTTGTGGAGTAACAGTGAAGTAGTCCGCTGACAGGGGACCCATTTTCTTGCACGAAGAGAAAAGTGCAACAACAATTGCCATGAGTAAAGGCAAGTACAACTTCTTTGTCATTTTAGGTATAAATTAAATGTTTGTAATTGAAATATCGTCATATTTATAACCCCTTTTCAATCCTAATAAAGTAAAAACATCGCAAAGATATTAATTCTTAATATAATTATGTAGTTAGCAGGAGGTTTTTATCATAATTTAATGAAAACCCGACTCTTTTTCTCGCCGATACTTGATATTTCGGGGATGATGCTCGATAATCTCGCTGCGAAGCATGTTTCGGTCGATATGGGTATAAATTTCGGTCGTCGCAATCGATTCGTGGCCGAGCATGCACTGGATGGCCCGTAGATTGGCGCCACCTTCCAGTAAATGAGTGGCAAAAGAGTGTCGGAAAGTGTGCGGACTGATGTTTTTGGTGATACCCGCATTTTGTGCTAATTCTTTTATCATATGAAAGATCATAATCCGGGAAAGTGATTTGCCTCTCCGCTGGCTGACAAACACAAAATCTTCATAGTCTTTTTTAACTTCTATTTGGTTGCGGTCTGCGAAATAAAGTTTGATCTCGTTAATGGCACGGGGAGAGATAGGAACAAGGCGTTGCTTGCTTCCTTTGCCTTCTACTTTTATGAAACCCTCATCGAAGTAGAGGTCAGATAGCTTGAGATTGACAAGTTCGGATACGCGTAGTCCGCAGCTGTATAATGTTTCCAGGATGGCTCTGTTGCGTTGTCCTTCGGCCTTGCTGCGGTCTACGGCGGAGATGATGGTATCTATTTCCTCTACTGTCAGTACTTCGGGAAGTTTAAGTCCTATCTTAGGACCTTCCAGTAATTCGCTGGGGTCGGCTTCCAGATAATCCGCCATAATCAAAAAACGGAAGAAAGACTTGATGCCGGATAAAATGCGTGCCTGCGAGCGGGGATGGATGCCAATGTCATGTAAACCCGCAGCAAAGCGCTGGAGGTCCGACTGGCATACTTCGAGGACGTCTATCCCTTCCAGCGTCAGAAAACTCATCAGTTTATCCAGATCGGTCAGATAAGCGTCCAATGTATTGGGAGATAAAGACTTTTCCAGTTTGAGATACTGCCGATACTTTCTGATTATCAGTGCTTGTTGCTCCTTCTTCTTGTTTTTTTCGTTGATTTCCATTTCTTTTTTCTACCTTTGTAGCCTGAAATATTGTTCTTTGGATACAAAGGTATTAAAAAAGCAGGACTACGGCGATGAGAATACAAATTATTAATGGCCCGAACATCAATCTGTTGGGCAAGCGTGAACCTTCCATATACGGAAGTGTTACATTTGAAGACTATCTGGCTGAGCTTCGTAAAAGGTATGCTGATTTGGAGATCGACTATTTTCAATCGAACATTGAGGGAGAAATGATTGACTGCATTCAGCAGGTAGGTTTTGAGGTAGACGGCATCATTCTGAATGCCGGCGCTTATACACATACCTCCATCGCTCTGCAGGATGCCATTCGTTCTGTGACTTCTCCGGTGATCGAGGTTCATATCTCTAATATACATAGCCGCGAGTCTTTTCGGCATGTATCTATGATTGCCTGTGCGTGCAAAGGAGTCATCTGTGGTTTCGGGCTGAATTCGTATCGTTTGGCTCTGGAGGCTTTGTTAGATAATAAATAAGGTATTAATATATTAAATAGGTAAAAAGGCTATGTTACTGAAACAGACAAAAATCGTCGCATCCATTTCGGACAGACGTTGCGATGTGGACTTTATAAAACAGCTGTTTGAAGCTGGGATGAATGTAGTGCGTATGAATACGGCTCACGCTAGCCGTGAAGGTTTTGAAGCGTTGATTGCCAATGTACGTTCCGTATCCAACCGGATTGCGATTCTGATGGATACCAAAGGACCGGAAGTACGTACGACTGCCAATGCGGAACCGATTCCATATCAGATAGGTGATAAAGTAAAGATTGTCGGCAATCCTGATCAGGAGACGACTCGTGAATGTATCGCTGTTTCGTATCCTAACTTTGTGAACGATTTGAATATCGGAGGTCTGGTTCTGATTGACGATGGTGATCTTGAACTCGAAGTAATCGATAAGACAGCCGATTATCTGCTTTGCGAAGTGAAAAACGATGCAACGTTGGGAAGCCGCAAGAGCGTGAACGTCCCGGGTGTTCGTATCAATCTTCCTTCATTGACAGAAAAAGACCGCAATAATATACTTTATGCCATCGAAAAAGATATCGATTTCATCGCTCACTCTTTCGTGCGCAACCGTCAGGACGTACTTGATATCCGTGAAATTCTGGATGCTCACAATAGTGATATCCGGATTATTGCCAAGATTGAGAATCAGGAAGGGGTGGACAACATCGACGAGATTCTTGAAGTGGCGGACGGCGTGATGGTAGCCCGTGGTGACCTGGGTATCGAAGTGCCGCAGGAACGTATTCCGGGTATCCAGCGTGTGCTGATCCGCAAATGTATCCTGGCAAAGAAACCTGTGATCGTTGCGACTCAGATGCTTCATACTATGATCAACAATCCTCGTCCGACCCGCGCGGAAGTGACCGATATCGCGAATGCAATCTACTATCGTACGGATGCTCTGATGTTGAGCGGTGAGACTGCTTATGGCAAATATCCGGTAGATGCAGTCAAGACAATGACCAAGATCGCGGCCCAGGCTGAAAAAGATAAACTGGAAGAGAATGATATCCGTATCCCGTTGAACGAAAACAGTAACGATGTAACGGCCTTCCTTGCTAAACAGGCAGTGAAAGCTACATCGAAACTGAAGATACGTGCCATCATCACAGACAGCTATAGCGGACGGACCGCCCGTAATCTGGCAGCTTTCCGTGGTAAGTTCCCGGTATTGGCTATCTGCTATAAAGAAAAGACCATGCGTCATCTGGCACTTTCTTATGGCGTGGAAGCCATTTATATGCCGGAGCTTGCTAACGGACAAGAATATTACTTTGCAGCTTTGCGCCGTCTGCTGAAAGAAGGCCGTCTGTGCGAGACTGATATGGTCGGTTATCTAAGTAGCGGCAAAGCCGGTACACATACTTCTTTCCTTGAAATTAACGTAGTGGGAGATGCTTTGAAGTATGCAGAAGAAAGTGTATTGCCCAATAAGAATAGATACCTTTGATTAATTGACAATTGACAGTTGACAATTACTATGCAGTGTGACAGCGCAGCTAATTGTCAATTGTCAATTATCAATTGTCAATAGTTAATTGTCGATTGTTATGACCATAGACGAATATATTTTACAGCATATCGATGATGGAGGCGATTATCTGAAAGCTCTTTATCGGGATACGCACCTTAAATTGCTGTATCCGCGTATGGCGTCAGGACACTTGCAGGGTCGGATGCTGAAGATGTTTGTCAGGATGATTCGTCCCCGGAGAATATTGGAAATCGGTACATATAGCGGTTATTCAGCTCTTTGCATGGCCGAAGGGTTGCCGGAAGACGGAATGTTGTATACGTTTGAGATTAATGATGAGCAGGAGGACTTCACACGCCCTTGGCTGGAAAATTCTGTTTATGCAGATAAAATTAAGTTTTATATAGGTAATGCCTTGGAAATGGTCCCACAGTTTGATCTCACTTTTGATCTTGCTTTTATTGATGGTGATAAGCGCAGGTATATAGACTATTATGAAATGGTGCTGCCACGTCTGTCTGATGGTGGTTATATCCTTGCTGATAACACCTTGTGGGATGGACATGTGCTTGAAGAACAACCGCATCGCACCGACTTGCAAACCATCGGCATCAAGGCTTTCAATGACCTTATTGCACAAGATTCGAGGGTGGAAAAGGTGATCCTTCCTTTGCGTGACGGACTGACGATTATACGTAAGAAATGATATTTAAGCCAGCGGATAGGTGATTGTAACCACTTTTTGTTCTCCTTCCGAAACCAGATAGCTTCCTTTAAATGCTTCCAGACAAAGTTTGTTGATGTCATGCAGGATGCGTTGCTCCTGTTCGTCTTTCCATATATGGTAAAGTGGACTTCCTGTGACAGTAATTCTGAGGTATTGCCCCTCTTTTGTCAGTGTATATTCTACTTGGCAAATATCTCCGGTATACAATTTGGGTACGCACAATAGTGATGACAGTACTTTGAGGAACCATCTGCTATCTGCCTGAATGGGTAATATCTCTAAATCTGTATGGAAGTATGCATTCACCATTTTTGTTTGCATATTTACCATCATTTTTACTTCCCGACAGAGTTCCACGGCATCACATTCTTGTACGTTAAATCGCATCATTCCTGCTTCAAGACGTGATAAATCAAGGATATTGTTTATCAAGGCCAGTAACTTTTCAGAATTATGCTTTATGGTAACCGAGTATTCCTGTATTTCTTCTTCGGAAAGGTTTTTCTCGGTGGACAACAATTCAGAGAAGCCTACGACGGTATTCAGTGGTATACGGATCTCGTAAGTGATATTTTTCAGAAAATACTCTTTCATTTTATCTGTTGCTTCTATCGTTTCTAATGCTTGCCGGGTTTCTTCCTCCGAACGACGTAGTTGCCGGTGAATACGAAAGGCACGTATGATGGCAAGAAGCATGAGGATCAGTATGATGGCAGAGGCTCCGACGTATATCCAGCGATATTGTTTGGTCAGTAGTTCCTTGTCTAATAACGCTTTCTGGATTTTATAGTTGGCCTGATATACTTCTTCATGGCGTTGCAGCATATCCTGATTGAGAGAATCTCCTTTTAGGGCTGCTGTTTTATAAATATTGGCTGCTTCTTCATATCGACCGGCTTCTAGCATAGCTTCTGCTTTCATCTTAAGGATACTATTTTCGTGAAAGGGTTCTGCTCCTTGGCAGGATGATAAGGCCAGATCGAAGGCTTGGAAACATTTGTCCCAGTCTTTTATAAGTTTATAATATACCCCCCATAAAGCATGGTAATCAATATAGTAGCTGAAATATATTTCTTTATCGTAATATTTAAAATGAGTATTAAAAATATAATATAATAATTTGCTATTTTGAACTTCATAATATGTATTGCCTAAAATATCGACTATATTTACTCTCGGCGCTAATCTTTCGTATATTTCATGCCTATTTTCAATTAGATTTTTTAGCAAATCGATTTGTTTATCTTCTGTCATATAATCTCCTTTTATTTTTTAATTTTAGGTAGGTAAAAATTATTAATTTCTACCTACC
>ENA-ORRQ01002270-ORRQ01002270.1-human-gut-metagenome-genome-assembly--contig:-NODE-2270-length-12849-cov-6.958652_pt1 | contig 12849 bp, 6 predicted proteins | sample MGYA00242177_ERZ509138 | MGnify/ENA primary metagenome ERZ509138 (study PRJEB26280, sample SAMEA2338628) | human gut metagenome | biome: human gut; feature: human-associated habitat; material: faeces...
TTGTCGTTTTACAAGTAAATTCCCACGAAACCCTATAGGTTGCGGATTTGAGGATTATAAGAAATTGTATTCTAAGATAATAATATATGAAATTTAGTGGATTTATATCAGTTGCTATATTGTTGTGTTTTTGCATCTTACCTATGCAAGCCCGCCAAGCCGAGCAAACCAAACCATCTCAGCAGACCTGGCAGACTAAGCAGGTTGGCTTGAAGACCAATATGCTTTATTGGGCTACTGCTACCCCTAACTTGGGATTAGAGATGGCTGTAGGCAAAAAGCATACAGCTCAGGTTTTCTTCGGCTTGAATCCTTGGAAGCAAAGTGGCGGCGACCATTCCAGTCTTCGTCATTGGATGGTGATGCCTGAGTATCGCTACTGGTTCAATCAGAACTTCGATGGTTGGTTCCTCGGTGCTCATGCTTTAGGAGGACAGTATAATGTAGGTGGCGTGAAGTTTCCTTTCGGGTTATTGAAAGGACTGCGCAACCATCGCTATGAAGGTTGGTATGCCGGAGGTGGCATCACCGCTGGAAAGCAATGGAATCTTTCTAAGCACTGGAATCTGGAGGCTTCTATCGGATTGGGCTATATCCATACCAAATACGATAAATTCGAATGTGGTACCTGTGGTGAAAAACTCAAATCTGCCCATAAAAATTATGTGGGACCCACCAAGGTGGCTCTTTCCCTGATTTATCTGATTCCAGGCAAGACAGAAGAAAAGCGTGAAATCGCTGCGCCTCTGATTATCGAGACTATTCAGCAGCCTAAGCAGAATGTACTGAAGCCGGTGCTCCAGTTGCAGGCTGTTATTGCTAAAGCTCCTAAGATTCGTCATCTGGATAAGCGGGCTTATATCGATTTCCCAGTGAACAAGATAGAATTGCGTGCTGATTATCGCCGTAATCCGGCACAGTTGGATAGCATCATCACCACCATCAATGCCTTGAAGGCGGATAAGAACCTGCAGGTGATGGGCATCAATATCCATGGTTTTGCTTCGCCGGAAGGTTCGTATAAGCATAATGAGTATCTGGCAAAGAATCGTGCCATCACCCTGACAGAATATGTCCGCAAGATGGTAGAGTTGCCTGACAGCATCTTTGCGGTATCATCTACCGCTGAGGATTGGGACGGTTTGCGTGAGTATATCCGGGCAAGCAACTTGGAGAAAAAGGAGCAGCTTCTTGCCATAGCCCAGGATGAAAAGCTGGATCCAGATGCTCGTGATGCGAAGCTGAAGCAACAATATCCTGCACAGTATCGCACCCTGCTTACCCTCTGCTATCCAGTTCTCCGCCATAGCGACTACCACATTACTTATAAGGTTAAGCCTTTCGATGTGGAAGAGGCAAAGCAGATCATGAAGACCAGGCCGCAGCTGTTGTCGCTCAACGAGTTGTTCATGGTAGCCCAGACCTATGAGGTAGGTTCCATGGAGTTCAATGAGGTGATGGAGCTGGCTGTGCGCATGTATCCGGAGGATGAAACGGCAAACCTGAATGCTGCCATTATCCGTCTGAACAACGGAGATGCCGATGCTGCCAAGCCATATTTGGATAGAGCCGGCGATTCTGAGGAAGCCGATGCCGCCCGAAAGGCGTATGAAGTAATGACGATATCCAAGAAATAATGATGATATCCAAGAAATGATAAATGGTATCAGAATAATAATAGCGATATCAAATATAGTAATTATTAATTTTAAATAAGTCAATATGAAGTTTTTTAGATTGTATTCCCTTGCATTGGCTGGAGCGCTGATGCTGGGAGCTTGTTCAAGCAGCGATGACTTGAATGATGGTGGAGCTACAGCAAACGAAGGAAAGTCTTACATTGCTGTTAATATCAAGAGTGTTGGAACTGCAGGTGCTGGTACTCGTGCTGATGATAGAGACTATACTCAGGGTGGTACATACGAGGATGGTGCACCAAACGAAGGTGACATTTCGGCAGTTCGTTTCTTCTTCTTCAATTCTGATGGTTCTGCGTATATTATGAAAAATAAGAATGTGAATTATCTGGAATTGGATGCTTCTGTTTCTAGTGCTGGTGACGCAGGTCATCTTCAGACTATTGAAGGTAAGACAACTGCTATGTTGGTAATTCAGGGTGAGACCAAGACAGCTCCAGCTTATATGGTTGCTGTAGTTAATCCTCAGACTCTTTCAAAACTAGAGGATAAAGCATATCGTGAATCTCAGTTGAGAGATGAATTTACAGATAAGAGCTTTGTGAAAATTACTACTGATGGTACTGGTAATAAGCAGTATGGTGGCTTTGTGATGTCTAATTCTGTTTATGCTGAGAATGGAGCTCGTGTTTGTGCAAGTTCTGTTTCTGGTCATGTTGAAGATAAACCGGATGAAGCAGCTAAAAATCCTGTTGATATTTATGTAGAGCGTGTTGTTGCTAAGGCTACCACAAACGTTAATGCCACCAATGGTATGTGGAAGCAGATTTCTGATGGTGCTGATGCTGGCAAATATAAAATTAAGGTAGGCGAGATTTTCATTGATGCCGAGAATAAGAAAGATGTATATGCTGTTGTACAGGGATGGGGCTTGGCTGATGAGAACCGACAGGCTCTACTCGAGAAGATGATAGATGTTAATCAAACCAATTTGACGAGTGTAATCTTGGGTATTGACCCTTGGACTTCACCTGATTACCATCGTTGCTTCTGGGAAGCATCTGTGGGTATTACTCCTGCGGGTGGTACAAACCCAAATGTAAACCATAAGTTTTCTGAAATCACAACTCCGTTTGGTGCTACACCTCTTTATACATGTCCAAATACTCCTACATATGCAGAAGCTGCAGGTGTCGATGGTAAATTTACAAGTGGTGTCAATACTAAGCCTTACGAGAATACTTTGACTAAGGTATTGGTAGCTGCTAAGTTGGTTTATTATGATGATGCAAATAATGCGCATCCTGCTGATATCTGCAAATATAGAGGTATTCAGATTCTCGGTGCTGAGAATGTGAAGAAGCAGGTTGCTAAGGACCATCCTGAATATTGGACAGTAGATCCACATGATGGTTCTAAGCATATTCTTCTGGCTCCTGAAAATTTGGAATACACAAAAACAAATCTTACCGGTTCTGATCCTCTCAAGTCGTATGAGGTAAGACCTGTGCTCAAGGCTGGTGTAAAGGTATATAAGAAAAAATCCGATGGTTCTTTTGAAACAACCGACAGCAATGAGGAATTGAATAAAAGGTTGGCGGAGTCTCCTGTACAGGTACGTAATGAGGGTATGACCTATTATTATACTCCAATTCGTCACTTGGCAGGAACAACGGATAAATGGGGTTATTATGGTGTAGTTCGTAACCACTCTTACCGTATTACCATTAATACCATATCTGGTTTCGGTACTCCAGTTTATAACCCAGATGAGGTTATCGAACCTGTGATTCCTAAGGATACAGAGACCTACCTTGCTGCTCGCATCAACGTCCTCTCATGGCGTGTTGTACCAAGCGGTGTAGATTTGGATGCAACTAAGTAATAGGTTATATATGTGTGTGGAGTGCCCTATGTGGCGCTTCATTCACCATTTTTAGATTTTAAACAATAATAATGATGAAGATACTTTCTAGTGTCTATAAGTATAGCAAACTTTTGTTTCATACCATATTGCTGATGCTGATTTCGGCTTTTACTTCGTGTAACTACTGGCATGACGACCAGGAGGGATGCGAAGCCCACCTGCGTCTGCAGTTTGTTTACGATATGAATATGAAGTTTGCCGATGCCTTTGCCCATGAGGTGAAGACCGTGAGACTTCATGCCTTCAACCAGGATGGTAAGCTCGTCTATACCAAGACAGAGCCGGTGGAGCGTATCCTTGCCGATGGAGGGATGAATCTCGACGACTTGACACCAGGCAGGTATGATCTTCAGGTTTGGGCCGAAGGCGAACAGCGTTACGAAGGCTCTTATATATATAAAGGTGTAGATGGTGAAGAAGGAATAGGCAAGTCGGATATCCGAGATTTCCAGACCCAGGTAAACAGGGAGGAGAAGAAAGTGAATCACGACCTCACACCCCTGTTTCATGGCATGGTGAAGAATGCCGATTTGACAGCTGTTTATGGACAGACAAAAACAGTAACAGTAAAACTCACAAAAGATACCAACCATTTCAAGGTAGTGCTTCAACAACTGTCGGGCAATAATTTAGCCCCGGATGATTTCGACTTTGTCATTACCGACAACAATGGTTATCTCGACTACGACAATAGTCTCTTGGCAGATGATGAACTCATCTATCCTGCTTGGAGCAAGTATGCCGGCAAGGCAGGAGTAACCTCTTCTGGGGATGGAGAACAGACATCTGTCTCCGTGGCAGTGGCAGAATTGACTACCAACCGACTGGTAACAGGACATGATATGCGCCTGCATGTATATGAACATTCCACAGGCAAGAGCATCATCAATATTCCGTTGGTAGATTATGCCCTTCTTGTAAAGGGCAACTATAATAAGGCGATGAGCGACCAGGAATATCTGGACCGTCAGGATACCTACGACCTCGTCTTCTTCCTTGATGAAGGAAAAAAATGGCTAGCTACCAGCATTTATATTAACTCGTGGAGAGTGGTGCTGAGTCATGTTGATATGTAAATAAAGTAAAGGTGTAAGTAATCATTATGAAAAGGTTCTTTAGAATATTCTTCTTTTTGCTTGGCGTGGTGTGTTTCGCATCATGCAGCAATGATGAATCGCCTTCTGAGCCAGGCTCTGTCAGGGTGGTGTTCAGGCTTTATGTGCCATCTGCTACAACAACCACCGAAACAAGGGCAGACGGACACGAAGAAGAGCAGGGGGAGACATGGGAGAGTTCCATCAATCTGGACCAACTTCATATTGTGCTTTATGCCAAGAATGGAAAAAGCATCGGAGGATTGGAAAACGTGAAACTGGTTCCTACTTCCACCCCCAATGTTTATGATGTAACAGGTTCTATCTTGGTAAACAGATTGAATCTGGTTAATGGAAAGTTTAATGGTCAGATGATGGTCTATGCCAATATCGATGGCGTGAAGGATACCGATGATTTCAGCGAGGCAAATGTGAATAAGCTGTCCTTTACAGCCAATACCGGCAAGCATGCCATCCCGATGTGGGGTGTCAAGCCATTGAATGTAGGCATGGAGGCTGGCAACCAGACCAGCATCGGTTCCATCAACCTGATGAGGGCAGAGGCGAAAGTCAAGGTATTTCTGCGTAGTGATATGGAGGCTTATTATGAACTGACGAACGTATCCCTGAGCGAAGCAAATGCCCAAGGCTACTGCCTTCCGCAATATAGCAATGTTCTCCGCATCGACGATGTGCAGGAACTGGAGCATGATGCCTACGCTCATTTTCTGATGAACAATCAGAAACATACGGATATAGATATGCTCAACAAGGCTATCTACATTCCGGAATATGAAAACAAAAACAATTCGACCCCCACGGTAATCCATCTTTCTTTGAGGGATAAACGTGATGGGAAGGTGCGAGACTTTACATTGCCGTTTGTGCAGTATGATGACCAGGGAGCTCCTACCCAGGAGGCTATGGACATTGTGCGCAACCATTACTATCAGTTTGAGGTTTATCTGAACCAGGATGACATGCTGAGCGTTAAACTAGTGGTGCGCAAATGGTATGTAGTCAGGCATCCTGATATTATAATGTAATTTATTAATTCGGAGATTATCTACATGATGAGGAAGTTATTATACTTGCTGAGTTGGGGGCTTGTCACCTTCATACTCATGGGATGTGTCCCTGATGCCAATCCTGCGATTGACTCCGGTGACTCTTCAGATGGTGCTACCCGTCAGGTAGAAATCTGTTTGGGGGTGGCCTCTGATGCTACTGCCGGTACCCGAGCCGGTTCTGATTACACCGATGTAAACATGCAGGCTGGTGAACTGATGAAGAATTGGATCATAGTCATGGTAGATGCAGATGGCAGGATTGTAGATATCGTGAAAAACGGTCCGTATGATGCCGGAGAGACTGAACGCTCGCAGGATTCCTTCTGGAAAAGAATGACGCAGGGCACTTATACCTTCTATTCTTTTGCCAATCTCACACCATCGGAAATAGGCATCAATGCCTATGGTAAGGGGGATACTCTGCCTGCCGGTTTCTTTGAGCAGATGAAGTGTTCGGTTAAGATTCCTTCTTTGGTTTTTGCCGACCACTGGTCTGACTTCGGCAACGATTATTTCCCCCATGGCATTCCCATGAGCAACAAACAGGTGGTTACCATAGGAAAAAATACCAAGGCGGTAAATCTGGAGGTAATCAGAATGGTAGCAAAGGTCGTCTTGCAGTTGACTAACAATACCGACCACGATATTACGTTCAAGGGACTGACGCTTTCGGATGTGACTCCTAATGTGGAAGATAACCTGATGCTTCTTCCTGGTAAGGATGAAACGGATGAGCAAGGCATCGTTCATGTATCTGATGCTAACTTGGCTACCACCCAGAAGCAGACGGTGGCTTATGCTTCGATGGCTTTGGGAACGGGGCATGATTATGTTGTCAAACGCAGCGGTCAGGCGGTTACCAACATCTGCTTCTATATCAACGAGAGCAAGGCTACGGATGAGAACAGATATCATATCTTGCAGTTGCAAACCATCGACAGTGATAACTCGTCAACGGTGATAAACCGTCGCCTGGCGATGCTCAACTGGAGTAAGATCTGTCGCAACGACTATCGGGTTATCCACATCAAACTCGACGATTATTCGATAGAATGGGATGTGCAGAGCTTTACCCCAATCGGAGTTCTGCCCCAGATAGAGGATGATGGCGAGAACCTTACCATTACGATGGGGTATTATGGTGAGTTTCATATCATTCCTAAAGTCAGGCAGTTGAGCACGGGCTATTACTCTGCTGTTCAGAGTGGCTCCTTCTCGTGGGTTACGGGCAGCAAGGATATCTTTGATGTAGAACCGCGATGGAGTCTTCATGGTAAAAGGGTAGAAGGCGAGATGGCCAACCTGGCAGGAAGTTCCGTCTATGCACTTACCCTGACAGTCAATAAGGATATTTATGGAAAGGAGCAAATTACGCTTACCCGAAAAGTAAGATTTGTGATGAATTCGGTTAATTTAAAATAGAATGAAAGGAATTAGTTTATTTTCAAAATACATATTGTTCATTCTGGGCATCATCTCTTTGATGTCTGAAAGAATACTGAAAAAATAGTATTAAACACAAAGACTTTTGGCTATGAAGGCATTTAAGTTTTACATATTTCGCATCAGTCTGGCAGTAATCTTCGGGTTACTGCCAATGACTGTGTGGGCAGGTGACGTGCTGACCCATTACGAAGGTTTCGCCAACAAGAAAGGCGATTATAATTGGAATCGTACACAGAAATGTCACGAACTCACTTATTATTATTATGTTACCAAGGAGCAGAATAGACTGGTCCTTACACTCCCTCTTGCCGACTATACCGGTGTTGGTTCTGACACGGAACCAAGAGGTTACTATCGTTGGTATGATTGGAAGACTGATGCAGAGTCTTCTCGTTTAACTAAGGTGGGCCTTCGACTCTATCGCTTTGATAATGGAAAAGGATTATATGCACTTTGCCTTAAGGAAAATCCTGATCAGAATTCGGTGGGTGTAACCTATTCTGCACCTTCGGGGACTGATTATGATTCTTGGGAGGCTGACACCATAGCCTGTGATGTGAGTAGATACCATGATGGTATCAAGGTGTATTGGTGGGGAACCGATTTCGGCCACGAACCAACCCTTTCTATCCGATATAAGTTTGTTATCCGAAAGGCATCATGGATAGCCGACCAGCTTAGAAGGGCTGTTGTTGATTCCCATACGGGTACACGTACTTTTGAGGATAATCAGGATGTAACTATTGGTATTAACAGTACTGACTATGGGAAAAGCGAGGCCAACCTTCGCTTGAACTACAACAATGTAAAACGATATTATTTCTATCCGCTAACCGATCAGGCTTTCAACAATAAACATATTTATTATCAGTCGGGTAAGCAGGCTGAGAACAAGTTTGAAGAGAGTGATTTCGGTACTACGCCTACTCTGGCTACTGATGTAAAGTGGAGGGTCTATGATGAGACGAATACTTATTATTGTGATATTGATGCCGAAAGTCAGCCGCGATTTGTAAAAATCAGTCCCTATAAGTTAAATGATAGGGATTGGACTCATATAACTACAGGTCACAAGGTAAGACCGGGTTCTTCTCAGCTTCCTGAATTCAAGACGATGAGCCGCTTCAATGTGGTTGCTTATCTGGGAGCAAGTAACCAGTGGTGCCCTGTGGCAAACTTCAGCTGTCGTTTTGCTGAGGAATATCCGGTGCTTTTTGATGATTTGAATACCGGTGCCCCTACTCGTACCCTCTCTTACATAGAAGATCATTATGTAAAAGTTAACGAGCCGATTTCGTTTGATAATCTGTCGGATGGAATGACATACGATGCGCCAACCAAAGACAACAATGTAGCTCCTAATCCAAGTAAATGGGAATTGCGCCATTATGGTTTCGTGTATAAGGAATTGGCAGATTATTCAAAAACTTACCGTTGGTGGTTTAATGAGTGTACCAATGCGCCGGTTCATGGTGAATATGGAGTTTACAAGACTGCTGGTGTAAGCGGTATCTCCACTTCAAGCGAAGGATATAAGTGGTGGTATAGTGACAACATGAATCTCTATGACAGAACCTATGGATTGACTACCGGTAAACAGGCGGGCTATTTCCTTTATGTGGATGCCTCGGATGAGAGCCGAGAGATTGCCAGTGCCGAGTTTACTGCCAATCTGTGTAGTGGTACAACCTTTATCGTGAGTGCGGCAATAGCAGACCTGACGGCTAATGGGGCTACTCCTCCACAGGTTATGTTCAAGCTTTATGGTGACAATGGCGACCGAGTGGCAAGGCAGGAAAACTTAATCCATTCTTTTGCCAGTTGCGACATGAAGACGGTGGTGAATAATTATCAGTACGGCAAGTGGTATCAGGTTTATGCCAAGGTTACCTTGCGGGATAGTGAGAATCTGCGTAAATTTCAGAAATTCCTCGTCACGGTGGATAACTATTGTACTTCTACAAGCGGTGCCGACTATGCCGTTGATGATATCCGCTTTTATCAGAAGCGTGCTATTGTTGATGTCATCCAGAATCAGCCTGTGTGCGATGATGTAGCATCGGCTGCTTCCGTGAAGTTGAAATTACGTGCGGTATATGAAAGCTTGCAATCTCGCGCCTTGGTAGATCGTGATGGAAAGAGTAAGGTTTACTATCGCTTCGTGGATGAAAAGGGTGAACCGGTTGACCTTGACTATGGTAATGGTGGAAAGAAATATGGAGAATGTGATTTCCATTATTATCAGAAAGACTTGCAGGCTGGTGAAACTGAGATAGTGAATGGTGAAACCTATTATATACTGGTAGATAAGGCTTTCAAATTACCGTTAGGTAAGAAACTCTATGTGTCTCTAAACTTTGACAAGCCTGATGATGCCAGCATGTGGGGAAACCGAAACGTAGTTTGCTCCAGCTATAGTGAACCGTTTGAAATGTTGAAGCAGACGGTGATGATTCGTGATGCCGAGAGTAAGGTGATTGCTGATTATCGAGTAAGCTGCGACCGGACGAATGCGGATGTCACCATGAATGCAGACCTGCATACCACCGACCCATACGTGGGTGGAGGTATCACCATTACTGGTGTGAAATATGATTGGTTCATCGGTAGTAAGGAGGAGTTCAATAAGACTAAGCTCCTGGAGGCTCTCCATGCTTTCCGTGATAAGAATAGTAAAGGTACTGATATTTGGGCTGTGCAGAATTCGGGAATCAGTACAGATTATAAGGCAGAAATAAAAAAGTATATCGACAATGGTAAATTGATTCTGGCTGCAACTTCACAACTGAAGAAGACTTTCGGGTTTGGTACGCATACACTCTGTTTGTTGCCTATCACCAAGAAGGGAAATATCATCACCATCAACAATGTGGATTACCAGATTTGTCCTGATCCTATTGAATATAAATTCCGGGTGCTGAAGGATGGACCTCGTATCAATCTTGGTTTCGTTGATGGAAAATATCCTAACGACCAGCGCAATGTGCGCATCGGATTGCCGCAACTCAAGGATATGCAGCAGAATACGAAGTGTCTGCAGATACCAATCAACAGTACCGAATCTTTGAGTGGTTCTTCGGGTTCTGTTTCTTTTGAGTTTAATACGGAAGATGGTATTCAAGTGCTGATGGACGGCACCAACGACCCTATGTGGAAGAACAATGCCGCTGTATTGGGAAAGAAAGCCATCTTCACGATTACGGCTAACAGTTTGGGGCATCTCAACAAGGAGACGGGACAGCGTACGCTTGGCCTGAAGGTCTGCGATGATTATGCTCAATACTTGCACGAAGGCTATTGGTATGACCTCTCGTTCAGCTTTATGCAGAAAAATGGCACAACTGGCACCGAGGTTACGAGCTGTCCGGGTACTACCTTCTTCCGCATCTATGTGGTGCCGGAGTTTGCTACCTGGGCTCCTGCAGCCGATGGCGGTATGAATAACAACTGGAATAACGACCTCAACTGGCGCCGTTCTACCAAAGAAGAGCTTTACAAGTCGGCTTCCGATACCTATCCTGAATATGGAACAACAGCGGGCTATGAGGATTTGAAGACTCAGCAGGCATTCGTGCCTATGAAGTTTACCAAGGTAACGATACTTACACCTTATGATAATAATGGGTATTATCCGCTCCTGGGTTATCTGCAAAAGGGTAGTGATGGTATTCTCAACAAACTGAATAATGGTGCATCCACCGCCACCGACTACATCCAGTATGATATGATGGTGGATGACGGAAGCAAGTTGGGCTATGGCGCAACCAATCCGGGGCGCTACTATTCTTGCGTGAAATTCTATGGAAATACCTGCGACCAGATCTACTTCAAGCCGGGAGCAGAGGTCCGTAACCAGCACTATCTGGTGTACAACAAGGCATGGGTGGAGCAGGAACTGAGTTACAACCGCTGGTATCTCTTCGGTTCGCCATTGAAGAATATGGTGGCAGGCGATATGTATGTGCCTGTGAAGACGGGACGCCAGGAGACGGAAGCCTTCCAGCCTATCACCTTTGATGCGGCTGTTAACAATCGCATCAAGATGCCGTTCTACCAGCGCTCCTGGGATAGAAGCGATGCCAAAGAATACAGCACTGATGGCAACTATGATGCCTACGACTACAGTTCGCTTCCAGTGAGCGTGCCAAGTACGATAGGTTGGAATACCCAATATTGGAGTCATGTTTATAATGCGGCTTCGATGGTCTATTCGCCAACGGTCAATGCCGATGGTTCCTATGCTTCCTTAACCGGCTTTGCAGTGAAGGTGGGTGATAAATATACGCCTGCCGGCATTTCGGAAAAGGCACTGGTAAGATTGCCAAAGGACGATAAGGCATACGATTATTACGACCCGTCAACGGGTAACTTGGAGGGATTGAAGCATGACATCGTTAGGACAGATGATGGCAAGGGCAACCTCATCATTGCTTCGGTAGAACCTTCGAGCAAGGAAGGGGCCATTGGAGCTGTAGATGTAACTCTGGCTGCAAATACCCATCAGGGAGCAGATGATGGTAATTATTATTATCTCACCTACAACCCGTATATGGCAACGCTGGATATGAAACGCTTCTTTGCCAATGCCAGAAACAAGGCGGCTCTTGGAGAAGACAATGTATCTTACTGGGTTGTGAATGACAATGAGGCCAATGGATTCAATACAATTACATTGAATGGTGAGACGGATGGAAGAATAGCGCCTATGCAGGCTTTCTTCATCAAGTCGAAAAACGCTCAGCCTACCATCCACTTTGATACAAACATGACGGTGGATAAGGATGTGACCAAGGGTGTTGATATTGCGGGTGAGGAGCAGAATAGCAGAATCAGATTGCAGGTAGGCAAGGGGACTGCGAGCTCTTCGTATCTGATATTGAATGCTGATGCGTCGCAAGAGTTCGATGGCAGGGAGGATACCGAATTGCTCGGAGATGACTTGTTGTCGGATGTACCTGCTGTTTATACGGTGGCTTCATCGCAGGCTGTCATGGTAAACTCGCTGCCGGAAATCTACTATGTTCCGCTGGGTGTTGTGGCTAAGAAGTCTGAGCTGATGAGCTTAAATGTTCAAGGAGCAGGTCGCCTCTCTTCTCCTCTCTATCTCTATGATGCTGCCACCCGAAAGTATCAGGAGATAAAGGATGGCGAAGAAGTGAAGGTGCAGGCAAACGAGCACGGTAGATACTTCCTTACCCAGACTCGCAGTACCACTGGCATCGAAGATGCTGAGGTGGACGAGAGTGACGTGAAGATCTATTCTCCATCCCGGGGATTGATCGTCGTATCCAAGGTGAGTGCTCCTCTATTAAATAAGGTGGAGGTTTATACCCTTGATGGAAGACTGGTGGCATCGAGAAAGGCTGAAGGTGCAGCATCTGTCAGCATTCCTGTAGTCTCCACGGCTTCTTCTCAGGAAGTATATATTATTAAGGTATCTATGCTGGATACCCAAGCTACAATAACCAGAAAGCTTTCTCTCCGTTGAGAGAAAGCTTTCTGGTGTTAAACTGAGAAAAAAAGAAAAATCCCATCGTTCTTGTGAGCGATGGGATTTTTAATTCTGTTAAGCAATGTGTCTGCTTTACGCTGATTACTTACGAAGACCGAGGGCCTTGATGATAGCACGATAGCGATTGATGTCGCGATCATACAAGTAATCGAGCAATGCACGA
>ENA-ORRQ01002276-ORRQ01002276.1-human-gut-metagenome-genome-assembly--contig:-NODE-2276-length-12825-cov-3.770243_pt1 | contig 12825 bp, 8 predicted proteins | sample MGYA00242177_ERZ509138 | MGnify/ENA primary metagenome ERZ509138 (study PRJEB26280, sample SAMEA2338628) | human gut metagenome | biome: human gut; feature: human-associated habitat; material: faeces...
TGATGCCGAAGCCCGTGGCGAGGATGGGGACCTTGACCTTCTTGCCCAGCTCGGGATCGATGGCGATACCCCACTTGATCTCGAAGCCGTTGTCAAACTTGGCCATGAAGTCGTTCACGTCGTTCATCTCCTCCATCATGAGGCCGTTGTTGCCGTTCTCGCTGTTGGAGAAGTTGATGCTAAGCAGAATTTTCTTCGCGTTGAAGATGTCGCGGTCGTTGAGCAAGGGCGAGTTGAGCGCATCTTCGATGGCCCTCTTCACACGTCCCTCTCCCTCGCCGTAGCCTGTGCTCATGATGGCCACGCCACCGTCTTTGAGCACGGTCTTCACGTCGTTGAAGTCGAGGTTTATGAGTCCGTGGTTGGTGATGATCTCAGCAATGCTCTTTGCTGCCACGCTCAGGGTGTCGTCGGCCTTGCCGAAGGCATCGAGCACGGTGAGCTCGGGGTAGATGGCACGCAGACGCTCGTTGTTGATGACGAGCAGGGCGTCGACATGCTTCGACATCTCCTCCACGCCGTCGAGCGCCTGGTCGATCTTGCGGTCGCCCTCGAAGCGGAACGGTATGGTCACGATGCCCACGGTGAGGATGCCAAGCTCCTTGGAGATGCGTGCTATGACGGGCGCTGCACCTGTGCCTGTGCCGCCTCCCATGCCAGCTGTGATGAACGCCATCTTGGTGCCGTCGTTCAGCATCTTGCGCACCGACTCAAGGCTCTCTTCGGCTGCCTCGCGGGCTTTCGCCGGCTTGTTGCCTGCTCCCAGACCTTCCTTGCCGAGCTGCAAGTGTACGGGCACGGGCGAGTCGTTGAGGGCTTGTGCATCGGTGTTGCAGAGCACGAACGACACGTCGTGGATACCTTCCTTATACATGTGGTTGACGGCGTTGCCTCCGCCGCCACCAACACCTATTACCTTAATTATACAGTTTTCCTTGTGTGGCTCACCAAAATCGAGGATGTTTGGTGTGTTGCACTTATTTTGCTCTTCCATAGAAATATATGCAGGTTGTTTTTTCTCTGTTTTCACTTCTTTTTCAGCATGCTTCAGGCAAGCTTCGACATGCTCGTCTGCATGCTTCGACATGCTCATCTGCACGCTTCGCCATGCTCATCAGCATGCTTCGCCATGCTCATCAGCATGCTTCGCCATGCTCATTACATGTTTTCGTTGTCAGCCTGAACGATGGTCTGTCCAAACTTCTTCATCCAGCCCCACAGCTTGTTGGCAGGCGATTTCTTGCGGCGCTCTTCCTCCTCTTTCTCTTTGGCCAGACGCTCCTCTTCTTCCTTCTTCTCGCGTTCGAGGCGTTCTTCCTCCTCTTTCTTTATGCGTGCCTCTTCTTCGGCCTTGCGCTTCTGCTCCTCGTTGCTCACGATGCCTGGAGCTGTGCGTCCTGTTGCTGCAGCGTTGTCTATGTTGCCGAAGAGGTCGCTGTTGATGTCGCTGCCGGCACAGTTTTCATCGCCCTTCGCGAGGATGCTGAGGATGGTGTTCATCGTGCCGTCGTGAGGTATGAGGTCGGGGATGTTGGTGTTGATGCTGAGGTTCACAAACTTGGCGGTGTGTATCTTGTCGATGTGTGTGAAGCGACGGAACGCCTGCTCTATGTTCTTGAGGTTTGAGCCGCCACCTGTCAGGATGATGCCGCCCAGCAGCTTGTCGTTATACTCGGGGGGCACTTGGTACCACACGTTCTCGATAATCTCTTCGGTGCGTGCCTCGACAATCTCGGCCAGCTTGTTGCTGTCGATGGTGCGGTCGGCGTCGATGCGTATCTTGAGGCTCTCCTCCTCGGAGTTCTCGGTATAGGCTGTGCCATACTTGAGCTTGAGCTGCTCTGCCACCTTCTCCTCCACCTGCAAGGTCTCGATGTCCTTTGTTATGTTGTCGGAGCCGAGAGGAATGACGGCGAGATGACGCAGGATGTTGCGGCAGTAGACAGCCACGGTGGTTGTCTCGGCACCGAGGTCTACGAGCACACAGCCGGCACGGCGCTCAGCGTCGGTGAGCACGTTGTCGGCAAGCACCATGGGCGAGAGGTACATCTCTGCCACATGAATGTTGGCGTTCTCAAGACATTTCTTGAGGTTGCGGTAAAACTGTGCGCGCCACAGGATGTTGAGGAAGTTGCCCTCCAGACGGTGACACTGTATGCCCACAGGGTCTATCTGATATTGCGCATCTACCTTATATTCTTGTATCGCCGCATCAAGGATCTCCTGCTCGGGGTAGGTCATGGCGCGGTTAGAGTCGAGAATGCTGTCTACCACATCTTGGGTTATGACCGCGCTCTGAGGCATCTCCCTGACGATGGTGTTCTTGATGCCGCGCAGACTCTGGCCGCCTACGCCCACATACACCTTCGCGATCTCTGTCTTGAGCATGTTCTTGAGCTTCTTCACCAGGTTGGTAAGTGCTATTGTGGTCTTCTCAAGGTTGTAGACCACGCCTTTGCGTATGCATGAGGTGGAATCTTCCTTGGCAACAGCAAGGATGGTTATGCTGCCGTCAAGATTTTTCTGTCCTGCTATACCGGTCATTTTTGATGACCCCAGTTCTATTGCTATAATGAATTCCTTAGTCATACGGTTGTCTATCTTATGTGTATCTTGTTCTTGTTTCTATTGTTCTTGTCTTTTTAGAGGTAGGACGTTGGCTTCTGTTTAGAGAAACGCCTTCGTGCTTCAGCTCTTTATGGTTTTGGCTTCTTTTGCCGTGCTTTGGCTCTCCTTTTTATGCTTTGGCTTTCTTTGCTTTTGCTTTGTCGGCTTTGGCAACCTTGGCTTTGTCAGCCTTTTTCTTTTCAGCCTTTTTCTCCTGTTCCTCTTTTTGTTTCTTTAATCGTTTGGCTTCAGCTTTGGCTTCAGCCTTGGCTTTCTTGGCTTCAGTCTTGGCTTTCTTTGTTTCAGCCTTAGCCCTTTTCTCCTCGGCCTTTTTCTCTTCCTCGGTTTTGGCTTCCGTCTTCTTGCTGTCAGCCTTCTTCACGTTAGCCTTCTTTGCATCTGTTTTCTTGGCCTCTGCGGGCTGCTGGCCGTTGGCAGGTGCAGGAATGACGTTGCGCGGCTTGCTCTCGGTGAGCATGGTGGCCTGCTGCTCCTCAATCTGCTTTTGCACAGACGAGGGTGCGCGGTCAATGGCCATGAGAGCGGCCTTGTCGGCAAGGGCTGTCTCTTTCGTCTTGCGGCAGATGATCTGGTTGTCAAACTCGATGTCGATGTAAGAATATTTGTTCCAGCCTGCCTGAGCGAGGCCATATTTGTAGAACTTCTCCAAGCGTGTGAGCTTGCGGTCGACAAACTGGTTTATGAGCTCCTGACGCTTCTCCTTGCTGTTGGCTTCGGGCAGTGTGCCGAGGTGAACGATGTGGTCGCCGACGCGTGGCACGATCTCTATGCTGCGGTCGGGCAGAACGTTGACCTGCACCACGAGGTTCTTCCACATGTCGTTGCCCATGATGGCCTTGCCCAAGGGCGAGATGTAACGGCGTGCGAACCAACGCGGTATGTTGCCCGTGGCGATGATGAGGTCGCTGGTGTAGAGCGAGTTGGGCATGATGCAGTCTTTGTCGTCAAGATAATAGTCGTCGCCGTTCTCGGCCTTCACTCTTATCACAGGCAGCAGCTGCGTTATGCTCACGTTCACCTCGCCGTCTTCGGTCTTGTAACATTGGGCTGTCTTGACAAACGGACTCTTCTTCAGCTTCTCCTCGATCTCTCGCGCGTTGATGTCGCGCATCAGTTTGCCGAGAGGGTAGAGGCCGGCGCTCTTCAGACGTTTCGTTATCTCGTTGGCGTTGATGAATCCGTTGGAGCTCTCGTCTGCCACCACGATCTTGGCTTTGGTGCATACCCGTGCCGTTTCATCGGGTTTGTTGAACACGGTGAACGCACATAACAGGTAGACAGCGAGCACGATGTCTACGGTGACGAGCAGCGATTTCTTCCAGTTGATTCTCACGTTTCTTTCTTGATGCTTTGTTGTTATAAAACCTTTGTGGTTTTTTGTCTTGTCTTGTTTTTAGCCTTGTGTCGTCTTCAGCATGTTACGCCTCGCTCTGCTCCTTGCTTTCGATGATCTTCGTTATCTGCGGGCAGAGGTTGTCGAGGTCACCGGCACCGAGCACCACGAGCACGTCAAAGTTGCGCTTCTTCACGAGGTCGAGCACGTCGTCCTTGCTGATGAGGCTCTTCTCTACGCCTGGCTTGAGGTTGTCGTAGATGAGCTTGCTGGTGACGCCGGGTATGGGTTTCTCGCGTGCGGGGTAGATGTCGCAGAGAATGACCTCGTCGAGCTGACTGAGCGCGTCGGCGAAATCGTTGTAGAAGTCGCGTGTGCGGGTGTAGAGGTGTGGCTGGAAGATGGCTGTGATCTTGCGGTCCTTATACAGTTCGCGCAGGCTCTTTGCGCTCTGGTAGATCTCCTTGGGGTGGTGGGCATAGTCGGACAGGAACACATGCTTCTTGTTCTTGATCTTGAAGTCGAAGCGGCGCACCACGCCGTGATATGTCTTCATGCCGTAGCGAAGCTCCTCGGCTGTGCATCCGTTGAGCTGTGCCATGGCCATGGCTGCTATGCTGTTGTCGATGTTGATGGGCACGGGCTGTCCAAGCTCAATGCCTTTGACTGTCTCTATGGGTGATACGAAATCGAAGGTTATCTCGCCGTTGTCGATGACGATGTTCTCAGCGTGGAAGTCGCCCTCGTCGCGGCTATACTCGTAGACCTTCACTCCCGGCTGCACGTCGGCTTTCATCTCCAGGTTCTTGTGGATGATGAGTGCTCCGCCCGGCTGAATGAGCGTGGTGTAATGGCGGAAGCTCTCAAGATAAGCCTCCTTGGTGCCATAGATGTCGAGGTGGTCGGGGTCGGTAGCGGTGATGACGGTCATCCAGGGGCGCAGCCAATGGAAAGAGCGGTCAAACTCGTCGGCTTCTATCACCACATAGTCGCTATGGTCAGAGAGAATGTAGTTGGTGCCATAATTTTTTGATATGCCGCCGAGGAAGGCGTTGCAGTCGATATGGCTTTGGTGCATGATGTGTGCGCACATGGTCGATGTAGAAGTCTTGCCGTGTGTGCCAGCCACGCACAGACCTTTGTGTGTGCGTGTGAGCGTGCCGAGCACCTGTGCACGCTTCTCTACGGTGAACCCGCCTTCGTTGAAGAACACAAGCTCTTTGTGCTCTTTGGGAATGGCAGGTGTGTAGATAACAAGGCACGACTTTGGGTCGCGGCATGCGTGAGGTATCTCGTCCACGTTCTCTTCATAGTGGATGAGCATGCCCTCTTTCTCCAGCTGGTGAGTGAGGTCTGACGGTGTCTTGTCGTAACCTGCCACCACGAGACCTTTTCTTATAAAATAGCGAGCTATAGCGCTCATGCCGATGCCACCGGCACCGACAAAATATACTGACTTGATGTCTTTGAGTTCCATTGTTGTTTCTCTTTACTCTTTTTCTTTGGTTCTCCTGTTCATTAATTTCCTTCTGTTCACCGTTCTCTCCTTCTCAGAGCTGTGCGGGCTGTGAAGCGCTTTTGGCTTTCCGTTTTATTTTCCAGCCAGTTTCAACACCTCATCGGCAATGATGTCGGCAGAGGCGGGCTTGCCAAGCTCCTTGATGTTGGTGGCGAGCTGTGAGAGCAGTTCGCTGTCTTTCACCGTCTTCACGGCTGTCTCGAGCAGCGTGTCGGGTGCGTCGGCATCTTTGATGTAGAGGGCAGCGTCTTTGTTGACGAGCGCCATGGCGTTCTTTGTCTGGTGGTCCTCAGCCACGTTGGGCGACGGCACGAGGATGACGGGTTTGCCTATGAGGCAGAACTCGCTGATGGAGCTGGCGCCGGCGCGGCTGATCACGAGGTCGGCAGCCTTGTAGGCGGCACCCATGTCGGAGATGAAGTCCATGACCTTAAGCATGGGCAGCGCCTTGTGGTCTTTCATCTTCTCGGCAATGGCGGCGCTGTAATATTTGCCTGTCTGCCAGATAAACTGCACACCGCTGTTCTCAACGATGTCGAGGTGTTGGAGCACACTCTCGTTGACGGTTCGTGCGCCTAGACTGCCTCCCACAAGCAAGATGGTCTTCTTCGAGGGGTCGAGGCCGAAGCTCTTGATGGCTTCCTCGCGTGAGACTGTGGTCTCAAGGAGAGCCTGACGCACGGGGTTGCCGGTCTTTATGATCTTGTCGGCGGGGAAGAAGCGTTCCATGCCGTCGTATGCCACGCATATCTTTGATGCCTTCTTTGCCAGCATCTTGTTGGTGACGCCGGCATAAGAGTTTTGTTCTTGTATGAGACAAGGAATGCCCATGGCGCTTGCCGCGTCGAGGGTGGCGCCGCTGGCATAGCCGCCTACGCCCACAGCCACATCGGGCTTAAACTCTTTGATGGTCTTGCGCACCATGCGTTTGCTCTTCAGAAAGTCGAGAGCCACGCCGATGTTGCGAGGCGACCACAAGGGACGTATAAATCCCCTGACGGGCAGACCGATAATCTCGTAGCCTGCAGCAGGCACACGTTGCATCTCCATACGTCCCTGGGCTCCTACGAACAGTATCTGTGCGTCGGGGCGTTTTGCCTTGATGGCGTTGGCTATTGACACGGCAGGAAAAATGTGACCTCCCGTGCCGCCACCGCTGACAATAATTCTAAGTTCCTTGTCCATCTTTTCTTTATTGTTCTTTTATCGTGTAGCGGCAACTCTTCTTATGAAAACAGGTTTTCAAATTGCCGAGTGCCGCCTAACTTATGCAAAGTTAGTGCCAACGAGCGCAATGAAAACTTGTTTTCAAATTGCCGAGTGCCGCCTAACTTATGCAAAGTTAGTGCAAATAACGTGAAAGACAAAATAATTTTTTCCTTTTTGTCTCTTCTTATTATATATAAGGTGTAGCTAAAGCCATTTGCCTACCTGCCAACGCCTCGTTTTTGTTTCTTTGTCGTCACGCTGGCTGCACGGCTGCTGTCGTTGTCGGCGTGTTGTTTGTCATGAGGTCGGAGCGTTTCTGTGCCGTTCGGCTGATGCTCAGGATAGCTCCGAGATACATGCAGTTGATGATGGTTGACGTTCCGCCCTTACTGATGAGTGGCAGCGGCTGGCCCGTGATGGGTGCCAGACCCACAGCCACGCACATGTTGAAGAGAGCCTGTGACACGAGCATGAGTGCCAGGCCCATGGCAAGATAGGCGGGGAAATTGTTCTCGCACCTGTTGGCTATGATGCCCGCCCTGAAGAGCAGGATGATGTAAAGCAGCGACACGAAGATGGCGCCTGGCAGTCCCATCTCCTCAATGATGATGGCATAGATAAAGTCGGAGAACGCCTGCGAGAGGAAGTCGCGCTCCTCCGAGTTGCCCGGTCCCTTACCTGTTATTCCTGACGACACGATGGCGATGTTGGCATGTGAGCGCTGCGCGTCGTCGTTGATGATGTCAACATCTTCTGGTTCCACCTCCTTGTTGTCGATGAATTTGTCGATGCGCGACTTCCATGTGTCCAGACGGTGCAGCACACCGCTGTTCCTGCCTTTCGACTCGCCCTCTTTCCCTTTGTCGGCCTGCACGGTCTCCACTTTCTGCTTGCCTTCAGGCAGCTTCTTCTCGTCCTTGCCGAAGCACATGATCGACATGAAGGCAAGACCCACGACGAGCGCCACGACGCCGAGCAGCTTGCCTATCTGTGAGAAAGGCACGCGACCGATGATCATCATCATGCAGATGACGAGGCAGAGGAGCGCTGCCGTAGACAAGTTCTCGAAGAAGATCAGGGGCACGATGAGCATGCCGATGAACAAGATATACCTGAACGCGTTCTTGTCGGCTCCCCGTCCGGTCTGCATGGCACTGAGGATCTGTGCTGTGGCGAGCACATAGGTGCCTTTGGCTATCTCTGACGGCTGAAACTGTATGCCCATGATCTTGAACCATCGGTGGCCGTCGTTGACAGCTCCCATGAAGAACACGCCCACCAGGGTGGCTATGGAGAAGGCCAGGAGGAAGGGTAGGGCCACTTTGAAATAGCGGCACGGTATGTTCATCGTCACGATCATGCAGAACAGCCCCAAGATCAGCAACCCCACATGTTTGAGCACCGGCGCCATGTAGTTGCTGTTATAGGTCAGCTGCGACGAGGCCGAGTAGACCTCGATGACGCTGATGATGCAGAGGAACAGGAACACCATCCAGATGACCTTGTCGCCTTTGAAAATATTGTTTAAAGTTTTGTTCATGTGTCTATTTTATCATGTCTCTTACGAGCTGCTTAAACTGTTCTCCACGGTCTTCCATGTTCTTGAACAGGTCGAAGCTGGCGCAACAGGGACTGAGCAGCACGGTGTCGCCGGGCTTTGCCAGCTCGCGGCAGGCAGCCACACAGTCGTTCATCGAGTGGGTGTCGCGCACGGGCAGGCCGAGCTGGTCGAAGAAGTTGTGGAGCTTGGTGTTGTCGGCACCGAGATAAACGAGGGCTGAGCATTTCTTCTGCACCATCTCCTTAATCTCGTTATAGTCGTTGCCCTTGTCCTTGCCTCCGATGATGAGGACCGTGGGGGTTGTCATGCTCTCCAGGGCATACCAGCAAGCGTCGACGTTGGTGGCTTTCGAGTCGTTGATGTAACGCACGCCGTCTACTGTTGCCACCTTCTCCAGACGGTGCTCCACACCGGGGAAATCTTCCAGTCCGGCTGCTATGGCGTCGTGGCTGATGCCGTAGACGTTGGCAGCCAAGCCGGCAGCCAACTGGTTGTAGATGTTGTGCTTTCCTGCGAGCGACAGCTCCTCACGCTTCAGCTCGAAGAGGGTGGGGGCGAGCAACTTGTACATGCCGTCGACTATGGCACCCTCGCAGCCCTCTTCCATGTTCTCGGCGAACGGCAGCTGACGGGCCTTGATGTCATATTTTGGCAGTTCGCGACGAATGATGGGATCGTCGTTCCAATAGATGAACGCATCGTCTGCCGTCATGTTCTGAATGATGCGGAACTTGGCGTCGACATAGTGTTGCATGCAAAAGTCGTAACGGTCGAGGTGGTCGGGGGTGATGTTGAGCAAGATGGCGATGTCGGCCTTGAAACTGTACATGTTGTCGAGCTGGAACGAGCTGAGCTCGATGATGTAGACCTTGTGGGGCTGCTCTGCCACCTGGAGGGCGAGCGAGTTGCCGATGTTGCCAGCCAGACCAGCGTCTATGCCCGCCTTCTTGAAGATGTGGTATATGAGCGAGGTGGTAGTGGTCTTTCCGTTGCTGCCCGTTATGCACACCATCTTGGCGTCGGTGTAACGGCCTGCAAACTCGATCTCGCTGATGATGTTGATGCCCTTGGCCATGGCTTTCTGGATCATAGGTGCCTCCTTGGGTATGCCCGGACTCTTTATGATCTCGTCGGCAGCGAGGATGCGCTCCTCGCTGTGGTGCTTCTCCTCCCACTCTATGTTGTGGTCGTCGAGCATCTTCTTATATTTGTCCTTTATTGCTGACATGTCGCTCACGAACACGTCGAATCCTTCTTTCTTGGCCAGCACGGCGGCACCTGCACCGCTCTCGCCAGCACCCAATATTACAATCTTTTTCATAATGGAAAGCCCCTCGTGGCCTCTCCCGTGGGGGAGGTGTTCGGGATTTATGTTTTGTTGTTTTACAATTGCTTTTGTTTCTTGGTTTCGGCTTTTCTTTGGCTTCAGCTTTTAGCCTTTTCTTTGGCTTGGCCTTAACCGTAGCTTTAACCTTAGCTTAGGTCTTGACCTTAGCTTTGGTCTTACCCTTAGTTTTGGCCTTAACCTTATCTTTAGCTTTGCCTCTACCTTATCTTAGCCTTGGTCTTAGCTTCGTCTTTCGCTTTTCGCCTCGCCGTCAGCTTTTTATCTTATCTTCAGCGTGATGATAGTCATGGCAGCCAGAATGATGGTGATGATCCAGAAGCGTATGGTGATCTTCGACTCGTGGATGGCTCCCTCGGGCTTGCGGATGAGATATTTACACTCTGGGTCGAGCTGACACTGCTGTGTGCGGAAGTTGTCATGGATAGGTGTGCGCTTGAAGATGCGCTGCTTCACGCCACGGCGCTTGCCGAGCTTAAAGTAGTAGACTTGCAGAATGACGCTGAGGCTCTCGACGAAGAAGATGCCGCAGAGGATGGGGAGCATCAGCTCTTTGTGGATTATTATTGCCGACACGGCGATGATGCCGCCGATGGTCAGCGAGCCTGTGTCACCCATGAACACCTGGGCAGGATAGGCGTTGTACCACAGGAAGCCTATGAGCGAGCCGATGAAGGCACACATGAACACCACAAGCTCCTCCGATTGCGGGATGTACATGATGTTCAGGTAGTTGGCATATTCGATGTGGCTACTCACATAAGCCAGGATGCCTATCGCCACGCCTATTATCGCCGAGTTGCCGGCACACATGCCGTCCATGCCGTCGTTGAGGTTAGCGCCGTTCGACACCGCCGTGACGACAAAGATGGTCATGATGACGAACAGGATCCAGCCTGCCGCCGTCTTATACTTGCCGCAGAACGACATGATGCTCGAATAGTCGAGGTTATGGCCTTTGACGAACGGTATGGTGGTCTTCAGCGACTTGGTGGCTTGCGCCCTGTGCTTGATGACCATCTCTTGTCCTTGGCGCTCGATGGCGAGGTTCTCGTTCATCTTCACATCGGGCGACATCCACAGCGTGAGACCCACGATGAGACCAATGCCCACCTGACCGACAATCTTGTAACGGCCTTTCAGACCTTCTTTGTCGCGACGGAAAATCTTGATGTAGTCGTCCATACCGCCGAGAAAGCCGAGCCACACGGTGGTCACAATCATGAGCAACAGGTAGATGTTGCGCAGACGGCCAAGCAGGATGACGGGCAACAGGATGGCGACGATGATGATGACACCACCCATCGAGGGCACACCAATCTTCTGCACGCCGAACGGGTCTATGCTCGCGTCGCGCTGTGTCTCGGTGATCTGCTTCTTCTTAAGAAACTTGATGAACTTTTCGCCCAACCATGCTGAGATGACGAGGGAGAAGATGAGGGCCAGCAGCGATCGGAACGAGATGTATCCCCACATGTGGGAACCGCTGATGCCGTATTGCTCTAAGAACCGGAAGAGATAGTATAGCATTTTTTGATTTTTGATTTTTGAATTTTGATTTTTGAATTAAGAACATACCTCTCTCACAACCTCGTGGTCGTCGAAGTGGTGTTTCACGCCTTTCACGTCTTGGTAGTTCTCATGACCCTTGCCAGCTATGAGCACCACGTCGCCCTTCTGTGCCATCATGCAGGCTGTGCGGATGGCCTCGCGGCGGTCAACGATAGAGATGACCTTCTTCATCTGCTGAGCGTTAAGACCGGCGAGCATGTCGTTGATGATGTCTTGGGGCTCCTCGAAGCGTGGGTTGTCGGATGTTATGATCACCTTGTCGCTCTGCTTCACAGCCTCCTGTGCCATGAGCGGACGCTTGCCCTTGTCGCGGTTGCCGCCTGCTCCACAAACGGTGATGACCTGTCCCTTGCCGTTGAGCACCTCATGGATGGCGTTGAGCACGTTCTCCAGAGCGTCGGGCGTGTGGGCGTAGTCTATGACGGCGGTGAATCCCCCAGGGGTCTGTATGGGGTCCAGTCGGCCGTTCACGCTGTGCAGCGTGCTCATGACCACGAGCACATCCTCTGGCTTCTTGCCCAGCATCACGGCAGCACCGTAGACAGCCAGCAGGTTGCTGACGTTAAACTTGCCGATGAAGTTGACACCCACTTCATGTCCGTCGATGTCGAGATACATTCCTTCGAAATGACACTCAATGATCTTGCCCTTGAAGTCGGCCATAGAGCGGGTAGAGTAGGTCTTCACCGTGGCTTTGGTGTTCTGCACCATCACCATGCCGTTCTTGTCGTCGGCGTTGGTTATGGCGAACGCTGTCTTGGGCAGACCGTCGAAGAACGCCTTCTTGGCGTTGCGGTAGTTCTCGAACGTCTTGTGGTAGTCGAGATGGTCGCGTGTGAGGTTGGTGAAGATGCCGCCCGTGAAGGTCAGTCCGCCGATGCGCTTCTGTGCTATGGCGTGAGACGAGCACTCCATGAAAGCATACTCACACTTCGCCTCGACCATCTTTGCCAACAGCGCGTTCAGCTCTATCGGGTCGGGTGTGGTGTGGTCAGCGGGTATGGCCTCGTCCACCACATAGTTGCACACGGTAGAGAGCAGACCACACTTGTGGCCCATGCGCGAGAACATGTTATATAATAAGGTGGCGATGGTCGTTTTGCCGTTCGTGCCTGTCACGCCCACCAACTTCAGTTTTGTTGACGGGTCACCGTAGAACATGGTGGCGACCTTTCCCACGGCATCTTCTGTCGATGTCACCTGCACATAGGTCACACCGTCAGCAAGGGTTGCGGGCATGTCTTCACAGAGCACGGCCTTTGCGCCAAGCTCTATCGCTTTGTCAATAAACTTGTGTCCGTCGACCTGTGTGCCTTTCATGGCGACGAACAGGTGGCCGGGCTTTATGCGGCGTGAGTCGATGTTCACTCCCGTAATGTCAACGTCAGTGGAACCGACCACTTGTGTCGGTTTGATGTTTTTGAGCAATTGTGATAATACCATATTCGTATGTTTGTTTTTAGCTCCTCCCCATCGCTTCCTTTATAATCATTTCCTTTATGAAAGAAAGATGATCCTTTTTAAGGAAATGATCCTTTTTAAGAAAGATGCTCCTTTTTAAAGAAGATGCTCCTTTTTAAGGAAGATGCTTCTTTCCAAGGATGATGGTTCGGCGAAACTGTTTATTTCTTTTTCCTTTTTCCTTTTTTCTTTTTTCT
>ENA-ORRQ01002278-ORRQ01002278.1-human-gut-metagenome-genome-assembly--contig:-NODE-2278-length-12822-cov-8.725151_pt1 | contig 12822 bp, 9 predicted proteins | sample MGYA00242177_ERZ509138 | MGnify/ENA primary metagenome ERZ509138 (study PRJEB26280, sample SAMEA2338628) | human gut metagenome | biome: human gut; feature: human-associated habitat; material: faeces...
GCCGGTAAAGGGCTCGTCCAACAGCAGGGTGTCGCTGGGTGCCCACAGCGCCCGCAGCAGCGCCACCCGCCGCTTTTGCCCGCCGGAAAGCCTGCGGGCGGGCAGCTGCAAGGCGGCAGTGCCCATTCCAAGCTGTTGAAAATCGCTTGTAATTTGCTCTTTGTACTGGTTTTCCGCCCCCGGCAGCACCAAGGTGACGTTCTGCACCGCGTTCAGCTGAGGACAAAGGCGGTCTTCCTGAAAGACCGCCGCCACCCGGCCTACGCCCTCCACGCTGCCGGTGGTGGGGCGTTCCAGCCCCATCAGGATGCGCAGCAGGGTGGTCTTGCCCCAGCCGCTGGGTGCCCACAGCACCACGGGGGCATCCACCTCCATGCACAGGTCGGTGAAGAGCGGTGCCGCGCCGAACCGTTTTGTCAGGTGTTGAAGCTTCAGCATTTTGTCCCCTCCTCTCCCAGCACTGCGCCAACGGCTTTATCCAGTGCAAACAGGAACAGCTTTTCAAAGCCTGCGCTCAGCAGAATGATGACAAAGGTCCACGCAAACAGTTCCCCGGTGGAAAGGGTGATCTTGGCACGGTACAGCGCATCGCCGATACTGCCGTTGGGCAGGCCGATGACCTCGGCCGCCACGCCGCTTTTCCAGCAGATGCCCAGCGCCACGCTGCACCCCTGCCGGAAGGCCGGCAGCACCGCCGGCAGCCAGATTGCCCGCAGGCGGCGGCCTGCAGGCAGACGGAACACCGCCGCCATTTCCAGCAGCTGCACGTCTGCCCCGGCAATGCCGGTGCGCACCGCACCGTACAGCACCGGCAGCACCATTAAAAAGCTGATAAGCACCGAAAGGGCGCTGCCCCGCACCCAGACCAGTGCCAGAATGATAAAGCTTGCCACCGGCGTGGTCTTGACCAACTGCATCACCGGAGCCAGCAGTGCATCGGCGGCGCTCCACCGGGCGGCGCACACCGCCAGCACCACGCTGACCACTGCGCCCAGCACAAAACCCAGCAAAATGCGCCCGGAACTGAAGCCCACCCGCTGCCAGAAATCTGCCCTTGGCAGCAGCTGCACCAAGGTGCGCAGCGCCTGCACCGGCGATACCAAAAACACCTCCTGCCCGATGGCCATAGCTGCGGCCTGCCAGACCGCCAGCCAGAACGCCACCGCCAGCAGACGGCGGAAAAACTGCTTATTCTGCTTCATAAACTGCCCTCTTCCCCTGCCTATTATAAGGTATAGTATACCATACCGCCCCGCAAAGGGGAATGACCTGTGCACCACCTGCGGCGGGTCGGCTCACGCTGTATATACTTTTATTCAATCATCGTATGCTTGACATGAATTTGTATCCAGTGTAAACTGGAAACAATATGCGGTGCAACTTTGGCACCGGCGCAGGAAAGAGGGGACAGTTTTGACGCAAGCGCTCAAGGGCCGCAAGCTGTTGCTTGTCGGTTTTACGTTGTTTTCCATGTTTTTCGGGGCGGGCAACCTGATCTTCCCGCCCGATCTGGGTGCAAAGGCCGGGGTAAACCTCTGGCCCGCCTTTCTGGGGCTTGCTATCAGCGCCGTAGGTCTGCCGGTTGCGGGGGTCATCGCGGTGGCACGGGCAGACGGTCTGGACAAGCTGGCCGGGCGGGTGCATCCGGTGTTCGCACAGGTGTTCATGATTTTGATCTACCTGTCCATCGGGCCGTGTCTGGCTATTCCGCGCACCGCAAGCACCTCCTTTGCCATGCTCACCCCGCTGCTGGGCAGCAGTGCCGGGCTTCAACTGGGGTACTCCGTGCTGTTCTTCGGCGTGGCCTTTCTGGTGGCGTTGCGCCCGGACAGGCTCACCCGCTGGCTGGGCAGGCTGCTCTGCCCCTGCCTGCTGGTTCTGATTTTGATCCTGTTCGGCGGCTGTTTGCTACACCCGCTGGCGGCGCAGTACGGTGCGCCCACCGATGCGTATAGTTCAGCGGTCATTTTACAAGGCGTATTGTACGGTTACCAGACCATGGACGCCCTTGCGGCGCTGAACTTTGGCGCGGTCATCGCCATGAACATCCGGGCGCAGGGCGTTGCCCGGGAGCAGGATGTGCAGCGCAGTGCCATCCGTGCCGGTCTTGTGGCAGGCGGGCTGTTGCTGGCGGTCTATGCCATGCTGGGGCACGCCGGAGCGTTGACCGGTGCCGCCGTGCCCGGTCTTGCCACCGGTGCCGAGGTACTGACCGTGCTGGCCGAGCGGATGTTCGGCAAAGCGGGACTGGTGCTTCTTGCCGCCATCTTTATGCTGGCCTGCTTCAACACCTGTGTAGGGCTGATCGCTTGTGTGGGGGAGTATTTCCACACCCTGCTTCCCCGCATCCCCTACCCTGCTCTTGCCGCCTTTTTTGCCGCTGCCAGTATGCTGATCGCAAATCTGGGGCTGGCAGATATCCTACGGTTATCCGTCCCGGTGCTCAACGCCCTGTACCCGGTAGCCATTGTGCTGATTACGCTTTCCTCCGTGCCCGGGTTGGAACAGCGCCGCCGGGTCTATCCGCTGTGCATCGGCTGCACTGCCGTGCAGAGCATTGCCGCCGCGCTGCCGCTTGGCCCGCTTTCTGCTCTTGCCAACGCCCTGCCGCTGGCGGCGTTGGGCTTTGGCTGGGTGCTCCCGGCGGTCATCGGGCTGCTGGCAGGCATCTTTTTAAGCTGCACTGAAGAATAAAGGAGATATTACTATGATCCAGCCTATCATGCACGACCCGCTGTTTCTGGCGCAGAAGTCCGCCCCTGCCACCCCGGAGGATGCCCCTGTCGCGCGGGACTTACTGGAGACCCTGACCGCCCACGCCGATGGCTGTGTAGGCATGGCTGCCAACATGATCGGCGTGCTCAAGCGCATCATTGCAGTGGAAGCTGAGGACGGGTATCTGGTGCTGTTCAACCCGGTCATCCTGAAAAAATCCGGCCAGTACGAAGCCGAGGAGGGCTGTCTTTCGCTGGAAGGCGTGCGAAAAACAAAGCGCTGGCAGAGCATCAAGGTGCAGTATCAGACTATGGACGGCAAACCCCGCATCAAGACCTTTACCGGCTGGACGGCGCAGATCATCCAGCACGAGATCGACCATTGCGATGGGATCTTGATTTAAGTTTTTTTACCACGCACAAAGCCCCCGAGGGTGTGTCCCCCGGGGGCTTTGCTATGCTGTAACAGAGATGTCGCAATTTTAGCCTTTAACGCCGCCAAGCGCAACGCCGCGGACGATGAACTTGGACAGCAGCAGGTAGACGACGATGACCGGCAGAATGGCGATAGCCACCATCATGTACACCTTGCCCATATCGAACTTCAGGAAGTCCGCGCTGCGCAGCTGAGCGATCAGGATCGGCAGGGTCTTTTTGTCGGCGGTGTCCAGCACCAGAGCCGGAATGAAGTAGTTGTTCCAGCTGGCCACGAAGGAGAAGATGGCCTGCACAGCCAGAGCCGGCTTCATGATGGGCAGCACGATCTTATTAAAGGTATAGAACTCGCCTGCACCGTCAATGCGGGCGGCCTCCACAATCTCCATGGGAAGGGAGGCGTCCAGATACTGCTTCATGAAGAAGAACACGGTGGGTGCCGCAATGCTGGGAACGATCAGCGGGATGAAGCTGTTTTTCAGCCCCATCTTGGAGATCAGCTGCAGAAAGCCCAGTGCGGACACCTGTGTGGGCATGGTCATGATGAGCAGGATCAGGGCAAAGGCGGCCTTTTTGAACTTGAAGTTATAGGCGTAGATGCCGTAGGCCGTCAGTGCCGAGAAGTAGACGCTGAGCGCTGCCGAGCAGGCAGACACCAGCAGGCTGTTGCGGATGCCGCTTAACACAGGGATGTTGGCGTCCGTAAGCACGTTGCGGAAGTTTGTGATGATGGACTTGCCCGGCATCAGCGAGAAGCCCTTCTGGATCTCGAAGTGGGTGCGGGTGGAGTTGATGATCAGCACATAGAAGAAGAACAGGCACAGAAAGCTGATCAGCACCAGCACCAGATAGCACCACGCACGGCGGGCGGTCAAGATCGCCTTTTCGGACTGGTTTTTAGGCGTATGTGCCATACTTATTTCCCTCCTTTGGCAGCAGCCTTTTTGGCTGCCTTCAGTTCCTTGCGCTGAGCCTTGGTCAGGCCGTCATCTTCCTTGGTCAGCGAGAAGTACACGACGACGCACAGCACTGCACACACAAGGAACAGCACCACAGATACTGCACCGGCCATGCCGTAGTTCTTGCTGAACAGGTGGTTGTTCAGGTACATGATCATGGTGGTGGAGGTACGGTCGGGGCCGCCCTTGCCGTTGGTCAAAATCTGCGGCACATCGAACATCTGCAAGCCGCCGATCATGGAGGTGATCATCACATAGACCAGAATGGGGCGGATCAGGGGCAGGGTGATCTTCCAGAACATCTGGTTCGGGGTGCAGCCGTCCAGCTCTGCGGCCTCGTACAGGGTGGGGTCCACGCCCATAATGGCTGCCATCAGCATGATGGTGGTGTTACCGAACCACATCAGGAAGTTCATCAGGCCCACAAGGCCACGGTTGCCCCACACGGTATTCAGAAAGCTGATGGGGGTCTTGATCCAGCCCATGCTCAGTAGCACTGCGTTCACCGGGCCGTTATCCGAGAACAGGGCGAAGAACAGCATTGCGAAGGCCGAGGCCATGATCAGGTTGGGCATGTAGATGACCGTCTTGAAGAAGGTCTGTCCCTTCAGCTTCAGTCGCAGGTCGGTGAACCATGCCGCCAGCAGCAGCGAGACGATGATCTGCGGGACGAAACCGATGATCCAGAGGATCAGCGTGTTGCTGAAATACTTGGGCAGATCGGTCGCGAACAGGGTGATGTAGTTTTTCAGACCCACAAAGTTGGGTCCGATGATCTTCAGACCGCTGCGGTAATACTCAAAAAAGCTGTAATAGATGGTGGATGCCAGAGGGATCAGCTGGAATACCGCGAAGATGATAAAGAACGGTGCAATGAAGATATAGCCCCATTTCGCGTAGCTGATCGACCCTTTCTTCTTTGTTTTTTCTCCCATGAGATCTCCCTCCTGCCGGGTCACAGCAAAACCAAAGGGGCGGGCGAGATACGCCGCCCGCCCCTTTGCTTCAATTTTCAGTTCGGAGTAAAACCGCTTATGCGGGCCATACCACGTCGGTCAGCTCGGGGTACTTCTCCTTGATGGCGGTCTCGAAGTTTGCCTTGGCGGCATCCTCCTGCACGTTGCCGGTGAAGTAATCCTTGAAAGCGTTCTGGAAGCTCTCGTTCAGGCCCTGATCGTACGGGCCGGCGTTGGACATATCGATCTTGGTTGCAGCCTCTGCAAACAGAGCGATGTGGTTCTGGCCGCCGAGGAAGTCGGACTTGTAATCGCTGTTGGCGATCTCGTTCATGGCCTTCTCGTTGTTGGTGTAATCCTGCGTATCCATGGTGATCTGCTTCATGATGGCTTCATCGCAGGTCAGCTTCAGCATAACGTCCTTGATGGTTTCAAGGTTGTCGCTGCCGGCTGCGCCGCAGATCCAGGTGCCGCCCCAGTAGTAGGGCTGAGGGCCTTCGCACACAGCGTAGTCGCCGTAGATGCCGTTGCCAACTTCTTCCTTGCCGCCCTCAGCGGTAGGAGTTGCCAGAGAGTTGCCCAGCAGGGTGAAGTTGATGCCCCAAGTGGAGTAGAAGAAGCCGAACACCTTACCGGTGGGGCCCTGATCGGAAGCCCACTGGCTGTCCCACAGGCTGGACTTGTTGTTGTAGCCCTTGTCGGTGTACTCCTTGGTCTGGTCCACCCACTTCATCAGGTTCTCGTCCACGGTAACGGTGGTGCCGGTGACCCAGGGTGCGGAGACGTTGTTGGAGAAGGTGCGGTATGCATCGTCAAAGCCGGACAGCATCTTGTAGCCCTTGGCAGCAGCCTTGGCAGCTACATCGTTGAACTTATCCCAGTCGGACAGGTAGGTCTGCACTTCGGCGGGGTCATCGGTGCCCAGCACCTCCTTGGCAATGCTGCGGCGGTATGCGAACAGACCCGGGGTAGCCTGCCAGGTGGTGCCGCGCTGGCTGCCGTCCACAGAAACGATATCCTTGGTGTACTGGTACTGGCCGGCCAGATCGGAATCGGTCAGGCCGATATCCTTCTTGACATCCAGAACGTAGTCGGAATCCACATACTTCAGAGCGTAGTCAGCCTCAATCAGGAAGATGTCGATCTTGTCGTCATCGGCAGCGGAGTCCTGATTCAGCAGAGCCTCGTCCAGCTTGTTCTGGTAGTTGTTGTTCTCGTTGGCGTTGATGGTCCACTTCACGGTGGTGCCGTCCTTCAGGGTGGTGGTGGACTTGTCGGCTGCGATCTCCTTGACCTCGGGATAGTAGTCGTTGAAGCGGCTCTGGAACTCATCATTCCAGCACCAGATGTTCAGCACCTTGCCCTCGGCAGCAGCCGGAGCAGAAGCAGCTGCAGAGGATGCAGGAGCGGCAGAGGAAGCAGCAGTGCTGCTGGAAGAACCGCCGCCGCAGGCTGCCAGAGCAGCACCAACAGTCACGACACCGGAAGCGAGCAGGAAATTACGACGAGAGATCTTTTTCATAAGGGTAAACCTCCTTCATGGTTTTCCAATTAAAAAATTCATTCTCAAAAACTCCGCGCTGGGAGTCATGGGTCTTTGTTAAAGGATGCGGACGGAGCCGCCGTCCAGCAGTTTGCCGGACACCCGGATCTGCTCCGGCAGAGTCACACGCGGATGCTCGATCAGCTCGATCAGCTTATCCGCTGCCAGCCTGCCAAGGGATTTTGTGTTCTGCTGGTAGGTCACCAGCGAGGGTTTGACTACCCGGGAGAGATAGATGCCATCGTATCCCATCACCGAGATGTCCTCCGGGATGCTCAACCCCGCTTCGGTCAGGGCGTTGTAGCCGCCCAGTGCGGAAAAGTCATCCGGGAAGATGATGCAGGTGGGCCGCTGCGGCAGTGCCAGCAGCGCCCGGGTCTCCTCTGCGCAGCGATCCACATCGTGGTACACACCGCAGCGGACGTACTCCTCCGGCACCTTCAGCCCCAGCTCCTCGCAGGCTTGATAGAAGCCTGCCAAGCGGTTTTCGGTAACGGCGGTCTTTTCGCCGTGGATGAAGGCGATGCGCCGGTGTCCGCAGGCCCATGCCTGCTGTACCAGAGCCTTTGTGCCCGCCACGTTGTCTGAAAGGATCGCCATCCGGTTGTTGAACACATGGTCGATGGTCACCACCGGCACATCGCCGTTGACCAGTTCCACCACCTGCGGATCGTAAAAGTTCACACAGGCGATCACCACGCCGTCCACACCCCGGTAGTGGCAATGTTCCAGATAGCTCATGGACTTGCCGCTGATGTTGTGGTTGATGAAGGTGATATCGTAGCCGCGCTTTTCCGCTTCTACCTTGAAGCTGTCCAGCACTGCGGAGAAGTACTCGTGGGTCAAGCCGCTCTGTTTTTCATCTACGAACAGAACGCCAAGATTGTAAGTGCGGTTGGTTTTCAGCGCCCGGGCCGCTGCGTTGGGCAGGTACCCCATGCGGCGGGCCGCTGCACGGATGCGCTCCCGCGTGGCCGGTGCGATATCCGGCTGGTCGTTTAAAGCCTTGCTGACGGTTGCGACGGATACGCCGCATTCTTTCGCCAGATCCTTCAGGGACGGCATCTTTTAGCCTCCTTCCGAGGATAGGAGCAGCGGGATGTTTCTCGCGAGTTCCTTAATCGTTTTCGCAACCTCAATATATCGCATTCTGTACCAAAAATCAAGCGGAAACGCAAAAGTTTTAGCTCAGCTGCATCACTTTTGGCATTTTGTTCCAATACGGCCTGTAAGAATTGTGCATCTCGATTCACTTTCGTTACATTTCGATTAAAACGAAAAAATTTTCGTTGCAGTTTCGTTATGGTTTTCGGTGCCGGAGGCCGTATGTATATATTACTTTTAAAATGGGGTTTCGGGTCTTTCGTTCGCCCTTTCGCCGGTGTACGCCGTGCCGAAAGTCCCAGAAAACCGCCGGGGCTTCGCAGATTATTTTAAAATTTCCGTTGAGATTTTTGCAAAAAGCTCTTGCATTTTTCGGTGGGATACGGTATGCTTAGCGTGATGAGATTGCTTCTTTCGCAGTGTCTTAATCGTTTTCGTTCATCGACACACTGCCCGCCCGACAAGGCGCAGTTTTAAGGAGGAAGCATTATGAAGTTCGGATATTTTGATGACCAGAATAAGGAATACGTCATCACCACCCCGCAGACGCCCCTGCCCTGGATCAACTACCTTGGCAGTGAGGACTTCTTCAGTCTGGTCTCCAACACAGCGGGCGGTTACAGCTTTTACCGGGACGCCCGGATGCGCCGCCTGACCCGCTACCGCTACAACAATTCCCCGCTGGACATGGACGGCCACCGGATCTACATCAAGGATGGCGAAACCGTATGGAACCCGGGCTGGCAGCCCACCAAGACCCCGCTGGACAGTTACAGCTGCCGCCACGGTCTGGGCTACACCATTCTGGAGGGCAAAAAGGACGGTGTGACCGCCCGGCAGGAGCTGTTCGTCCCCAAGGGGGATGCCTGTGAGCTGGACCGGGTGACAGTGTGCAACGGCAGCACCGTTGTCAAGGAGCTGGATCTGTTCAGCTATGTGGAGTTCTGCCTGTGGGATGCCGTGGACGACGGCTCCAACTTCCAGCGCAACTACTCCACCGGTGAGGTAGAGGTAGAGGGCAGCGTCATCTACCACAAGACCGAGTACCGCGAGCGCCGCAACCACTACGCCGTGTTCTGGGCAAACTGCCCGGTGGACAGCTTTGACACCACCCGGGATGCCTTCTGCGGCGTGTACGGCGGCCCGGCAGACCCGCAGGCCGTCCGCGCCGGGCACTGCTCCGGCAGCATTGCCCACGGCTGGGCACCGGTGGGTGCGTTGCACATTCACCTGACCCTCGCCCCCGGCGAGAGCCACAGCATCCTGTTTGGTCTGGGCTACATCGAGAACCCGCAGCAGGAGAAGTTCATTGCCCCGGGCATCATCAACAAGACCCGCGCCCACGCCATGATGGAGCGCTACGCCACCGATGCACAGGTCGATGCCGCCCGCGCCGCCCTGCGCACCCACTGGGAGCAGCTGCTGTCCACCTACCATCTGGAATCCGGCGAGGAAAAGCTGAATCGCATGGTCAACATCTGGCACCAGTACCAGTGCATGGTCACCTTTAACATGAGCCGCTCTGCCAGCTACTACGAAAGCGGCACCGGACGCGGCATGGGCTTCCGGGACAGCTGTCAGGATCTGCTGGGCTTTGTGCACATCATCCCCTCCCGCGCCCGGGAGCGCATTCTGGATATTGCCGCCACCCAGTTTGAGGATGGCAGCGCCTACCACCAGTACCAGCCCCTGACCAAAAAGGGCAACCGGGATATCGGCACCGGCTTCAACGATGACCCGCTGTGGCTCATTGCCGGTACCGCCGCCTACCTGCGGGAGACCGGCGACTGGTCTATTCTGGAAGAACAGGTGCCCTTTGATAACGACGCCACCAAGGCGCAGACTCTGATGGAGCACCTGCGCCGCAGCTTCAACTTTACCTGCACCCATCTGGGTCCCCACGGTCTGCCGCTCATCGGCCGCGCCGACTGGAATGACTGCCTGAACCTGAACTGCTTCTCCGAGCACCCGGGTGAGAGCTTCCAGATCACCGGCCCCAGCGAGGGTCCTGTGGCCGAAAGCGTTTTCATTGCCGGTATGTTCGTCAAGTACGGCCACGAATACGCCCAGCTGTGCGACCATCTGAATCTGACCGAGGAGGCCGCTGCCGCCCGCAAGCACATTGATGCCGTGGAGCAGGCCACCCTGACCGCCGGTTGGGACGGCGCATGGTTCCGCCGTGCCTACGATGCTTTCGGCAAGCCCGTCGGCAGCAAGGAGTGCACCGAGGGTCAGATCTTTATTGAGCCGCAGGGTATGTGTGTCATGGCCGGCATCGGCAAGGAGAGCGGACAGGCCGCGCAGGCGCTTGCCAGCGTGGAGGAGCGGCTGGACACCAAATACGGCGTGGTGCTGCTGCAGCCCGCCTACACCAGCTATCAGCTGAATCTGGGCGAGATCTCCAGCTATCCTCCGGGATACAAGGAGAACGCCGGTATCTTCTGCCACAACAACCCGTGGATCAGCTGCGCCGAGGCAACGCTTGGCCACGGCGACCGCGCCTTTGCAGTGTACCGCAAGACCTGCCCCGCCTACATCGAGGACATTTCCGAGATTCATCGCACCGAGCCCTACGTTTACAGTCAGATGGTAGCCGGTAAGGACGCCCCCACCTTTGGTGAAGCCAAAAACAGCTGGCTGACCGGCACAGCGGCATGGACCTTCTTCAACATCAGCCAGTACATTCTGGGCATCCAGCCCACCTTGGATGGCCTGAAGGTAGACCCCTGCATTCCTCACACCCTGTCCGGCTTCACCGTGACCCGCCGCTTCCGCGGTGCTGTGTACCACATCACGGTGGATAACGCCGCCGGGGTGCAGCACGGCATCAAGGCCGTTACCGTGGACGGCAAGGCCATCTCCGGCAACGTTCTGCCGCTGGCTGCCGCCGGGACTGAGGTAACGGTGCAGGTGACCATGGGTTAACCCGACTTTTTCTGCTTTTTCATATTATTCTCCTTTCTGTGACCAAAGCCGCTGCGCAGACCCCTGCACGGCGGCTTTGGTTTATAATGAAACAGTTTAATGATTGAAAATGCGCTCCGCATTCGCTCTGCGCATTCCAAATCGTCCCCTTCCCTCTTGCATTTTTTGGGAAAGAGGTGTAGAATACAGTCACAATCAAACACAGGGGAGCTCGTGCAGCGGGCTGAGAGGAAGTATAGCAAGCTTCGACCCTTTTACCTGATGCGGATAATGCCGCCGTAGGAAGTCATACCCTTTATGATTTTTTGCAGGAGGAGCCGCGCCGGGTTCCTCCTGTTTTTTTGTACCTCTGCGGAGGTTCCGCAGCCGGCTGAGGGGGAGCGCCCTGAGCCTTGGATGAATGCAGCGATGGGAAGCCGTGTTCCGGCGTGAGAGGAAACCAGTAAGTTTCGACCGCACCTTCCGTACCTGTTCCCGCCTTGCGGCGGGCACGGGCTGTTTTGTTGCGGGAGCGCCGGTATTCATCCTGCGCTGCCGCAGATGGTTGAAAAGGAGCTAATTTATCATGAAGAATCTCTCTGTCAAAAAGCTTGCCCTCGCCGGTATGTTCTGTGCCCTGTGCGTGGTGGGCAGCGTGTTCAGCTTTCCCATGTTCGGCAGCAAGTGCGCCCCGGTGCAGCACATGGTCAACGTGCTGTGCGCCGTTCTGCTGGGGCCCTGGTGGGGCGTGGGCGTAGCCTTTGTGGCTTCCCTGCTGCGCAACCTGCTGGGTCTGGGCAGCCTGATGGCTTTCCCGGGCAGTATGTTCGGTGCGCTGCTGTGCGGCCTTGCATACCACAAGACCAAAAACCTGATCGCCACCGTGGTGGGTGAGGTGTTCGGCACCAGCATTCTGGGCGGCCTGTGCGCATGGCCCGTGGCCATCTTCCTGATGGGCAAGAGTGCTGCGGATATCGCCTTCTACGCCTACATCGTGCCCTTCCTCATCTCCACCGCCGTGGGTGCGGTGATCGCCGGTGCTGTGGTGTTCAGCCTGCAGCGCTCCGGCGCTCTGCGCTCCATGCAGAACAGCCTTTCCTGAGCGGAGGTGCCGGGAATGCTCAAAACCGCCTTTGAGAATCTGCGCAGCCGCAGCCCTCTCATCCACAACATCACCAACTACGTCACCGTGAACGACTGCGCCAACATGGTGCTGGCCTGCGGTGCCTCCCCCATCATGGCCGATGATGCCGCCGAGGTGGAGGAGATCACCGCCATCTGCGGCGGACTGAATATCAACATCGGCACGCTGAACAGCCGCACCGTCACCAGTATGCTGCTGGCGGGCAAAAAGGCCAATCAGCTGGGACACCCCGTGGTGCTGGACCCGGTGGGTGCCGGCGCTTCCCATCTGCGCACCGACACCGCCTTCCGCCTGCTGCGGGAGGTGCAGTTCACAGTGATCCGGGGCAACATCTCGGAGATCAAGACTCTTGCCTCCGGCGCGGGCACCACCAAGGGCGTGGATGCAGACGTGGCCGACAAGGTGACCGAGGAAAATCTGGACAGCGCTGTGGCCTTTGCAAAGGCTTTTGCCGCCCGCACCGGCGCGGTAATCGCCATTACCGGTGCCCTTGACATCGTGGCCGATGCACAAAAAGCCTACTGCATCCGCAACGGCAACGCCATGATGAGCAGCATCACCGGCACGGGCTGCCAGCTCTCTGCCCTGACGGCGGCCTTTGTCACCGCCAACCCCGACCACCCGCTGGAAGCCGCCGCTGCGGCGGTGTGTGCCATGGGTCTGGCAGGTGAAGTTGCCCACCAGCGGCTCACCCCGCAGGACGGCAACGCCACCTACCGCAATTACATCATTGATGCCATTTACAACATGACCCCCGAACAGCTGGAGAAAGGCGCAAACTATGAAGTGCGATAAACACACCATGCTCCTGTACGCGGTGACCGACCGCGCATGGGTGGGCGAGCAGACGTTGTATCAGCAGGTGGAAAGTGCCCTGAAGGGCGGTGCCACCTGTGTACAGCTGCGGGAAAAGCAGCTGGGCGACGCAGATTTTTTGCAGGAGGCCATTCAGATCCACGCCCTGTGCCAGCAGTACGGTGTGCCGCTGTTCATCAACGATAACGTGGAGGTGGCACTACAGTGCCACGCCGAGGGCATCCATGTGGGGCAGGACGATATGGCA
>ENA-ORRQ01002285-ORRQ01002285.1-human-gut-metagenome-genome-assembly--contig:-NODE-2285-length-12792-cov-4.442019_pt1 | contig 12792 bp, 5 predicted proteins | sample MGYA00242177_ERZ509138 | MGnify/ENA primary metagenome ERZ509138 (study PRJEB26280, sample SAMEA2338628) | human gut metagenome | biome: human gut; feature: human-associated habitat; material: faeces...
TTCGGCTCAGAATCAGAGAAAACCAGAAAAAAGACGGGGCGGACAAACCGAACCGACACGAACAGGAGGAGAAAAGCCAATGAAGAAACGAATACTTAGCATCCTGCTGCTGTGCTGCATGGTGCTGACCATGCTGCCGACAGCGGCGTTTGCAGCGGTGAGCGATTCGCTGGGCAACACACCCGAGGAAAATCAGGCGATTTTGGAGCAGCTCTCCGCCCTGACTGGCGGTAGCAGCGACCAGGTGCTTTCCATGCTGAACGCTTTGGGGCTGCTGGATGAAGACGGCAATTTCAAGGTGGATCAAACCATCACGCTGGACGGCCAGGTGTTGACACTGGCGGCTGTCATGGAGCTGCTGGAAAATCCCGCCACGGATCTCACCCGTATAGCCGACGTGGATGGGACTCCGGTGGCGCTGGGCGATTTGAAGACCATGATCCAAATCGAACAGGAGCTGCAGCGGATCAAGGACACCTATTTCTCCGGCAGGGAGTTTACCGGGGAAGCACTGGAGAATCTCAATAGCCTGATGGAGCAGCTGGAGCTGCAGGGCATCAGTTTGCAGTATTCCGCCTCTGCCACAGCGCCTGTGGGCGTTGAGACGGTGGATATGAGCGGCATGATGAGCCAAACGCTGGAGGATCTCGCAAACAACAGCTGGAGCTCCGGGACTTTTACTGTATACGGCGGAAAACCGGTCGGCTTTTCCTACCGCATTCAAAAAGGCCAGCTCAGCGATTATATCACCGATGTGGAGGTCTCGATAGGCGAGACGAGTGGGGTCGCCCAAGGCGACGGGTCCTACAAGCTGACCTATGACGTAGGCTCGACTTTCAGTTTAGGTGGTTGTAAAATCACTGTCAAAGTTACAACCAAAGGAAGTACCCAAGCCTGGCACGATAATTCTTATTCCTATGGCGACCTGCTGGGGATGATTGAATTTTACGATGCGGAAAATCTGGTGTTCTATGACGGCGCCGCTTATGCCGACCACTGTCAGCTCAAGCTAAAAAAGACGGTTGGCGTCCCCACAATACAAACATCAATGACCGCGCCGAGTTATGTTGAAGAACTCAAAAATACAACCGTATTATATGATGATTTGTTTATTCCTTTGCTGGCAGAAAAATACACTGTCGCCAACGGTGCCAACAATCCGGACTTCGTTGCGCTAAGCAATACCATCGGAATTTTGGAGGGTGCCCGCAACTCGGTGCTTCCCGGCGGCTCCTCCCCATTTTATCAGCCATACCAAATCGACGCCAGCATCGAGTTTGGCTGGACTGGCAACGCAGCTTCCTATACTGGCAATGCGCCGTATGGCTATAATAGTACCACACAACACTATGCCCCGTTCTATCTGACGGAGTACAAGCTCGATGGAACAGCTCTGACGCTCACCACCGACGGAAAGAAAACGGAGAACTGTACGATTAACAATGGCAGTATGGTCAGCATCTCCTTGCAGTCTACCACGCAAAACAGAGAGAATCATCAGTACTATCTGCCCTTCGAACTGTATCTGAAGAATGTAAATAGAGATACCCCAAATTCCACCACCACCGCCACGACCAGCAACGTCACCGCCAAGCTGTTGGACGCGGACGCCCCCACCATTCAAAGCGTCACGGCCCCGGCGGGAACCTATGCCAGCGGACAGCACGTGCCCATCACAGTTACCTTTAACGAGTTCGTGAATCTTAGCAACGCCACCGTGACCATCAATGGCAAAGTGTATAGCGCCGCTGAGCTTTCCATGAACAACTACGGCGTCACGGCAATGCTCTGGTACCCAGTGCAGGATACGGATGCCACCACGGTCACCGTCAATGGTATGACCGGTGTGAAAGATGTTTTCGGCCATTCGCTGGATACCACACACTATCCAAGCGAGCCGATTACCGACGTTACGCTGGAGAGCGTCTTGATGCGCAACGCTCCCACCGAACTGACGGCCACCTACGCCAACGGCAAGGCATCGTTCACGATGAACGCCAACATGGAGCAGGCCTACAAGACCGTATACAGCAATTATCACACCCCGGAAGGCACAGAGCCGAAGGAAGCCCCTTTCCGCCTCGAGCTGAGGTACGACTCCGCGGTTGAACCAATCCATCTGCAGGTCTATCTGGACACAGAGAAGGAAGCCTTCACCATTAGCGACTATGCAATCGCACCCTCTGCTTTCGACCGCACCTACACGGTGACGCTGCAGGCCAACGAGGGCACGAAAGACGCTCCTAACTGGGTGAATGTTCTTCCCCTGACCCGGCAGTTCACGGTGCCAAAGAAAGTTTCCGCGCACACGGTGACCATCGTCCCGGAAGCGAATGACGCCGACTATACGATTTCCCTCGGCAAAACCACCCGCCCCACGCTTAAGGCCGAGGTTTTGGGGGAAAGCGGTGAGACGGCCAGCTACACCACCGGCAAATGGAGCAGCAGTGATACGCTCATTGCCACCATCAACGAGGATACCGGCGTTGTTGCCACCACAGGAACCAAGGTGGGAACCGTCACCTTTACCTTTACGGCGGACAACGGGACTGAGGACACTGCCGATGATGTGACAGGCGAGTCAAAGCCCTATACCGTGACGGCAGGCGATTCCCTGGCACTGGTGATTCCCGGCGGCGCGTCCATCGTGACGCGGGTAAATCAGCCCGCCACCGTGCTGTGGAGCTCCAACGCCGCGCTGATGACACAGGGCAAGGAGTTCAATTACAGGATTGACCTGTATGAGGGCAACTACGCGAATGAGGCGGCGCTGAGCGGCCGCAAGCCCGTTGCGACTTATACCGCCGACAAGGATAAAAACAGCGTGCGGATCGAGGAGAATGTGCTCTCCAAGCTCTCCAACGGCAATACCCCTGCCTACACGGTATTGGTCTCCATGCCGCACCCCAACGCCGAGGGTGAGGGCGTCCGCCTGTCGGCACTTGCCTGGATCATCGTGCAGGCACCGCCTGCCACAGCCAAGCTGACACCGCCCCAGAGCATTTACCTCAAGGATACCGATGGTGCTGTCAATATCGACTGGTCGGTGGAAAACACCACTGAGGGCGCCCCTTTGCAGCCCACGCTGACCATTACCCGGGTCACAGAGGACAACACCACCACCAAAGTGGTGGACAGTGAGCGCCTATCCGGCACCTCCGGGAGCTTCCCCCTGTCATTACAGAGTGTGCAAGCCGGCAATCTGAAGGACACCTATCAAGTGGTTTTGAGCGTGGAGAATCCTGGTGAGGAATCTCCCAGCACCGACTCCTTCCCCCTGTATGTCTACGATGCCGACGCACTGAAGGTGCAGAACGACGAAGGAGACACGATTTCTAAGCTGACCATGGACAATACCTCCAAGGTCAGCGGCAGCCTGCCCACTGATACAGCTGAAATTTTGCAGCTGCGCCAGGAGTTGGGGCTGATCGAGTACATAGGCATCAACTATGACGAGTACGGATGGAACTCCTTTAAAGACGGCATCCGGTGGCTCTCCAGCAACAACAATGCCATTTCCGTCAACTACAAGCAGGGCGGACTGTATGAGGACATCAGAAACTTCTCCTTTGATTCCTACCTTCCCGAAACCAAAATGGCGCTGTCCGGCTTGGCCAACGGCACCGCAACCGTCACGGCTACCCATGCCGCCACGGGCATGCGTGCCGCCGTACAGGTGACAGCGAAAACGCTGCAAAATAAGTTCTATCTCTTCCAGCTGACGCCTGCAGCGGAAACTACGCTGCAATACACCGACGGCAAAGGTGTGCCCAAAACGGTCACGACCAACAGTGAAGGCGTGCTGGCGCTTTACGAACCCAACGGAATCGCCAGTGAGGTGTCTCTGCGGTCCGGCTCCGGCGCGGATATTTATCTGGGCACCATCTATAAAGAAAATCTGCGTTCCGGCGAGCGGGATGCCACAAAACTGCAGCTTTATCCCTTGAATACCTTCAGCCTTCGGCGAGTCGCCCGGGCATCTGTGACGCTCATCACGCCGGGCGGCGATCCGCTGGCGAACAAGACGGTGACCGTTCGCGGTGGCGTTTATAAAAACGGAGGCTACTGCGAGACAGCTCTGCTGGGCTCCAGGGCAGGAGCACTTGTCAGCGGCATCACCGGCGACACCTATACCACGGATGCGGCGGGAAATATAACCGTCTATCTGGATTCCACCCAGTTCTGGTCGGCCGAAAAGGGCGAGAGCAACACCACGGCGCTTTCCGCTCTGGATCAGCTGGAGTACATTCTGGAGATCAGCGCAATTGACGGCGACAAGTACTATCCGCTGCTGCTGACCGTCAACGGCAAGCTGGGCGTGGACGATGTAATGCGCACCGCAGAGGGCGTTGTCTCTCTGGAGCGCGTGCCGGAGGGGGAGGAAAACAAACCCTTCATTGTGGCGCAAAGCGTTGATTACGGTCTTGCCAACGGTCAGAAGGTGGATGTCCGCAGCTCGACTGGGAAGATTGGCCCTAACAGCAGCTTTAAAACAGCAAGCCTGCACACCACCATGTTCCTCTGGGGCGAGAAGATTGCCAACGCGAAGAATTACAGTCTCAAGCTGGCGGACGAATACGGCGTTCTTCCTGCCGCCCAGAGCAGCAGTACCAAGCAGTATCCCTTCTCATCCATCCCCGTAGCGGAAAACGATCTGACCCTCACCGAGGCCACCATGACCACCTCTGGATGGATCGCCGACGGCAAGGATGTGGGTATGAAAACGCAGCTGAGCCTGAACGGCAGCCTGCTGCAGGAGAAAATAATGCCCTTCCGGGTCGTTGATCTGACCCGAGTGCCCAAGGTGACAGAGGATGAGCGCGTCACCGGTATTCTGCTGACGATGAAGGACTCCAGTGGAGTGAATGACGTTGACTTTGGCGGAGTGGGCGATAGTAACATTCTCAAGGTGCTGACCGGACGGCTGGATGATCTGAGCGGTCCGGTGGACACTTCCGTGTTCAAAATGATTATCACCCCCAGCGAAGATCCCTCCGTGTTCCGTGCCATGATTTGGGCCGGGTACAATACGCTGGAGATGGAGGACATGGACTATTCCGAGGACGGCGTGGCCTTGGGTGCGAATGTGCTGACGCAGAACCTGGAAGTGGGCGTGCCCGGGACCGGGGACCTGAGCCAGATGGCCCAGGGCACCTATGATCCCAAGGGGGACTACAAAACCAACTCCATAGCCGACAATGTCACCAGCACGGATCTCAACTTGCAGTTGGAGGGCTTTTACGAAGCGGAAATCCGCTATAACGCCGAAAAAAAGGAGTGGGAGGTTTTCACCGTAGGCGGCGGCTTTACCGCCGGCGTTGGCGTGGGCTTCACCTTCAGCGTGAACGCCATGGCTGGCCCCGTGCCGTTGACAGCAACCTTTGAGCTGGGTGGTGCCATTCAGCTGGATTTCCGTACCGCAGTGCGCTACGGCCGGCAGGGCGAGGGTACAGAGCTTGCCTGGAGCGATCCCACGGCCACGGCAGTGAATGACTTTTTGACCACGCTGCGTATCAACGCCTATGTCCACGCGTTTGGCGGCATTGGCTTTGACTATTCGGTCGTGGCGCTGAAGATCGGCCTATTCGGCAATTTGGATGTGGACAGTCAGAATAAGTTCCTTTCCCGCACCTATCTTGCCGACGAGACAAAGCGCCAGATCAACGGTCAGGCCCTGGGGATCCAAAGCGAAGTGGGAATCAAATTTGTGGCCAGCTTCCTGTTTATCTCCTACGAGGCGGTGATCGCCTCCGGAACCCTTGGAGGCACCAAGACTTTTAATGACTGGAAAACAATCGACAACTACTGGAATAACGCCACCAGTGGGCTGAGCCTTGCCTCGCTGCGGATGGCGGCGGCCCAGAGCGGAATGCAGGTGGCTTCTGGCAGTGCAACGCTCCAAAGCCGGGACTATCTGGAGCAATATGCCCGTACTTGGGGCCAGCCCCAGCAGCGGATGATGCTGTTCTCTCTGAACTCCACCAGTGGGCTGGAAAACATCCAGACCAATGCCAACCCCACATCCTATCCACAGCTCAGCGATGACGGGAAGGTATTGGCCTACATCAACGACGGCAACAGCAGCAGTATTTACGACAGCCGGGCGCATTTCTCCACCCTCAATGGCGGCGTCTATACTCCCTCCAGTGAAATTGACGCTCCCACAGAGTTCCCCGGCTACGGCGACACGAGCGTTTCTTTGTCCGGCACTGGCAGCTTCGCGGCGGCGGCTTGGGTTCGCATGGGCACCGACCTGCCGGGTAAAAATGCCGGTGATCCCGTGACATTGGAAGAGCAAAACCTGCTGATGAACAGCACGGAGATCGTAGTGTCCGTCTATAACGGCACAACCTGGACTTCCACCCGCCTAACCAACGACGGCACGCCGGATCTGGCCCCAGCCACGGCAGTGGGCGGCGACGGCAAGGCCATCGTGTTCTGGCGCAGCGTCTACACCCCCGATCCCGGTACGCAGGGCAGCAACAACCTGCTGAACTTCACGACCAGAGATTGTATCATGTACCGTTGCTATGACAGCAGTAACGGCGACTGGAGCGAGGCCAAAATGCTTTATAACGGTGCTACTGGCAGCGTGAAGGCGTTGCAGGCGGCCATGCTGCCCGACGGAACCGCTATGGCGGTTTACTCGCTGGACCGCAGCGGAACCGGAGATACCTCCGCCTACGAGATCGCCTATTGTACCGTGGCTGCTGACGGAACTCCCGGTACAGCCATGCTGGCGACCTGTGACAGCAATCTTGACGAAAACCCCCAGGTCGTTGCAGCCAACTTCGGCAGCGGGGATGACCGATTTGTCATCGGTTGGCACAGTGTCCGAGACGGCAGCAGCGATATCCAGCTGTTGGCTGTGGACGGCAGCGGCACCATGTCCAACAGTTTCCCTGGCTCTCTGTCTGCCCTGACTAACAGCGGCAACGCCGTCGTGGGCGGAGACTTCCGCTTCGCTTCCCTCAGCGGGGATCATCGCAGCCTCAATGATCTTACCATCGTCTGGAATGAGACTGTCAATGACGTCAACGGCGCGGTAGATCACGGCATTTTGAAGGCGGCCAAGCTGCGCTATGCCACAAATACCTACACTCTGTCCGCACCATTGGAACTGGCAGAGCTGCCGGATCGCACGCTGGCTGACCACTTTGATGCCTATGTCAGCGGCAGCAATCAGGCGCAGGCTGTCATTCAGGCCACCTTCTATGACGATGAAAACCCGCAGGTAATCGGCGGCGTGACCGTTCCGGGTGAGAAAACGAACCTCTATACCGCTACCTCTGATTTTGTCACCGATGCGGTGGCAGTGGAACAGATCGGTGTGGATTATGCAACGCTGGCGTTGAACAGCCTGACACCCATTCGCTTTACCATCCGCAACACCGGGCTGAACGATGTGACAAACCTAACGGTCAGCCTTGGCAGCGGGGAAACCGCCACCCTTACGGAAACACTGCTGCCCAATGAAAGCACCACCCTTACCGTCTGGCACCATGTGGGGAACCACGTGACCAACCCGGGCTATACCATCACCGCTACCAGCGGCATCAACGAAAACGGCACAGTGTATCTGGATTATCCCGACATTGGCATCTCGCAAATGGAAGTGATTGCGGAGAGCGCCGGCAAGCGCACGGTGCGCATGACCCTCTATAATTCCTCTGCCGCCACTCTGACCGGCAAAAATGGTCGCGAGGTGAAGCTTGCGTTCTATGCGGATGATCTGCATACCGAACCTGCAGAGGTAGCCTGCACCACAAACGGCGTATCGGTTAGCGGTAATGAAATCACCATTTCCGAAGACAGCGCCCTCGCCCGCATTGATCAGGGAACCTTTACACTGGACCTGACCTATGATCTGGGCAAGTATATGACATCCATTGGCAAAACCGAGATCCCCAATGTGGGTACCTATCTGTACGCCGAGGCGTGGGCGGAAGGTCAGATCGGTGGAACGGGAAGCAATCAGCGCCTGCCGGAGTATGACGGCAGTGACAGCGAGGCCAGCGTCCATATGACCGGCGCACTGGCCCGCACCGGAGAGCAGCTGACGATGGATGTGACACAGGGGAACGACGGCAACGATCACAGCACCGCCGCCATTACTCTGCGCAACAACTGCCTGCAGTCTCAGACTAGCGCAGAGCTGGTGGCCACGCTGCTGGATGCTGCCGGGACCGTTCTGGAAACGAAAAAGACCAGTATTGGCGGTGCCATCTCCGGGGAAACCTTCCAGACGGAAACCGTCACCTTCTCCCGGCTTGGCACCCGCGTAGTGGTGCGAGCCGCAGTGCCCGGTAATGACCTTCTGACCTTTGAAGGTCTGGCAGTGGGGCTCGGCGATTTTACCGCCAACGGAACGAACTATACCTATACGCTGCAAAATGATAGCGGAGCAACATCTACGCTAGTCACAGCGGTGTCTGGAAACGGCGAGCCCGTGAGCATCAACGGACAGGCTCTGTCCACCGGCGGCAGCGCAACCGTTGCCATCCCCAACAGCGGCACAACCGACATTGTCGTGAGAATCGGTGCTAAAACCTACACGCTGACGATTCTGCGCAATAGCGGCACAGGCGGCAATGAAGGCGGTGGCGGCGGAGCGACTATCTACTCGCTGACCTTCGATACCAACGGCGGCAGCGCCATTTCCAAGGTATCTAAGACCAGCGGCACAACTGTTGACCTGACCGGCTATACGCCTACTCGTGACGGCTATACCTTCGATGGTTGGTACAGCAATAGCGCCCTGACGATCAAAGTCACTTCTATCAAGCTGACTTCCAATACCACCATTTACGCAAAGTGGACGGCAAAATCGGATATGTCTTTCACCGATGTGGCAGACAAAGCATATTACAGAGATGCCGTTGAGTGGGCTGTTGAGAACGGCATCACGAAAGGCACCACCGCAACGATCTTCAGCCCTAACGCTACCTGCACCAGAGCGCAGGCCGTGACCTTCCTGTGGCGTGCCGCTGGCAGTCCCGAACCCGAAACCCGCGCCATGCCCTTCACCGACGTCCCCGTGGGCAGCTATTATTACGACGCTGTGCTGTGGGCGGTAGAAAACGGCATCACCAAGGGCACCAGCGACACCACGTTCAGCCCCAACATGACCTGCACCCGCGCCCAGATCGTCGCGTTCCTGTGGCGTTCCGAGAAGTCCCCGGCAGCGGGTACAGCCAATCCCTTTGCCGATGTGAAGTCCACCGCCTACTATGCTGATGCGGTACTGTGGGCGGTCAAGGAGAACATCACCAAGGGAACCACCAACACCACATTCAGCCCCGACGCGGATTGCACCAGAGCGCAGATCGTGACCTTCCTCTGGCGCTGCAAGAAGTGACCGGCTGACATACGGCTAAACATCAAAGCCGCTGGCATGACCCCATAAGCGAACATCGGACAGCGCAGCGGACGGGCATCTCGCCCCGAAGCTGCGCTGTTCTCTTTTCGCTACAAGAAACAAATCAATGACATTTTGAGCTGCGCCGCTATCCCAGCGCGGCAAGGAGACAGCATTATGAAAAGAATCACAAGAATCATTCGTCCGATCATCTGCATGGCCGTCCTTCTCTTTGCCATGACCACGGCAGTCATGGGCTGCTATCAGAAAGGGACGGAGCCTATCGACATTCCCGGCAGAACGCCTTCCGGCACATCTGCGCCTCAGCCATCAGCGACTCCCGCGGGCGAAGTTATCCCCTCGGTGGACAGGCAGACAGAGTTGGCGGAAGCCAGAGCGAAGAATCCCGACACCGTGGCGTGGCTGTATATCCCCGGTGCGGAGGTGGACGACCCTGTGATGCAGGCGGAGGACAACGGCTATTACCTAAAGCTGGATGAAAACGGTGAGTACGCCATATGGGGCTGTTATTATGCCCACTGTGAAAACAAAATCGGCGGCAGGGATAAGCTGGACAAAAACACCACCATTTTCGGCCACTCCGCCAGCAACTGCGACCCGGACGGTGTACGGTTCACCAAGCTCTACCGCTATATGGATGCAGACTTCGTAAAGGAGAATCCCTACATCTACCTCTCCGTGGACGGAGACGACCTGATCTTCCAGATCACCGCCCTGTTCATCACGGATATTGAATTTGACTATATCAATCCCAATCCCATAGGCGGCGAGCTTACCGACTTCTTCCAGACCGTGGAGAGGAAAAACTGGCTTGACTTTGATGGCGTGACCTTCTCCGAGGAAGATACCGTTCTGACCCTCTCCACCTGCTGCCGGAAGTATGACAAGGCCAACAGCGGCAATCAGCGGCTGGTGGTCATGGCAAAGCTGCTGCCGGAGGGCGCAACCGCACAGGAGTTCAGCGTATCCCTTGTGGATAGTCCTGAAATGCCCTAAAAGAAATCAGAATACGACGATAACAGGACACCCATCCTTGCGGTACTGAAAAGCAGCGTATGGTATAGGGAAAACGGCGGCTGCTCTGTACGGGGCGGCCGTTGTTTTTGCTGTCCCAACATTTTTCAGATGAAAGGGACCTATGCGTATGACAGGAGAGCACAGGAGGTGCCGCTAATGCTGCGGCAACAAGCCGCGCCGGGAGCATAGCCGGACGATACCCGGACACAGTAGGATACCTATGCCCTCCGACAGCCGCCGACAATTTTTATACTGAACCGCACCAAAGCGCCCATGCAGGCTTTTATGCCTGTGTGGGCGCTTTTTGTCGTTCCCGGCACTTTTTCGCCGTGGGCTGCCGCTCCCCGCCGCCCTTCGTTCTGGAAGGAACATCCACCCGAACAGAACGAAAGGAGCGCAGCATGAGCCGCGAAAAAAATATTTTTGAGAAATTTCCGAAAAAATGGCCAAAAGGGGCATTTGGAAAACCAGTAAGGGGTGAAAGGGGAAACCACGACCTGCCTTCCGGCGCGAAGGGAGGTGAGAAAATGGACCTTGAACACCATTACCGGCACAAGCAGCACACCTTCGATGCGTTCTGCAAAAGGACCATCCGAAATGAGTCTGCTAACGCTTTCCGTCAGGTTCGCGTCCAGCAGGACCGCTTCGTGTCCCTGAGCGATCTGCCGGAGGAGGGCAGCGAGGCGCTTGCGACCTATGACCTCTATCCGTGGGAATACACATCCTTCCCCGTGGACGGCGATGTGATCCTCATTAAGGACGACAGGCTGGCTGACGCGCTGACTGTTTTGCCCCAGAGCCTCCGGGATATCTTTCTGATGTACTGGTTCCTGGAGCTGGCAGATCGGGAGATCGGCGAAAAGCTGAGCCTTCCCCGGAGAACGGTCAATCATCGCAGGCAGCAGGCCTATGAGCTGCTGAAAGAGCTGATGGGAGGTGACGCAAATGAGTAAGCACAAGCTGATCCCGTATCCGGTGATCGCCGCCGCTGTGCGGGGCGACCCAGAGGCGGTGAACCAGGTGCTGGATCACTATTCCGGCTACATAGCGGCTCTGTCCATGCGCAGAGGGTATGACCAGAACGGGAACCCCTGCCTTGCAGTGGACGAGGAGATCCGCCGCCGGATCGAGACGAAGCTGATCGTCGCCATCCTGAGTTTCGACCTGAACTGAACCCAGGCGGGATCTGACCGCGCGCACCCCTTTCCGCGCGGCTGAGCCCTTTGCTCCTTGACAAAGAAAGCCCGGCAAATCCCGGCGCAGCATAGAGCAGACGGATACATTCCCGTCTGTGCGGAGCCATACGGCCGGCGCGCCATGACCCTCCAACGAGGCGAGCGATATCCACCAGGCCGCAAAGCGGGCAAGGCAGCCCGCGGGCCACGATGCACAGACGGGGCGATACTCCCTTGCAGTCACAGTCCGGGCGTGCAGCCGTATTCAGGCGGTGAGGCGTCGCAGGCAATGAGCAGGGCCGCGCGAGAACCGCGCGGGGGTGGGATTCCCGTGGAGCTGAAAAGCCATTCAGCCGTCCGTTTCTGCTGTTCTTTGTAAGCTATCAAAACATGATTTGTTTTCAGACGATTAGAAAGGGGCTAACTATGCAAACGACCGTTTCATCTGAAAAGAAATACGCCCCGCCGAAGCGGAGCGAAAAACAGATCGGCAACACAACCTTTATCGTCAATTCCTTCTTTCGAGAAAAGAGCGACGAGAGTATTGCCGTAAAGTTGGAACGTCTGATGAAAGCGGACGTTCAGAAAGAAGCTACAACTTAATTCTCCCAAACAGGCAGACAGGGACAAAAAGACGCGGTATAATGAAGGTGACTTCAAAACCGTGTTTGACTGCCGGATGGGAGGTTACTATGTATCATCAGTCAAACACCGCTGCCGCGCTTCAATTCCCTTACAACGCTATGAGCGTCGAAGCTGTTACCGCTTTGTACTGCCGTTTGTCGCGTGACGATGAATTGCAGGGCGACAGCAACAGTATCATCAACCAGAAAAAGATCCTTCAACGCTACGCACTTGACCACGGCTACAAAAACTATCGCTTTTATATTGATGACGGCATTTCGGGTACGACGTTCAACCGCCCTGGCTTCCAGCAAATGATTGCGGATATCGAAGCCGGCCTTGTCAAGCGGGTCGTTATCAAGGATATGTCACGCCTGGGCCGTGATTATCTGCAAGTGGGCATGTATACCGAGATCATGTTCCCGGAGCATGACATTCACTTTATTGCTGTCAACGATGGCGTGGACAGCACCCAGGGTGATAATGAGTTCACTCCTTTTCGGAACATCATCAATGAGTGGTATGCGAAGGACACCAGCAAGAAGATCCGTGCCGTGATGAAGGTCAAAGGCAACGCCGGCGAGCATCTGACGACCC
>ENA-ORRQ01002309-ORRQ01002309.1-human-gut-metagenome-genome-assembly--contig:-NODE-2309-length-12691-cov-5.196739_pt1 | contig 12691 bp, 8 predicted proteins | sample MGYA00242177_ERZ509138 | MGnify/ENA primary metagenome ERZ509138 (study PRJEB26280, sample SAMEA2338628) | human gut metagenome | biome: human gut; feature: human-associated habitat; material: faeces...
CTCTCACCACCTCGTTGTTGTAAATCCACGAGTAGAGCAGCGGATAGCCCAGCGGTACCAGGATGCAGAAGATGAGCACACCCTCATCGTGGAAAACATTGCGCATTTCCGTCTTCCAGATGTAGCACATATCCCAGATTCCATTGATGATCTTATATAATAAACTACTTTTCTTCATTTAATATCTAACATTTAATCTTGAACACTCAACATTCAACACTCAACATTCAACATTCTATGGCAGATACTTGTAAACCAGCATAGCCTTCTTGATATTCCAGACGGTGAGCATTGGCAGGGCACAGAAGAGTACCATCGCGCCCCAGTGGAGCACAGCATCGCTCATCGGGAAACCGTTGAAGATGTTCATCTGGTAAATCATATAATAGTGGCGCATAGGGAAGAGCTGTCCGATGGCCTGGATTGGCGAATCCATGGAGAAGAGTGGATAGGTGGCTCCGCAGATGGAGAAACTCACCACACCCCAAAGCGAACAGATACTCATCGACATGCGCAGGGAAGGCATCAGTCCGAAGGCAAAGATACCGAAGCACTGGCAGGACAATACGCTCAGAATGCCCAGCAGTATGATGGGTGCTGCACCTCCCGGATGCGGGAATCCCAATACATAATAGATGTAGAACTCGAAGAGCAGGAAGATGCTCAGGAAGATGAGCGTCTGAGGCAACATCTTACCCGCGATGGCGAGATAAGGATTGTTGTTCGCCATTCGCATCCAGTCTTTGGCTCTGTTGAACTTCAGTTCCGTTCCGATGGAATAAGGGGTAATCAGGAAGATGAACAGCATGATGAGTCCCGGCACCATCACGCTCGACAGATAATAGTTGTAGTTGGCGTAAGGGTTGCCTATCATGTGCAGATCCACGGCGATAGGCTGCAGGAAGGTCATGATTTCATCGTTCGTCTTTCCCAGTGCCGACAGCTTCGCCATACCTGCTGCTGCTCCTCCCAGGGTGGAAATGGTCTTCAAATCCCGGAAGAGCAGGGAGCCTGCTGCCAGCGAAACGCTGCTGTAGTAGAAGGAAATCTTCGGCTGTCGGGAAGCCATCAGTCCTGCCTCTGTTCCGTTAGGAATCACCAGGAAGGCATAGATTTCGTTCTTCTGGATAGCATGTCTTGCCTCGGCTATGTTTTCATAGTGAGCCACCACCTTGGTGGTCTGGAAAGCGTCGAGCTTATGCACCAGCTGGCGGGAGGTATGAGATTTGTCCTGGTCAACAATGCCCACAGGCATGTCGGTAGGCACACCTCCCTGCATCAGGGTAGTGAAGAAAATCACCACCACGATGGGGAAGATGACCATGCAGAAGAGATAGATAGGATTCTTCCACATGATGCCGCATTCTCTGAGGGCAATATGATATAATTTCTTGAACATAGAAGTTATTTAATGATGAGTGACATTCCCGGGCGCAATCCTTCGAGCTTGGTGATAGGACGGGCCTTTACCTCGAAAGTCTTGCGGTCGTAATCGCCATTGTCCTTGGTTGCCTTCCAGGTTGCGTATGAACCCTGGTCCTTCAGGTAATAAACCTTCATCTTGATATCCTTGTTGAAGGCTGGGACGAAAGCGGTAAATTCATCACCCTTGTTCAAGCCCTGGAGATGGTCTTCGCGGACATTGAAGGTTCCCCACATATCGCTCATGATAGAGATGCTCATGATAGGAGAACCAAGACCCACCAGCTCGCCTACCTTTGGATAGACATTGCTTACCTCGCCTTCGCACTGGGCAATCTGAACCGTCTCCTTCAGGAGATTCTTCACTACATCCACGGCGCTCTTGGAAGCCTGGGTGTTGTTGGCAGCCATGCGCTTTTCCTGCTCACGTGCTCCGTTCTTGGCCATTTCATACTGGCTCTTGGCTGCAGCCACCTGTGCCTCTGTTGCCTTGTAGGCAGCAAAAGCCTCATCGCGCTTCTGACCGCTGATGACGCCCTCGTTGTAGAGATTCTGCATGCGGTCGTAGGTCTTCTTGGCGATGGTTGCAGCAGCTTCTGCCTGCTGAACCAGCTGATAAGCACCTTGAATTTGCTCCTTGCGTGCACCGGCATCGGTCAAATCCTTCATGGCTTCGGCAGCAGCATTGGTTGCCTGAAGCATCTGCTCCTGTGATTTCATCTCAGGAACTTCGAGGATGGCGAGAGTATCGCCTTCGTGAACATAGTCGCCCTCCTTCACTCTCAATTCTACTATACGGCCAGGCAACTTGCAGGATACTCTGTATTCTGAAACTTCAACCTCGCCCTGGATGGTGTCGTCCTTCTGTTCCAAGGTAAAGAAACCGATGACACCCACTAGGATAACTACCGCCGTAAATCCGATGACAGCGAGTAATATGTTGTTATGCTGTGATTTCTTAGACATTTTTATCTGAATTTGAATTTTTTAAAAACTTCTTTTATAAAGATGAAACTGAGGAAGAAAGTCCCCCTCTAGTCACCGTTAAATCCGATTCCATCGGATTTCCGCCCCAGGATTTCCGCCCCCAGGATTTCTGCCCCCGGTGCCGTTATTGCAGGATACCGAGCGCCTTGTTGAGCCCAACCTGTGTCAGCTTCACGTCGATTTCGGCGTCAATCTTCTGGCTCTGAGCCTGTTGCCAGGCAGTCTGTGCAGCCATCACATCGGTAACCTCCATTACGCCTTCCTTGAATCCGAGGTTGGCGCATCTGAGGTTTTCCTCAGCGCTGGCAATGTTTCTCATCGCCATATTGAGCTTCTTCTGAGCTTCCTTCACCTTGAACTGGCTCTGCGCAATCTGAAGGTGAATCTTCTCGCGCATATCATCCAGGTTCATCTGGGCGATATTGGTGGTTGCCTTAGATGCTCTCACCTTATAGGCGCAGTCAAACCAGTTCCATACTGGCACCTGGACGATGATTCCTACGTTCCATACTCCTGTGAATTTCTTCTGGAATCCATTGAAAACATTAGGATTTGAAATGGTGTAGCCACCGGTCAGAGCTACATGTGGCATGTAGATGGCTCTCACCAGATTGGTAGCCTGCTTGGAAATATCGAGTGCATTCTGGAGCATTCTCAATTCCGGACGGGTATTCATCGCTGAGTCGGCAGCTGCTACTCTTTGCTGTTCTGTGTCGACAGGTGTTCCTGAAAGAGCCAAGGTCTCCTTATCTTCATCAGCAAGTGTGATTTCCTGATTCATCGGGATTCCGCAGAGCTGGCAGAGCAGCATCTTGGAAAGAGCCAGTCCGTCTTCTGCCTGAGTCATCTTCATCTCTGCCTCGTTCACCTTTACGTCTACCTTCAAGCCGTCAGCCTTCGTCGCAACACCCTGCTTGATCATCTTGTGAACATCATCATTGAGCTTCTGTACCAGGTCGCGGTAACTGGTGGCTAGCTTATGCTTCTGTTTGAGCGAAACTGCCAGCCAGTAAGCCTGGTCGATGGCGTAGAGAGTCTGCTGGGTCTGATGATCCAGATCGTTCTCAGCTATTTCTTCTCCGATGTCGGCAATCTTGTTGGCTGCAATAATAGCACCGCCCATATAGATAGGCTGTCTTACCATCACGCTTCCTGCCCACATGTTTCGGGTGTCAGTTCTGAAAGCATCCACTACATTTTGTCCGATAGCATTGCCCTGCTGCTGGACAGAAGCCAATTTATCAGAAAGCAAGTCTCCTATCTTCTGTGCCTGTTCTGGCGTCAAGATGCCCTGACCAACCAACTGTCCCATCAGATTGCTGGCATTCCCTGAGATTCCACCAGCCAGAGTAGAACCCAAATTGCTGAATGCTGCTTTCTGATCACTGTTCAGCAGGGAAATCTCTTTGCTGAACCATTCATATCCACCCAAGGCGTCCACCTTAGGCAAGTATTTCGTGCGTGCCGATTTCTTCAGGTTATACGCCACGTCTTTCTTGAGCTTCGAGGCATTGATCTGCTTGTTGTTGCGCAGAGCCATAGCACGGCAACTGTCGAGACTTAACGCTTGCGTTTGTGCCCCGGCAGGAATCAATGCTCCCATCATCATGAAAATAGTTATTATTTTTTTCATCCTTATATAATATTATATAATATCGGATGCAAAATTATCGAATTATTCTTAAATATCAAAGAAAATTTATTTATGAAATCTTTAAGAAATAAAAAAAATCTTATATTGTGGAAAAATGGAACATACATCATAGTTTTCCTACTATGATGCATGTTACTTTTTCCCTTTTCTCAGAAACGTACAACGGTTTCTTCACCCCAGTCGGCATCAACCGTTAAGCCTACATTTCTGTCATCGTCTTCATCTAAACTTCCGCCTGATGATTTCGTAAGCGAAATGTCTGTCTTGATGATTTCGTTTCTTTTCATCTTTAAATCAGACTTGGTAAAGGTTTTGATGGCATGGGCATCGGCATCTAAGATGCTGATGGTCATCTTGATAGCCTTGTTCTCTTCGTGCGGGAAAGTATATACGGTGAAGTCTCTGTTGTTGTCTGTGAAATTGAAGATTTCCGTCTGCCGACTGTTTACACAGCCATATCCCGTGGTTGCATCCAGCGTACTGCTTCCTCCGGTATAGTAGAACTTGATGCTCCTGACTTCTTCCGGAATCGTTTCGTCAGTAATATGAAGCTTGAAGGCTGCTACGGCTCGCTGCAGCTTCACATCTGCCTCTACCTTATCGCTCTTGATGCTCAATCTGCCATAATAATAAAAGGTGTCGGTAAGCTTGTTGCTCGTGAATTTTACCTTTTCGGGCACACTCATCGTGCAGTTGCCCTTGCCGCTATGGGCAATGACAACGAGTCTGTATTCGCCTTCATCCAGACTGAAACTGGCAATGCCGAAATTCGCGTCATCGCTGGTTTGGTTGATGGTCTCTATTTTCTCTTCGCCATCAAAGACCACAAAGGAAACTCTGGAACATACATCCTGGAGAGCTGTTCCCGAAGTTGTTGCCTTGGTAACTTTTCCGATAGTGCGGTTCTGAACTTGGTGTATGCGCACCGTTACGTTGGCGTTTGCGTCATGTGTTGAGCTTTGGCCCGATTCATCGAGAGAAAACTTTTCGCATGAAGTGAACGTCGCTACTAGCATCAAAATGATTGCTGCCAATAATTTGTAGCATTCCTTCTTCATTGTTTTCTTGTTAGTTAGCTTTCTTCCTTTTGCATGAATCAAGAATTTTTCCTGTGCATGGAAGTCATTGCAAATTTACATTTTTTATTTGATGATTGCAAGTAAAATCAAATAATTCTTTATATTTTTTGTGAATTATCCGTTTTTTTGTAATTTTGTACCCGATAATAAGTGTTTTTTTATGATTACACCTTATTATATATATAGCATTATTATAATAAAAGGAAAATTATTGTATGATATATGGATAAGAAAGAGAATAAAAAGGTGAAGGCTTTGTTCTTCGATATTGATGGCACTTTGGTGAGTTTCAAAACCCACAGGATTCCGCAAAGCACGGTAGATGCCTTGGAACAGGCAAAGAAGAATGGGGTAGAGATTTATATTTCTACAGGTCGCCCAAAGCAGATTATCAATAATCTTGGTCAGATAGAGCATCTCATCGACGGTTACATCACCACCAATGGTGCCCGCTGTTTTGTCCAGGATACGGTGGTGAGTCAACATGCCATCCTTCCTTCGGATGTGAAGAAGATCATCGATGCTGCTGATAGAGACAACTATCCTGCCATCGTGGTAAGCGAGAGCCGTTTTGCCATCCATCATTATACCGACGAGGTTTATGAGATTTTCTGCAAGGGATTGGGAGTGGATAGCAGTATCTTCATTACGGATGTAAACGATTTGGGCGAAGAGCCAATTCTGCAGGTCACTCCTTTCTGTACCGTAGAGCAGGAAGCGCTCCTGATGCCTACGCTCGAAAACTGCACTTCCGGCAGATGGCATCCTGCCTTTACTGACATCACGGCGCGTGGAGCCGACAAGGGAAAGGGACTTCATGCCATGGCTGATTATCTGGGTTTGAACATTGAAGAAACCATGGCTTTCGGTGATGGCGGCAACGACATCTCCATCATCAAGGAAGCTGGAGTGGGTGTGGCAATGGGCAATGCCGGCGAAGATCTGAAGCAGGTAGCCGATTTCATTACCACCCATGTGGATGAAGATGGAGTGAAGAATGCCCTCATCAAGTATGGTGTTATTGCTGAAAACTAACATTTTGTTGTCTTTAGTCATAAAAATCTGTCTAAAAGTTGGGAAATATGCAGAAAATATGCAAAAAGTAGGGAAAAGTGTACTTTGACTTGCATTTTGTTAGCTAAAAATTTGTTTATTTTATAAAAAGTGTGTATCTTTGTACCCGATATTTGTAAGTTGTTTAATTTAAGAGAGAGAAATTATGACAAAAAGACTAACCATGTTAATGGGAGGGCTTGTTCTTTCAACAGGAATGGCTCTCGCGCAAACTGCTGTTACAGGTAAGGTAACTTCTGCAGACGATGGTTCTCCAGTTGTTGGTGCTTCCATCAAGGTAGTTGGTACCAATACAGGTACTGTTACTGATATTGATGGTAACTTTACCTTGAATGTGCCTGCAAATTCAACTGTAGAGGTAACATACTTGGGTATGTTGCCAAAAAAGATGAAGATAGCCAAGAACATGAAGGTTATCTTGGATCCGGACAATCAGGCTTTGGATGATGTCTTGGTCATCGCTTATGGTAAGACCAAGAAATCAGCTTTTACCGGTTCTGCTGCTGAAATCAAATCTGATGAGATTTCTGCTCACGTTACTTCTACTGCAACAAGTGCCTTGGTGGGTAAGGTTGCTGGTATTCAGGCTACATCTTCTTGTGGTGAACCAGGTAGCAGCCCTGTAATCCGTATTCGTGGTATTGGCTCTGTCAGTGCCAGCTCTGCACCTCTTTATATTGTGGATGGTGCTCCTTACGAAGCTGGTATTTCTAACATCAACCCTGCTGATATCGAGAGCATTTCTGTTCAGAAGGATGCTTCTGCAAGTGCCATCTATGGTGCCCGTGGTGCTAATGGTGTTATCATTATCACTACCAAGAAAGCACGTGATGGCCAGGATGCCCGTGTTACTTTCGATGCTAAGTGGGGTTCTAACTCTCGCTTGATTCCTCAGTACGACGTAATCTCTGACCCTGCTCAGTATTATGAGACTCATTTCAAGGCTATGTATAATTCTCAGTATTATCATGGCAAGACTGCTGATGAGGCTTATGCTTACGCTTGCAAGAACTTGTACAATACTAGCAATAAGGGTCTGGGTTATCAGGTTTACACCATACCTGCCGGCGAGCAGTTGATTGGTCGTGATTTCAAGATTAATCCTAATGCTACCTTGGGTTACAGCGACGGTACTTATTACTATACTCCTGATAACTGGTATGATGAGACTTATCACAACTCTTTCCGCCAGGAATATAATGCTCACGTAACTGGTTCATCTGGTAAGATGAATTATTTCGCCAGTGGTGGTTACTTGCAGGATGGCGGTATCGTTGACAACTCTGAGTTGAAGCGTTATACTGCTCGTGCAACTGTAGACTATCAGGCAAAGAAGTGGTTGAAACTTTCTACCGGTTTGAGCTATACTCATACTGATTCTGAGTCTCCTTCCTATGATGATTCTTCATGGGCAAGTTCTGGTAACTTGTTCTATGTAACCAACTCTATGGGTCCTATCTATCCGCTTTACGTACGTAATGCTGATGGTTCTATCAAGATGGAGTCTGGACGTAAGGTGTATGATTCTAACCAGACAAATTTCGTTCGTCCTTCTGTGATTGGTAATGCTGTTCGTGATAACGAATACAACAGAAGTAAGACTTTCAAGGATATCTTCCAGGGACAGTGGGATGCTCAGATTACTCCTATTGAGGGATTGGTATTGGATGCTAACTTGAATGTCTTTGTTGACAATATGCGTTGGAATGGTTTGTATAGCCAGTTCGGTGCCAGCTTAAGTACTGATGGTGGAACTGCAGTAAATGCAACTCGTACCTTCACCAATAACCAGCGTTTTACTGCCAACTATGACAAGACTTTGGCTGAGGTTCATCATTTCAATATTCTGGTTGGTTATGAGCAGTATAAATATAAGTACCAGTATCTCTATGGATACAATGACCACCTCTATGATCCATTTATCGGTGAGTTGGATAATGCATGTGGTACAAGCCAGAAGAGTGTTTCTTCCTACACAGACAACTATATGACAGAAGGTTTCTTCGGTCGTTTGATGTATGATTACAATGATAAGTATTTCTTGAATGCTTCTCTTCGTCGTGATGCTTCTTCTGCTTTCGCTCCAGGTAACCGTTGGGGTACATTCGGTAGTATTGGTGTGGCTTGGCAGATGAACAAGGAGAACTTCCTGAAGGATGCAAAGTGGATTGACCTCTTGAAATTGAAGGTAAGCTACGGTTCTGTCGGTAATGATAACTTGGGTAGTTATTACTATTGGGCTGATCGATATACTACATCGTATAACGAATCCACCAAGCAGTATTCTATCACCATGTCTCAGAAGGGTAATGATAAACTGACTTGGGAAACCCATGACGACTGGAACCTTGGTGTTGATTTCGGCTTCTTCAAGAATCGTTTGAGTGGTACTATCGAGTATTATCATCAGAAGACAAAGGACTTGTTGTGGGCTAAGACTCTTCCACTGTCTTCAGGTATTTCAGTATCTTCTTACTATACTAATATTGGTTCTGTGGTAAACCGTGGTTTCGAGTTCTCATTGCAGGGTACACCTATCAAGACCAATGATATTCAGTGGGATTTGAACTTCAATGCTACATTCAACCATAATGAGATTACTGAACTTGACCCTTCTATCGATGAAGGTGGTTTGAAATATAGCTATCAGATCCTGAAGGTAGGTGGTTCTGTATACGAGGCTTATATGAAGAAGTATGCTGGTGTAAACCATGAGACTGGTGAAGCACAGTGGTATAAGGATGTTACTGATGATAAGGGTGTTACAACTCAGGAACTTACAACAGATATTACTGAGGCTACATCTTATGATTTGGGTACAACATTGCCTACTGTAGTGGGTGGTTTCGGTACCAGCCTTTCTGCTTATGGTTTCGACCTGTCTGCTCAGTTCTCTTATCAGTTGGGTGGTAAAATCTATGATGGTATGTACCAGAGCTTGATGCACAATGGTTATTCTGCCGGTAGTGCAATGCATAAGGATTTGTTGAATGCCTGGAGCGAGGATAATAAGAATTCTAACATTCCTCGTTTGAGTAATGCTGCTGGTGATGATGCAGGTTTCGACTCTCAGACATCACAGGACCGTTTCCTGACCAGTTCAAATTACTTGAGCTTGAACAACTTGACATTGGGTTATACATTCCCTAAGTCATTGATTCGTCCTCTCGCATTAAACAACCTTAGAATATATGTTGCAGGCGAGAATCTCTTCGTGCTGACAAAGCGTAAGGGCTTGGATCCAAGATACAACTACGGTTTGGGTTCTATGACCTATGGTTCTGGTTTGTCAAGTGGTAGTTATGCTTCATTGCGTTCTGTCACAGCAGGTATTTCACTTACATTCTAACAAATTTAAAAGATTTTGAATATGAAACTAGATAAGATTTCACTTTTATTGTTGGGTGCCTTGACATTAGCATCATGTTCTGATATCGACGAGCAATATCCAGAAGGAGGTAATCTGCTGGCTGACCAGAAGCAGGAATCTCAGGATGCGGTACCTTCTCGTATGGATGCAACGCTTTCTGGTATGTACACCATGATGGGTGCTCCGTATGCTGTATATGGTTCTCGTAGTGCCCGTGATGACGATTTCGGTTTTATCTCTGCTGCCATTTCTCTGGATTTGGAGGGTGCTGATGCTACATCTGCCAACAATGGTTACAACTGGTTCTCTGCAGCCTGTGCATACTCAACCCGTAATCCAAACTATGCCAATCCATATATGCGATATACAATGCCTTATCGTCAGATAGGTGTAGCTAATGAGATTATCAATTCTGTAGATATGGCAACTGCCGAGGATGTTGCTAAGTATAAGGCTGCTCAGGCTTATGCCATTCGTGCTTTCGATTATATGTCGTTGGCTCCATACTTCCAGGGCAACTATGCTTCCTGCAAGGATCAGCCTTGCGTACCTATGATTAAGGCTGACGGCGATGCTACCAATAACCCTCGTGCTACTGTAGCTGAGGTTTATGATCAGATTATCTCTGACTTGAATATAGCTATTGACAACTTGGCTGGATATCAGCGTTCAGATAAGGCTCAGGTTAACCAGCAGGTGGCTTACGGTCTTCGTGCCCGCGCCTATCTGGCAATGGGCGAATACGCAAAGGCAGCCGAGGATGCAGAAAAGGCAATGCAGGGATTCACTCCTGCTTCTATCGCTGATGTAAGTGTTCCTGGTTTCGACGATATCGAGGCTGGCAACTGGATTTGGGGTATTGATATTACAGATGCTCAGGTTTCTAGTTCTGGTTATGCAACATCAGCTTCTTGGGCTAGCTCGTTCAGTGGTGATGGTTATGCTGCTGCCTGTGGTGTTAATATGTGTATCAACAATTTGTTGTATGATAAGATTCCAGCTACCGATGTTCGTAAAGGCTGGTGGCTTGATGAGAACCTTCATTCTCCTAACTGGGCTAACCTTACTTGGGGTGGTGCCAAAGGTGATGATATCGCATCATTGATTTTGGATGATGGTAGCAAGGTCGGATTCCCAGCTTATACCAATATCAAGTTTGGTATGAAGTCTGGTATAGGCAGTACTTTGAACAATAACGACTGGCCATTGATGCGTGTAGAAGAGATGATTCTCATCCAGGCTGAAGGTCTTGCGAAGAGTGGTAATGAGGCTAAGGCTAAGCAGGTTCTTGAGGACTTTGTCAAGACTTACCGTGATCCTTCTTACAGCGTATCTGCCAGCGGCCGTTCTTTGGCTGACGAAATCTGGTTCCAGCGTCGTGTCGAGCTTTGGGGCGAGGGCTTCTTCGTTGCTGATGCTAGACGTTTGGGTAAGAACATTGTTCGATTCCATGCTGACAAGGAGTCTAACCTTTCTGATGCATTCCAGTTCAATATTAGCGCAGATGATCCATGGTTGAACATGAGATTCCCACAGTCTGAGACTGATAACAATAAGGGTATCGTTAATAATACTGGTGGTTCTCTTCCTGAAGCAGGACAGAATCCTGGACTTCGTGATGGAGTTACTGACTAAGGTTAAAGTGAATAATGAATGATATATAGTGTTTATAGAATGATTCTATAAAGTAAATTATAGGATATAAGGCAAAGTGATTTGCCTCGTTGTTGACCAAGTCAACACTTATATCTCTCTCTCGTCTTTGGGGACTGGCGGTGGCCGGTCCCCTTTTTGCGGTTGTATGGGGATAGCTGTCCGCTGTCCTGTTTTATTATTTGAAAAATTAGGGATAAAACTCAAAAACACCCTTCACCCTTCACCTTTTCATGTTAAGTGGCTCTCATCAAGGTTTGTGTTCGGCTTCTATTATGGTTTGCCTAAACCTCTATTGTGTTTATTTTAAGTATCCTTTGGTTTTAGAATAGGTTATCTTTGGATTTTGTTTGAGCCTTAGATAAAGTTTACTTATGGCTCTATTAAAGTTTACTTAAGTCTTCTTTCAATTCCAAAAGTGCCTTAAAACAAATCTCTTCTGAGTGGCTTGAAAATCAATTGAGGTGAAGGGTGGGTGAAGGGTGGTGAAGGGTCAAGACCACTCTTCACCCATGGAATCCCCAGTGTTTATCGGCATTTCAGGGCAAAAGGTGAAGGGTGTTTTCGAAATCCTTCTGTAACTTTCTTCTTCCTTGAAGTTATTGAATATAAACTATCCTGATGTAACGAAATGTGCCTTTCCATGGCAAAATAATGCTCCAGTAAGGGCAATATTTTGCCATGGAAAGGCACAGATAGAAATGTCCCGACGTAATTTTCTCTGCTACGGAGAGATTTTATTGGTAAATAAAATAGCTCCCTTCGTGGCTTTTGCAGTATTTCTTCAGAAGCTCCAGGATGAACTCGGCATTCTCGCGCACGTGCTGCTCATCTCCATCATAGCCGTTGATGAGAACCACCAGATGGGTTGTGTCAATGGTCATCTTTGTGCGTTCGTTGTCGCTGGTAGGAGTTCCCACACCGCCAATCTTGTCCCGATAAACTGGAAGACCTTCGATGTTGATTATACCTCTGCCGATACCTTCGTAAGGTTCGTCTGCCTTCCCGACACCTAGTGTCAGTGTATCTCCTTCAAACTTGTCGGCATCGAAACCACCGATGCTATAACCGTATGCGATACTCGCCAAGTTGACTAGGTCCACCAGCGTATCTCTTTGATAGAGTTCCTTGCCCTGCAGCATTCTTCGGATAAGGGCTTCTGAAGCCGGACGGTAACGGGATGGGTCTTTGCCACAAGCACGATAAACTTTTCGGGTTGCTGCAATTCCGCTTATCTCTTTCAGAGACTCTGTGGTGAGCGTTTCTTTGTATTTCTCACCTAGTGAATTGATTTCATCCCATAGTTCTTTGCTGTATGGAGTATTTTCTACTTTAGCTTCCACGCATGCTCCTACAAAGGTAGGGCATACTGATTCTATTTCTTCCGATACTATTATCTTCATTGTATATTACTTTTTTTTATTATCTTTGCATAGAAATTCAACATCAGGG
>ENA-ORRQ01002312-ORRQ01002312.1-human-gut-metagenome-genome-assembly--contig:-NODE-2312-length-12688-cov-2.229162_pt1 | contig 12688 bp, 10 predicted proteins | sample MGYA00242177_ERZ509138 | MGnify/ENA primary metagenome ERZ509138 (study PRJEB26280, sample SAMEA2338628) | human gut metagenome | biome: human gut; feature: human-associated habitat; material: faeces...
AGATGGTGTCAATGATGCACCTGCTCTTAAGCAGGCGGATGTAGGTGTTGCCATGGGAATTACAGGAACGGAAGTTGCAAAGGATGCAGCATCCATGATCCTGACGGATGACAATTTTGCCACGATCATCAAAGCAGTGGCAAATGGCAGGAATGTATATCGGAATATTAAAAATTCCATCCAGTTTTTGTTGTCCGGAAATATGGCAGGGATCCTTTGTGTACTGTATACATCTATCAAGGCGCTTCCATTGCCTTTTGCGCCGGTGCATCTGCTGTTTATCAACCTGCTGACAGACTCCCTTCCTGCCATTGCCATAGGTATGGAACCGGCAGACCGGGATCTTTTAAACCAGCCTCCCAGAGACCCAAAAGAAGGGATCCTTTCTTTTCCATTTGCAGGGAAGATCTTATTCCAGGGTTTTCTTATTGGTGCAGCAACCATGTGGGCATGGGAAATGGGATATTCCCAGGGCGGGGAAGCCATTGCCAGTACTATGGCATTTTCCACTCTGACTCTGGCAAGACTGTTCCATGGTTTTAACTGCAGGGGAAGAAAAAGCCTGCTTTCATTGGGAATAGGAAGCAATCTCTGGTGTGTTATGGCATTGTTTGTAGGTGTAGTCCTTATGTGTGCAGTGCTTTTTGTGCCTCAGCTTCAGGATGTATTTGCCGCAGGGGATCTGACAGGCTCACAGTTACTGGCAGTGGTTTTAGGTGCGCTGGCACCAACGGCAGTTATTCAGATCTACAAAATGATGAGCGCAGGAACCGCTTAAATGACGTCTGAATTGTCCGCTAAATTTTCTAAGATTATGTAAAACATTTGTGGCAAGGTGGAAAATATCCGAAAAATGTGATAAAGTAAGCATTAAGAAATTGCTAAATGAAATAAGGAGGCTGTTATGAGGCTTGTTACATATGAAGTGGAACATAAAGGCGGTCTGGGCGTGATCAGCAGAGACGGAAAATGGGTCTATCCTCTTCGCTCCCTGGATATGGATTATAAGACCATGCAGGAACTGATCGAGGGGATCAGCGAGTCAGAAAAACAGCTGCTTGAATATGTGTCCGGTCAGGACCCTTATAAGATCAGAGGAGCGGCACCTATTGAAGAAGTAAAGTTTCTGGCGCCGATCCCAAATCCGAAACAGGATGTGATCTGCCTGGGTATCAACTATATGGCTCACGCAGAGGAGTCTGCCCGCTACAAGAAAGAGGCATTTGGAGGCGAACGTCCCTATGCCGTTTACTTCTCCAAGCGTGTAAACGAGGCGGTGGCAAACGGCGAAGGCATTGAAAGCCATTCAGACATTGTAGCCGATCTGGATTATGAGGTAGAATTGGCTGTTATTATTGGAAAAGAAGCAAAAAATGTACCGGAAGAAGAGGTAAAAAATTACATCTTTGGTTACACCATTATCAATGACGTCAGTGCCAGAACCCTTCAGACCCAGCATAACCAGTGGTATTTTGGAAAGAGTTTAGACGGATTTTTCCCAATGGGACCATGTATCACCACAGTGGAAGATATCCCATATCCGCCAAAGCTTTCTATCCAGTCCCGTGTCAACGGGGAACTGAGACAGGACAGCAACACAGAACTGCTGATCTTTGGTATTGACCACATCGTCAGTGAGCTTTCAAAAGGCATGACATTAAAACCTGGAACCATCATTGCCACCGGCACACCGGCAGGCGCAGGAATGGGCTTTACACCGCCAAAATTCTTAAAACCTGGAGATGTAGTAGAATGTACCATTGAAGGGATCGGCACACTTACCAATCCGGTAGTTGAATAAACATGTATGCTGCCTGACGGCGGCATCATCATAAATGAGCAATTGTATACTATATATTTAGGACAGCAACACAAGAGACAGGCAACATAAGGAGGTATGCATACAATGGAATTTGTCCCAATGACTATCAAGAAGCAGAAAAATATCGCCCTGATCGCCCATGATCAGAAAAAGCATGAATTAATGGAATGGTGCAAGGAACATAAATCCATTCTGGAGAAACATTTCTTATGCGGAACCGGAACAACTGCAAGAATGATCACCGATTATACCGGACTTCCGGTAAAGGGATATAACAGCGGCCCATTGGGAGGCGACCAGCAGATCGGCGCCAAGATCGTAGAAGGACAGATCGATTTCGTGATCTTCTTCTCCGACCCATTGACAGCACAGCCTCATGATCCGGATGTAAAGGCACTGCTGCGTATTGCACAGGTTTACGATATTCCCATTGCAAACAATAAGGCAAGTGCAGATTTTATGATCTCATCACCTCTTATGGATGAAGAATATGAGCATGATGTGATCAATTTCAGACAGAATATTTCAGAACGGGCGAAACAGCTGTAATAGAAACAACATTGTTTTTGCTAAAAGGGGGCACGCAGATGGAACAGAAATTATATGATATTATGGACTGGGCGGGGATTGAGGAACTGACCTATTCAGAGTCAGCCGATCCTCACAGAATGTTAGGACCACATGCAACAGAAGAAGGCTTACTGATACAGGCATTTATACCTACCGCAACAGCGATCACTGTAAAGCTTACAGGAAATGGGAAAAAATACCCTATGGAGCTGGCAGATGAAGCAGGATTTTATGCTGTACTGATCCCAAGAAAAACAGTGACAGATTATACCTTACTTGTCACTTATGATAATGGAACCGAAGAAGAGATCCACGATCCCTATTCTTTCGGACCACAGTTTACAGAAGATGAATTAAAGAAATTCGGTGCAGGTATCTACTACGACATTTATGAGAAAATGGGTGCTCATCCAATGACCATTGACGGAGTAGAAGGTGTTTATTTTGCAGTATGGGCTCCATGTGCCATGCGTGTCAGTGTAGTAGGTGACTTTAACTTATGGGACGGCAGACGCCACCAGATGCGTAAAGTAGGCGAAGGAGATGCCAGCGTATTTGAGCTGTTCATTCCGGGCCTGAAAGCAGGATGCCTTTACAAATATGAGATCAAGACCAGAGCAGGACTGCCTATGATGAAGGCAGACCCATATGGAAATTATGCAGAGCTGCGTCCAAATAATGCTTCCATTGTATGGGATATCAACAATTACCAGTGGAAAGATAAAAAATGGATGGACAAGCGGGCTGCTTCTGATACAAAGGACAAGCCTTTCAATATTTATGAAGTCCATTTAGGTTCCTGGATGCGAAAAGAGATTGCCAAGGACGAAAACGGGGAAGATATCATTGGCTCCGAGTTCTACAATTACAGGGAACTGGCTGTAAAGCTGGCTGAGTATGTAAAAGATATGGGCTATACCCATGTAGAACTGCTGCCGATCATGGAACATCCTTTAGATGCTTCCTGGGGATATCAGGTAACTGGTTATTATGCTCCTACCAGCCGCTATGGAACACCGGATGATTTCATGTACTTCATGGACTATATGCATGAACAGGGCATTGGTGTGATCTTAGACTGGGTACCGGCCCATTTCCCGAGAGATGCTTTCGGAATGGCATGCTTTGACGGAACCTGCGTCTATGAACATGCAGACCCAAGAAAGGGCGCTCATCCGCACTGGGGTACACTGATCTATAACTACGGCCGTCCGGGAGTATCTAACTTCCTCATTGCCAACGCACTGTTCTGGGCTGAGAAGTACCACGCAGACGGCATCCGTATGGACGCGGTGGCTTCCATGCTGTATCTGGATTACGGTAAAAATGACGGTGAATGGGTGGCAAATATCTACGGCGGAAATGAAAATCTGGAAGCTGTAGAGTTCTTAAAGCACTTAAATACTGTATTCAAGGGCAGAAAGAACGGTGCGGTGCTGATCGCAGAGGAGTCTACTGCATGGCCAATGATCACCGGTGATCCAAAAGACGGCGGACTTGGTTTTGATTATAAGTGGAATATGGGCTGGATGAACGATTTCACCAACTACATGCGCTGTGATCCATATTTCCGTAAAAATAACTATGGCGAGTTGACGTTCTCCATGCTTTATGCCTACAGTGAAAACTTTGTCCTGGTATTCTCCCATGACGAAGTCGTTCACGGAAAAGGCTCTATGATGGGTAAGATGCCGGGAGAGACTTTAGAGGCAAAGGCTGAAAACCTGCGGGCTGCCTATGGCTTTATGATGTCCCATCCAGGCAAGAAGCTGTTATTTATGGGACAGGACTATGGTCAGATCGATGAGTGGAATGAAAATGCGTCCCTGGAATGGGATCTGTTAAAATATCCGCTGCACAAGAACATGCAGACCTATGTCCGTGAGTTAAACAAGCTGTATCAGGCCCATCCGGCACTGTATGAGCAGGACTTTGATACGGAAGGCTTTGAGTGGATCAACTGCAGCTACCATGAGGAAAGCATGATCATATTCCTGCGCAGAGGCAAAGAAGAAACTCTGCTCTGTGTATGTAACTTTGATAATATGGATCATGAGAAATTCCGCCTGGGCGTACCATTTGCAGGAAAATATAAAGAGATCTTCAACAGTGATGCAAAAGAATTTGGCGGCGAAGGCCGTACCAACAGCCGTGTGAAAGCATCCAAGAAGATAGAATGGGATGAAAGAGAGAACTCCATTGAGATCCATATCCCGCCAATGAGCTTTATGGTATTCTCCTGTACACCAGAGGAGAAGAAGGAAAGCCCGAAGAGACTGACCACAAAGAAGGCAGAGCCGAAGAAGCTGGCAACAAAGAAGGAAGAACCGAAGAAGCTGACTACGGAGAAAAAAGAAGAGCCGAAAAAGTTAGCTACAAAGAAAACAGAACTCAAAAAACTGACGGCAGAGAAGAAAGAAGAGCCAAAAAAGCTTGCGACCGCCAAGACGGAAACTCACAAACTGGAGACCACGAAGGAAGAGCCAAAGAAGTTAGCAACTGCCAAGACAGAAGCTCACAAGCTGGAAACAAAAAAAGAAGAGCCGAAAAAGCTGGCAACTGCAAAAGAAGAACCAAAGAAACTGGAAACAGCAAAGCCTGAACCAGTACCAGTTTTAGCACCTGCAGATCCGATTGCAGAGCCAGTAACAACTCCTGCTTCAGCAGTTACAAAACCAGAGCCAGCTCCATCTCCAGCACCCGCAGCCCCGGCTCCAACCTCAGCTGCAGCAAAAAAAGCAGCACTCAGAGCAGCCAAAAAAAGAGGCCGTAATAAAAAACGCTAAAAAGCTACAAAAGACATAAAGAAACTGACATAAGAATTACAACAGGAGGTTATCATGCGTCCTTCTCTGAGAAAGCTATGGATGACGATCTCCATAAAAAGAAAAATAGGATTTTTTGCAGCCATGGTCATTTTGATCATGGCTCTTTCCGCTTCTTTTAATGTGTGGATCACCAACGTATCCCTGGGAAGCTTTGGAGGAATTTTGAATGACAACTCCCGCTGCAATGACTTTCAGGAGGCACTGGATCAGGAAATCAGAGCTTTTGAGCATTATGTGCGAAATGCAGACCAGGAAAGCCGGGATACTTACAGGGTGGCATGTGTAAGAACAGAACGTTGCCTGTGGTCACTGCCTTCTGAGTACAGAAGGATTGGAAAAGAGCGCAGTGCCAGGACATGGAACATAAGAAATGCCTATGAAGGTTACAAAGTTTATCGTGATGACGTAGCGGAAGGAAATAAAACAGGCAGTGAATTTGTAGACGAACTGTATTACGTATACAAAATGCAGGAGTACCTCCAGGGATATACCGGCCGTCTGGTGCAGATAACCATGGCAGAAGGAACAGAAGAGTATCAGAAAGAAGCAGCAATGTTTTCTAATATTCCGTATATTATTGTGGCCATTTCCATCGCACTTATGATCATAGCGATCTGGCTGACAAAAATTCTTTCAAATTCCGTTGCAAAACCCATTGTATCTTTGGCTGCAAGTACCAGAAAGATAGCTGCCAATGACTTTGATGAGCCGGACCTGATCATAGAAAATAAAGATGAAATGGGAGAATTGGTCACAGCTTTCAATGTAATGAAACACAGTACCAAGGGCTATATTGCCACCATGAAAGAAAATAACAAAATGCAGGAGCTGCTCCACAAAGAGGAATTAGAGCGCAGTGAAATGGAAAAACAGTTAGGAAGCGCAAGGCTGGAACTGTTAAAAAGCCAGATCAATCCCCATTTTCTCTTTAATACCCTGAATATGATCGCATGTACCGCAAAACTGGAAGATGCTGTGGATACGGAAAAGATGATCTTAAGTCTGGGAAATCTGTTCCGCTATAACCTGAAAACAAGGGAGCAGACTGTAACATTAGACCGGGAGTTAAAGATCGTAAATGACTATATGTATCTTCAGAAAATGCGTTTTGGAAGCAGGATCAAATACCGTCTGAGCCTGGAGACGGATGCGGCAGACGTGATCATTCCGTCCCTGTCCCTGCAGCCTCTTGTAGAAAATGCGGTGGTTCATGGTCTTTCTAAAAAAGAAACGGGAGGTATCCTCCATATCCGGATCTGGAAAAAGGACCGTATGCTGATCCTTTCAGTGGCAGATACCGGCCTTGGTATGAGTCAGGAGCGGTGCGAAGAAGTTGCTGCAGCAATGAAAGAACACCGCACGGCAAAGATCGGGATCGGGCTTGGAAATATTTATAAGCGTGTCCATATGATGTACCAAAAGGGAGATCTGCGGATCTACAGCCGGGAAGGAAAAGGAACAGTGATACAATTGATGATACCGCAGGGAGAAGAAACACAGGGGGAAGAAGTATATGTACCGACTGCTGATCGCAGATGATGAAATGATCGAGAGAAAGGTTCTTTTTAAAACATTAAGCCAGAACCTGAAGGGGCAGTGTGAGATCTTCCAGGCAGAAAACGGAAGAGAAGCACTGGAAATATATGAAAAAGAAAAGATCCAGATCGCCATACTGGATATTGAAATGCCAGGTATCAACGGAATCCAGGCAGCAGAGAGGATAAGGGAGAAGGATAAAAAATGCTGTATTATCTTTCTTACAGCTTTTGATGAATTTGCCTATGCCAAGAAGGCAATCACAGTCAGGGCGTTAGATTATCTTTTAAAACCCTGGGATGAAAAAGAATTGATGCTGGTACTGGAAGAAGCCATGCGAATGGCGGGAGAAGAAAAAGATTTTCAGAAAGAAAAGACAGAAGAGGTATCCGAGGAAGAAAAACGGGACGATCCGGAAGAACTGGCAGAAGATGATGCAGGTGAAAATCTGCGCATGAATAAAGTAACAGAGATCATACGGGACTATATCCGTGAAAATTACATGTATGATCTTTCTGTACAGGATCTGGCTGACAAGATGAATTATTCAGAGCCTTATTTCTGCCGGCTTTTCAAGCAGAGTTTTGGACAGAATTTTACAGCGTATCTTACAGAATACCGTGTTTCCATGGCGAAAAAAATGTTAGAAGAACCTACCGTCAATATTAAGGATATAGGAAAGTCAGTAGGATACGAAGACTCTAATTATTTTACAAAAGTGTTTAGAAGGATCACAGGGCAGAGTCCTTCAGAGTACAGAAACAGTGTATTCCGTGAAAAATAGATAAAAAATTACGGTATAGGTCAAAATCATACTAGGATTATCAAAAATTTACCATGGTCAGAACAAGATTTTACCCTTATAATGAAATCAGCATAAAGAAAACGTAAAAAAACATAAATAATATGTGAAAAACGCATTAACAGGAGGGTAAACAAAATGAAAAAAAGATGGTTAAGTGCAGCACTTTGCACAGCTATGGTAGCTGGATCACTGGCAGGATGCGGATTAAAGTCCCCAGATACAGCAACTACAGCAGCAGCTACTGAGGCAGCTAAGGAGGAAGCGACCACAGCAGCAGAAGCAAAAGAGGAATCCAAAGGAGAGTCTGCAGCAGCTGGGGAGCCTGTAGGACCTGCAGTTACTCTGGTAATGGCAGAGGTTAATCCACTGGATACGATCGTTGGACAGACTGATACAGCATTCAAAGAGAAAGTAGAAGAGCTGTCCGGCGGATCTATCACTGTAGACCTGCAGGCAAGTGGTGTTCTTGGTTCTGAGAACGACGTTCTGGATACCATGCTTGGTGGTGGCGGAACCATTGATATGTCCCGTATCTCCGCATTCGCTCTGACAAGCTACGGCGCAGAGAAGTCCGTACTTCTGTCTGTACCTTATACATTCCAGAACCGTGAACATTTCTGGAAGTTCGCAGACAGCGATTTAGCTCCAGAGTTCTTAATGGAACCGCATGACAACGGACTGGGCGTAAGAGGTCTGTTCTACGGAGAAGAAGGTTTCCGTCATTTCTTCACTGTTAAGCCAGTAAATGGTCTGGAAGACTTAAAGGGAATGAAGCTTCGTGTTTCTAACGACCCGATCATGAACGGTATGGTAGCTGGACTTGGCGCAAACGCAACTGTTGTTTCCTTCAACGAACTGTACTCCGCACTGCAGACCGGCGTTGTTGACGGTGCTGAGCAGCCAATCGCAAACTATCAGTCCAACGCATTCCCAGAAGTTGCTCCTAACCTGATCCTTGATGGACATACCTTAGGTGCTATCCAGGTTATCATCACAGATGACGCTTGGGATAAATTAACTCCAGAGCAGCAGGATGTTCTGACCGAAGCTGGAAAGTATGCATCTGAATTCAACCGTAAGATCTCTGAAGAAGCAGAGAACAAAGTTCTGGATGAGTTAAAGGCAAATGGCGTAAACGTTGTAGAAGTAGAAGATAAGACTCCATGGCAGGAAGCTTGCAAGGACATTATCGAGTCCTCTACAAAGGATAACGCAGAACTGTATCAGCAGATCCTTGATATGGCAAAATAATCTGAGCCAGTCAGATAAATAGGCAAATGGTGTATCTGGCGCAGGAGAGCGCGTCTCTCCTGCGCTTTTAATTAAGAAAGGGGACTGAAGAATGCCTTCAATTTTTGAAAAGATCGATAAGATCCGTCCTTTGTATGATGCGGTATATAAATTTGTATTATTTATCTGCAAGCTTTTGCTTGTAGTTGATATCGCTATTACCAGTATGTCCGTTGCAGGACGTTATATCTCATTTATTCCAGATCCGGCATGGTCTGAAGAAGTAGTTCTTTCCTGTATGGCTTATATGGCCGTGCTTTCCGCAGCTCTGGCAATCCGCCGCGGTGCTCATATCCGTATGACCGCTCTTGACAGCTATCTGCCAAAGAAGCTGGTTAAATCCCTGGATATCCTTGCTGATGTAGCTGTTTTAGTACTGGCTGTCATCATGCTGACTGTAGGCTGGACTTATGCTTCCGGTATCGGTTCAAAGGGTACTTATGTAAGTATGCCTGGAGTATCCCGTTTCTGGATGTATCTGCCGGTTCCGTTAGCAGGTGTTGCGATGATCATTTTCGAGATCGAAGCACTGTACAATCATATCAGAAGCTTTTATGTAAAGGAGGAGAAGTAGTATGGATGTAAATAGCATGGCAATTCTTATATTACTGGGAAGCTTCTTCCTTATGATCATGCTGCGTTTCCCGATTGCGTACGCAGTAGCTCTTTCTTCTGTATTCTGTCTGATGGCCCAGGGGCTGCCTCTGACTACCATCTGTCAGCAGATGGTAAAAGGTATCAGCTCTTTCAGCTTAATGGCAGTACCTTTCTTTATCACAATGGGATGCCTGATGGGTTCCGGTGGTATTTCTGAAAAACTGATCGCTCTGGCAAATGCCTGCGTAGGCTGGATGCGAGGCGGTATGGCAATGGTAAACATCGTTGCATCTTATTTCTTTGGTGGTATTTCCGGTTCTGCATCTGCAGATACTGCTTCCTTAGGATCTATTCTGATCCCTATGATGGTTGACCAGGGATATGACGGTGACTTCTCTACTGCAGTTACTATTACTTCTTCCTGTGAGGGACTTCTGGTTCCACCTAGCCACAACATGGTTATTTATGCTACCACAGCAGGTGGTATTTCCGTAGGAAGCTTATTCCTTGCGGGTTATGTTCCGGGAGCTCTTTTAGCAGCATCCCTGATGGTTGGTTCTTACATTATTTCTGTAAAGCGCAACTATCCAAAGGGCGACAAGTTCAGCATGAAGAACCTGTTAAAGCAGTTAAGCGTTTCCTTCTGGGCATTAGCAGCCGTTCTGATCGTAGTGTTCGGCGTTGTAGGCGGTGTGTTCACAGCTACTGAGTCTGCAGCAGTTGCAGTTATCTACAGCTTGATCGTCAGCGTATTTATTTACAAAGGTCTTGACTGGAAAGGTGTTTGGAGAGTCCTGGGCGAGTGTGTAGATACTCTTTCTATCGTACTGATCCTGATCGCAACCTCCAGTATCTTCGGTTACTGCCTTACAAGACTTCACGTACCGGATCTGGCAGCTCAGGCTATTGTTGGACTGACTGATAACCCAATCCTGATCGCTCTGTTATTAAACCTGATCCTTCTGGTATTAGGCTGCATTATGGATATGGCTCCGATCATCCTGATCGCAACTCCTATCCTTCTGCCGATCGCAACATCTATTGGTATTGACCCGATCCAGTTTGGTATCATGGTTGTCCTTAACTGTGGTATCGGACTTCTGACACCTCCTGTAGGTGCTGTACTTTTCATCGGTTCTGCTGTTGCAAAGATCCCGATGGAAAAGGTTGTAAAAGCAACATTACCATTCTATCTGTGCATGATCATTACTCTGCTGCTGATCACCTTCGTACCAGGAATCAGCTTATGGCTTCCAAGTGTATTTGCACATTGATAGAATGACAGAAGTTTGATAAAAGTGTAGTACATATAAAAATAAAGGGGGTGTCGTGGACATCCCCTTTTATGCTATAATGTAATGAGCACAGGGAAAAACAAGCGGCTGCGAAGCAGACATTTGTTTTTTTCAAGCCATTAACGAACGAACCGCCTGCGTCAGCAGGCAGTAGAGTGCGAATGCGCGGGGTTCGTGAGTGTATACGCACATTCAAGGGGGACCAATTCATGTACCAATACCGTTATAAAACAACCAGAGGTGAATACTGGAAAATGTCCATGTATTTCATCTACCATTCCATGACCGGCATGGTAAACCTTGTTTTTACAGCAGCTCTTATAGCTCTTACTTGTGCAAAATGGGAGTCTTCGGGAACCGTATTCCGCATCTGTATGGTTTTAGGCTGCTGCCTTTTTCCAATCCTTCAGCCGCTGGCTGTTTATCTCAGTGCAGGAAAACTGGCATCCGGTTCCGGGGAGGACACAGAGATCCGTCTGGATGATGTTGGGATCCAGGTAAAAGTGGGAAATACTTACGATAAGATTCCGTGGAGAAAAATGGTAAGGATCGCAAAGCTGCCGGGGATGGCCATCATTTTTACAGATCCATCCCATGGATATTTACTTACAGACCGTGTCATCGGAGAAGATAAAGCAACTTTTTATGACTGGCTGATGAAAAAGCAGTCTCAGATCCAGGTAAAGTCAAAATAAAAGGAAACGCAGCAGTCACAAGATCAGGAGGAAACAATGATAAAAAAGAAGATATTCTGTCTGTGGGCAGCTGCGCTTATTTTAAGCGGCTGTGCCGGGGTATTTCAAGGAAAAGAAAAGGAAACGGAACCGGATTTTGTACTGACCTATGCGGAAAACCAGGCGGAAGATTATCCGACGACCCAGGGTGCAGATAAGTTTGCGGAGCTGGTAAAAGAAAAAACCGAAGGCAAAGTTGAGATACTGGTCAATGCAGGCGGAAGCCTGGGAGATGAAAAATCTGTCATTGAACAGTTGCAGTTTGGTGGTATTGATTTTGCCAGAGTATCCATTTCTACGGTAGCAGAGTACATTCCCAAGTTAAATGTACTTCAGATGCCCTATTTGTATACAGGCGCAGATCACATGTGGAAAGTACTGGAAGGTCCTATTGGAGATGATTTCCTTAATTCTTTTGATGGTTCCGGTCTGATTGCGCTTTCATGGTATGATGCAGGTGCCAGAAGTTTTTATAATTCCATAAAACCCATTGAAAAACTGGAAGATATAAAAGGAATGACGATCCGTGTTCAGGAGTCGGAACTGATGAGTGATACAGTCCGGGCTTTAGGAGCTGTTCCGGTTCCTATGATCTATGGGGAAGTATATTCCGGACTTCAGACTGGAAAAGTAGACGGAGCAGAGAATAACTGGCCATCCTATGAGTCTGCAGGGCATTACGAAGTGGCAAAATATTTTACAGTAGATGAACACAGCCGTGTGCCGGAAGTTCAGATCGCTTCTACTTATACCTGGAACAAACTTCCGGAAGAATACAGGGAGATCATCCGGGAATGTGCCCAGGAGTCAGCATGGTATGAAAGAAGCCAGTGGAAAGCGAGAGAGTCTATATCCAGACAGCGCGTAGAAACAAAAGGCTGTGTGATCACCCAGCTTTCACCGGAAGAAAAACTGCGGTTCCAGCAGGCAGTTATGCCGTTATATGAAAAATACTGTGCAGAATACGTGGATATTATTGATGAGATCGTAGCGGAAGGATGGTAAAATACTTGCAGTTCGGCCATGACTGAATAGTATCATAAAAATAAAAGCTGACAGAAATTCTTTGAAAAATAAGAAGATCGGTCAGCTTTTTGTTGTTTATTATTTGTTAATTTAACGGAGCAATGGTAGCAGGTGCTTCCGCTGTAGATGGTTCATGTGCTGCTGCAGTAGTAGATTTCGCTGCTTCTGTGGTTGCTGCAGTAGTG
>ENA-ORRQ01002314-ORRQ01002314.1-human-gut-metagenome-genome-assembly--contig:-NODE-2314-length-12675-cov-4.698177_pt1 | contig 12675 bp, 10 predicted proteins | sample MGYA00242177_ERZ509138 | MGnify/ENA primary metagenome ERZ509138 (study PRJEB26280, sample SAMEA2338628) | human gut metagenome | biome: human gut; feature: human-associated habitat; material: faeces...
TCTTTCCCTACCGCCTTTTTGTGAGTTTTATTATATCTTTGCGCTGTTTACACATGGTATTTATACATTAACAGAACAACGAAATGAAAAGACTGACCTGCTGTCTTGCGTGGATGTTCCTGCTGATTGGAGCAGTTGCCGCGCAGGATAAAGAAGTAAAACTGAAAATAGTACAGACCAGTGATATCCACGGTAATTTCTATCCCCACGATTTCATCCTTCAGCGGGAGGCCGCCGGAAGCCTGGCACGCGTGCACGCATTCGTACAGAAAGCGCGCGAAACCTATAAGGACAACCTGATTCTGCTGGACAACGGCGACATCCTGCAAGGCCAGCCCACCGCCTATTACTATAACTACATCGACACGGTATCGCTCCACGTAACCGCCGATATGCTGAACTTCATGGGCTATGATGCCGCCAATATGGGCAACCACGATGTAGAGACGGGACGTGCCGTTTTCGACCGTTGGGCGGGCGACTGCCGTGCTCCGGTGCTGGGCGCCAACATTATCGATACCGCTACGGGCGAACCCCACTTCCGGCCCTACAAGGTGCTGGAGCGCGACGGAGTGAAGATTGCCGTTCTCGGCATGATAACGCCCGCCATTCCGGTGTGGCTCTCCGAGAATCTGTGGCGGGGGCTTCGTTTTGACGACATGGAAGAGACCGCCCGCAAGTGGATGAAGATAATCCGCGAAAAGGAGCGTCCCGATATTGTAATCGGTATGTTCCATGCCGGACAGGACGCCTTGCTGATGGGCGGCAAATACCGGGAGAATGCCTCGCTGGACGTAGCCCGCAATGTTCCAGGCTTCGACATCGTGCTTATGGGCCACGACCACGCCCGTGAATGCAAGAAGGTGCAGAACGTGGCAGGCGATTCCGTACTGGTGATGGACCCCGCCAGCAACGGCATCGTGGTGAGCGACATCGACATTACCGTGACCCTGCGCAACGGTAAGGTTACGGACAAGCAGATTGACGGCGTGCTCACCGAAACCGCCCCCTACGGCATCAGCGGTGAATTCATGAAACGTTTCTCGCCGCAGTACGCCACCATTCAGGATTTCGTATCGAAAAGAATCGGACGCTTCACGAAGACGGTCTCCACCCGTCCCGCCTATTTCGGTTCTTCCGCCTTCATCGACCTCATCCATACCTTGCAGCTGGACATCAGTGGCGCCGAGATTTCATTGGCGGCTCCCTTGTCCTACGACACGCAGATTAAGGAAGGGGATATTTACGTGTACGACATGTTCAACCTCTACAAGTACGAGAACATGCTCTACACCATGAAACTTTCGGGCAAGGAAGTGCACGATGCCCTGGAAATGTCCTACGACCTATGGACCAACCGCATGACTTCGCCCGACGACCACATCCTGCTGCTCCGCGACCAACCCCGCGAAGGCGCTGCGGACAGGGCTGCCTTCAAGAATTTCAGCTTCAATTTCGATTCCGCCGCTGGCATCATCTACACGGTAGACGTCACGAAGCCGTGCGGCAGTAAGGTAACCATCCTCAGCATGGCAGACGGCACCCCGTTCCACATGGACAAGATGTACACGGTAGCCCTGAACTCCTATCGCGGCAACGGCGGCGGGGAACTGCTGACGAAAGGTGCGGGCATCTCCCAGGACGAGTTGAAGGAACGCATCATCAGCTCTACCGACAAGGATTTGCGCTATTACCTGATGCAGTACATCGAGCAGAAGAAGGTAATCGAGCCGCGTGCGCTCGGCCAGTGGAAATTCATTCCGGAGGAGTGGGCTGTTCCCGCTTCCAAGCGCGATTATGAATTTCTGTTTGGTACAAATCGAAATTAGTATTACCTTTGCCGTCCCTAACTCAAGAAACAAACCGTAAGACGTGAGAGGAATAAAAAGAACCATATGCGCATTATGCTTGCTGGCGCTCTTCGTGGCGTACCAGGCAAGCATAACGGCGTTTACCCACGTCCACTACGTCAACGGGGTGCTGATAACCCACTCGCACCCTTTCCATAACCAGCATTCGCACTCCACCGACTCGCTGATTGTCATCGGCCTGCTGTCGCACTTCAGTTCGGACACGCCGGACTGCTGCGAGCTGCAACACCCGATGCGCTCTCTGTTGCAGGTGATGGAAAGCGAAACCGATACGCCCGTCATAAAGGGAAAAGCGTATCGGATGCCCTCTCTCCGCGCTCCCCTTATTCCGTTACCCTTTGATAGTGTTGTACCAACGCCTGGTATGCTCCATACCAACGTTGGGTATTCGTTGTACCGATGCTTGGTATTCGATGTACCAATCTTTGGTACTCGCCGTACCAATGTTTGGTATCCGTCGTACCTGCCTTTGGTACTTGCCGTACCAAGTACCGGTACAGAATTGGTATCATTAAGTAACAGAAATAAAAGCGATTATTCAAATGAAACAAATTATATTGGCGTTGATGCTTGCTGTGGCAGGTATCGGCACAGCCGTTGCCGCAAACCCTATCAGGGAAGGCAACATGATTTCCGGCCATGTTCTTGTAAAAGGTTCGGAAGAGAATATACCGTATGCCACCGTTTTGATTGTAGGCAGCGGACAGGGAACAGTGTCCAATGAAGAAGGTCAGTTCGAGTTCAAGAACCTGCCGGCGGGCAAATATACGTTGCGCGTATCCGCCGTAGGCTATAAGACACAGGAAAAGGCGATTGAAGTAAACAAGGACTTTACGGCGGTGGTGCATTTCCAGATGGAAGAGGAAAGCTTCATGACCGATGAGGTCGTGGTGTCCGCCAACCGCAACGAGGTGAGCCGCAAGGCCGCCCCCGTGGTGGTGAACGTGATGAGCGCCAAGCTCTTTGAGATGGTGAACTCCACCGACCTTGCCAAGACGCTCAACTACCAGTCGGGCCTGCGGGTGGAGAACAACTGCCAGAACTGCGGTTTCCCCCAGGTGCGTATCAACGGTCTGGAAGGCCCGTACTCGCAAATCCTGATAAACAGCCGTCCCGTCATCAGTGCGCTGAGCGGGGTATATGGGCTGGAGCAGATACCGGTGAACATGATCGAGAGGGTAGAGGTGGTACGCGGCGGCGGTTCGGCGCTGTTCGGCGCCAATGCTGTGGGCGGAACTATCAATATCATCACCAAAGACCCCATTAACAACTCCTTCCAGGTGTCGAGTATGTTCTCCAACATGGACGGCAAGTCCTGGGAGCAGTACATGGGCGGGAACGTATCCCTGGTGTCAAAAGACAACTCCTACGGCATCGCCCTCTACGAAAGCTACCGCAACCGCAATCCGTACGACCGTGACGGCGACGGTTTCTCCGAGCTGGGCAAGCTGAATATGAACACCTTCGGCTTCCGCGCCTACTACCGTCCCACGCATTTCAGCCGTATCAACCTGGAGTATCACACCACCAACGAGTTCCGCCGCGGCGGCAACAAGTTCGACCTTCAGCCCCACGAGGCGGACATCACCGAGCAGACCAAGCACATTATCAACAGCGGCGGACTGAGTTACGACCTCTTCTGGCGCGAGTATAAGCATAAAATCTCCTTGTACGGCTCCATCCAGCACACCGACCGCAACAGCTACTACGGCGCACAGAAGGACATGAACGCCTACGGCAAGACGGACGACCTGACGTGGGTGGCAGGCGGCATGTACGTGGGCAACATGAACAACTGCCTTTTCGCCCCCGCCACCTTCACGGGCGGACTGGAGTATCAGAACAACTCCCTGCACGATGTCATGACGGGCTATCACCGCGATATGCAGCAGGATGTGCGCATCGCCAGCGCCTTCGTGCAGAACGAGTGGAAGATGAACGTACTGACCATGCTCGTCGGCGCCCGCCTGGACAAGCACAACCTGATAGACAAACTGATATTCAGTCCCCGCGTCAACCTGCTTTATAAGCCTACCGAGGACTTCCAGGCGCGCCTGACGTACTCCACCGGTTTCCGCGCCCCGCAGGCCTACGATGAAGACCTGCACGTCACCGCAGTAGGCGGCGAAGGCGTGCAAATCAAGCTGGCGGACAACCTGCGTGAGGAGCGTTCCAACAGTTACAGCGGCTCGGTAGACTGGACCGCTCACCTGGGGCACTGGCAGGCAAACATCCTTGTAGAGGGCTTCTATACCGACCTGCGCCACGTATTCGTGCTCGAGGACATTGGCAAAAACGATGTGGGCGATGTAATTAAGGAACGCCGCAACGGCAACGGCGCCCGCGTGTACGGCGCCAACCTCGACGCCAAGATTGCTCACGGCAAGGAAGCGCAGCTCCAGTTGGGCTTTACCGCGCAGCGCAGCCGCTACACCCGCGAGGAAGTCTGGACACAGGTGGACGGCAAGGACCTGACCACCAAGCGCATGCCCCGCACGCCCGACTATTACGGCTACTTCACCTTCTCGTCCGCTCCGCTGAAGAATTTCGACTTCTCCCTCTCCGGCACGTATACGGGCAAGATGATTGTACCGCACTATGCCGGATACATCGCGGAAGACCGCATGGAGACCACGCCCCAGTTCTTCGACCTCAACCTGAAGCTGAACTATACCTTCGTGCTGCACGACCATATCAAGTTCCAACTGAACACCGGTGTGCAGAATATATTCAACAGCTTCCAGAAAGACTTGGATAAGGGCGAGTTCCGCGATGCCGGTTATTTCTACGGTCCCACGCAGCCGCGTACGTTCTTCATCGGCTTTAAAATAATGAATTAGGATAACATTCACGATTTTTAAACCAATAATTCCGTGAATAATCCTATATTTGCCGGCAAAGCGCATGAATAATGAATACAAAACAGATACGCAACGTTGATATCTCCGGTATACAACACCTGCCCATGATTGACTTTATCGGCAATGATTTCGCTATTTTCGATGATATAAGGGACATCCCTTTCACGCCATATCCTACGCGTCTGAACGCTGCCTGCTTTGCCGTCTGCCGGAAAGGCTGGTGCAAGCTGAATATCAACTTGCGGGATTATGAAATGCGTGAAGGGATGCTTTGCATCATCCTGCCCGAGCAGATTGTGCAGCAGGGCGAGCGTTCCGATGATTTTTCAGGCAGCTTCATAGCCGTGTCCCGCGACTTCATGGACCTGGTGATACCCACGATGCAGCAACTGTTTCCCATGTTCTTCATGATAAAGGAGCGGCCTTGCATCGCTGTCACTGCCAACGAGTTGCAGGCGTTCGAGGAATATCACTCTTTCCTGTGGAGCAAGGTGAAGCTGAAGGACAATCCCTACCGCAAGGAGATTACGCAGGGATTGCTGATGGCGCTGTGCTACGAGATATACGACATCTATCAGGGACATGCCGTGAAGGAGCGCACTCCCAAAAGCCGCAAGGAAGATTTGTTCGAACGCTTCATCCGGTACGTGTACGAGTTTTACAAAGAGGAGAGGAGCGTGTCCTTTTACGCAGACAAGATGTTCCTTACGCCCAAGCACCTCTCTACCATGGTGAAAGAGGTGAGCGGAAAGACGGCGGGCGAGTGGATTGACAGCCTCGTGATTCTGGAAGCGAAAGCCATGCTGAAATCATCCGAGCAGAGCATTCAGGAGATAGCCGACGAGCTGCACTTTGCCAATCAGTCTTTCTTCGGCAAATACTTCAAGCATCACACCGGCTTTTCGCCCAAGGAATACCGGAAACAGTAATATCCGGCAACCTCCCGGTTCCGGCAAGCAAATAAAAAACCGGACAGCTACGGCAGGAATCTTTTCCTGTGCTCCGTGTGCTGCCCGGTATTTTTTTAGTGTACCCTAAAAAACTAACCTTTCTCTTTCAAAAACTAATTTACTCTATCGTTTTCTAAATGACGTTGCAAATTTAAAGAGTTATTTTAAGGTACTGTTTGATATATATCAAAAAAGGATTATTTCCTGAACCGGCTCCAGAAACCGCCTCTCTTTTGTTGCGGAGTTTTATCGGTATCGCGATACAGCTCCTCATACGTCAGCTTCTCCTGAACCATGCGGTAGATGTCTCCCCAGTCGGGCAGGCCGCCCAGGTTGCGGTCGTCAATGAAGAGGTCCGCTTTCACCTTGCGCGAGAAGCCGTGATGGGCGGCATCCTCTTCGGGATAGTCCCGGTTGACGGCATAAAACTCCACGCCCCGTTCCCTGCACCATTCCACGGCCTCGTCCAGCAGCTTTCCTTCACGTACGGTCCACAGTATCAGGCGGTGGCGGTCTTTAATCAGCATCTTCAGCGTATCGGTGGCAAAAGGGATTTCGTTCCCTATTTTAGGGTAACGGTGCTCTACGATTGTGCCGTCAAAATCAATGGCGATAGTCATGATGCTTATGTATTGCTTTAAAAACGGTAACTTGTTCCTATGGAAGCTCCTAAGACAAACGTATATTCTCCGCTTGTGTAGGTACGTGCCGAAGGAGTAATCTTGCCGTTATAACCTCTCAGATACTCTTCCGCGAAGATATTCCAGCGGTCGTTCAGCTTGAAGCTCTGTTGCAGACCGCCCTGGATGCCGAAGTAATTCTTGTCTTCCATTTCGTGGTGCGTATAGACAATACCGGCAAAGGCGTTGAGGTCGAATATGCGGTTTTCGCTATAATTGCCTATCATGTTGGTAAGGTTCAGCATGTAGTCGGCGGTGACAGACAGCGGATACACACCCCCGTGCTGATAAGCATACCGCCCAATCTCGATGCTTCCTCTTACGGCAGACAGCGGCGTGTACTGGCGTCCCACACCCAGGCTTATCTGTTGTCCCAGCATATCGGGAATATCCTTCATCTTCACACCTGCGGTGCGCATGGGGAAGTTGGTTCCCACGGTGGCATACGCAAAGTTATAAGGTTGGAAGAAACCGCGTCTGGCATCGAAGTCGGCCTTTCTTCTACGGTACTGCACACCGAACATCACGCCTACATTCTGCATGTGTCTGTCCTGTGTGATGCCGCTCTTGAACGGTTGCGTATAGAAACTCTTGCTGTATCGCGCCTCACCCGTGATACCGATTTGGTCTGACAGGAAATATACCAGTTGCATAGACCCCGTAGGACCGTGGAATGTACGAAGCTTCTTGGCATAGTCGCTGCTTCTGTGCGCCAGTGCTCCGAATTCGTAGCCGGCGGAAAGGTTCACTTCCAGTCTCGGGTCTTCCACACTCGGCGAAATCAGCGTATTCAGGTTCACCAGCACTTCCGCTCTGCCGCCTCCATACACTTCCTCGCTCTTGAAGTTGTCCGAATTGAACGTATAGTGGAAACCGCCGAAGCCGCTGATGCGCCATCCCAGCGGCATGAACCATTTACCTATCGCCAGTGAAGCGGCAGGACCCAACGGTTGCAGCGCCGGCAGGTTGTTGCGCACGGGCTTTCCGAAATCACCCTGCGTACCGATAGCCGCTTCTATGAACATATTATCGCCCATATCTTCCGATTTCATCCTGATGGGAAGACCGGTAAAGCGGTAGGTCAGTCCGGTGTACACGCCATATCCCACGTCATACCGTTTGGGGCAGTCCGCACCGTCTATTCCGTCGGTATAGAGATATAGTTTGGGTTCCACATACCAGTCCCAGTTTCCCGACAGATGATAGCGTGCCTGCAAGCCGCCGTGCACTCCGCCGGCTATTTGGGCATCCATACCGTCGCGCTTGCTCACATAGCCGCCTATACCCAATACGGTATACAGGCTGATGTGTGCGCCGCTTTTGTACCCGCCGATATAATCGGACAGGTTGAACAGGTGGTCCAGCTCGATGCCGCCCTGTTTCAGCTCGTCGTTGAAGCCGCCCAGCAGAGACACCCGGTAGGAGTTGAATGAACTTACATCCTTAGTCAGGGCAATACCGCCGTTGAACCATGCCGGCAGTGAAGAACTGCCCCTCAGTTTGTTCACACCGCCCATTACCGACAGGGAGAAATTCTTGCCCGGCTGGCTGTTGTTCACTTCTCTTCCCTGCGGGATATACCGTTTCTGCAATACATAGTCCATTGCATTGAAAGGCCTTTCGGTGCTGTCCTTCTTCAGGCTGTCGTCCTGCGCATGGAGCATTTCCGGCATTGCCGTACATGTGCAGATGCACAGTGCCGGAATCATATATTTCAATTTCATTTTCAATCCTTATTATGGTTATAGGTTAGACATATCCATAGCTGCCTGTATGATATCCTCGTTAAATTCACCGTCGTTCTGTGCGGTAGCCACGAAGCTCTTGTCGCGTTTGAAACATTCGGACAGGGCAATCACCGTATTCATGAACTCTATCTCACCCTCTCTGGCAGACAAGGTGGCTTTGAAATACCAGGTCAGTGCGCTGTCCTGCGGCAGTTTGGCAAGCGAAGCCTTGGCGGCGGCGTTGCCGGCGCGGTTATCCAGCGCCATGTACATCACCACTTCGTTCTGGGGCGATGAAGCCTTGATGGTTTCAAAAGTCTTGTGTGCACGTTCTTTCTCTTCCGGAGTCGTTCCGCCCTGGAAGTAGCCGCCCAAAGCCCATGTATAGGCTTTCAGCAGGTCGAATTTGCTGTCCTCCGGCAGAATCTTCACCAATACGCTGGCGTGCTCGAAGTCTCCCTTCTTGATGTACATGCAGAGTTGGTTGGTCACCACTTCCAGCCGGTTCACGATTTCCGTACGGCTTCCGTCGGCATTCATGCGCGAATAGTCGGTGGAGTGGATGCTCAGGTCTATCAGCGGTTCCAGTATGGAAGTATCCACGGTATCCCTCTCCAGGTAAGAAGCCGCCAGGTTGTTGCCGGCAAGCGCCCACGGATGCTTTTGTTCCAGTGATTCCTCGTAGGCACGGCGGTACAGAGCTTCCAGTTCCTTTTCATCGGTTATCAGTTGGAACAGCTTCCAGTACTCATAACGTGTGTAGCTGCCTTTCAGCCCTTTTTCCCTGTATTGTGCCATGACTTCCTCGTCATTCGGTTCGCGGTATATCTCGTAGAGGCAGTTATAGTTCACCACGCGGAGTTCGTCCAGATAAGGCACGATGACGGTAGAGTACCAGTCGAGTTGTTTCAGCGCTCTGCCCTGCGCTCCGATATCCTTATGCTTTGCCAGAATTTCTTTTACCTTGCCGGCTTCCGTGCTTTTGCCGTCGCGTTCCAGCAGTTTCACCACTTCTTCCCACGGAGCCACTTCGGCATGCGGGTTGCGGTAAACGCGTTCCAGGGTATATTGGGGCAATATGGAGGTAATCTCCTGTTCAATCTTGCGCATACGTCTTTCGGCAAGGTTCAGGTTACTGTTGTAATGACCGTCCGGAGAAGCCGTACCTGCCACGTGAAACTCCTTCAATACCGTACCCGGAGATTCGGCTATCTCTTTCAGCTTGTTTCTCAGCATGGCAAGGCTTTGTTTGTTTTCAGGCGTGTCCGTCAGTTGGTCGGAGTTGATGAGGAAAGACAGTTGTATCTTGTCCGATGTATTTCTTTTCTCTATCTGCGCCCTTTCCTTGTGCTGCAACGGATCCATCTGCTCCGAGAAGAGGTTGTATTGCAGGAACTTCATCGGGCGTTTGGTCTGGCACGTATTGATTTGGTACGTTCTGGAGTTCGACGCGCTGTAATCTTCCAGGTTCACGATGGCAAAGCAACTGTAGTTCCGGTTGGGGTCGGGCACGATGATGGTATCCGTCCAGTCCAGGTTCATGGCCCTTGTAGTCAGCGCTTCCGCTTTGATGTACGGACGCAGCGGGTCACGGTCCATGTCATAGCCCATTTTGCGTTCCTGCGTCAGGGCATATTCCTTGCCGTCGTATACGGACGGGCGTGCAAAGGTTATCGTATCGTTCGTTTCGCAGTCCAGTACGTACGGCTGTATAATCAGTCGCGAGAAGCGGTTGCCGAAGTAGGGCGGCAGTTTGAAGGTATTGTACGGAATCAGCATGTTTCCGATAATCTTCGGTGCTTTCGGTTCCGGTTTCAGAACCAGCCGCATGGCGGTTACGGTCACACTCTCCAGCATCACTCCCTCGTCGATGCTCACATCTATTTTCATCTGATGTCTCACTTCCTTCAATACCGAGGGCGAGAGTCCCACTTTGAAAATCAGCGCACCGTTGTCCGGAACCAGTATTTCATAATACCCGTTCTCGTCGGTGGTCGTTTTCCCTTCCTGGTCCAGCAGCAATGTTTTCTCCTGGTCGTTGCTGTCCAGTATCTTCTTCATATCCTCGCCCACGGCCACGGTCTTGGCGGCATACACATCCACCGTCACGTCCGAGAAAGGCACTTTCCGGTTTTCGGCAATGTTATATACGGTACCCGATACCTTCACCATTTTCTGCGCCCAGGCAGTGCCGGTACCGCATCCCGCCACAACCAGAAGCAGGATCCATATTTTCAATCTTTCAGTAATCATTCTCCGTATTATTTAAAAATGTAAGTACACGAAATTCCCAGTCCCATGGGCATCACCTTGTGTCCGGTGGTGTTGTAGTCTCCCGGTTCGGGCAATCCCTTCTCGTAGCGTTTCTCCCTGTACCACATCAGTGATATTCCGGCGCTGAATTCTATGTTGAAGCGTTTGCCCAGCGGCAGTACATATCCGTACACCATTCCCGGGCCTACGGCATCGCCGAAGTGGTGTGTATCCGAGAATGTGGCGTTATACCTCATGCCCTGTATGCCCAGGCCTATGAAGCTCTGCACCATTGCCCGTCCGCTCACCCAGTATCTCACTTGCGCTTCCGCACCTTTGATGCTGCAATCCAGCGGGTTCTGGTCAAGGCTGTAGAAAGCTCCCGCCATAACGCTGGTCCGGTTCGATGTCACCAGTTCCAGCGAGAAGTTCGGAGTCAGGTTTCCCCAAAGCAGTGCGTTTGTTCTTCCGGCAATGAGCTGTGCCTGCGCATTACTTGCCGTGCATGCCAGTACAGCTATCACTATCAGCCTCGCCCATATACTTTTCTTTTTACAATCTTTTGTCATACGAATCTCTTATTTTTGTCTTTGACTGTACTTGTTTCTGATAGAGCTGAAGCGGTACACGAATCCTACGCGTATATCGCTCACTACGGGGTAGGGCAGGAAATGCCTGTCTCTGCTCTTTGTACGTATCAGGTGGTTATCTTCATATTTATATTTGTCATATTCGGCATAGGCTGCTCCCACGCTCAGACCCAGATCCAGGTCTATTGCGCCCTGTTTGCATTTGTATACGGGTAGCTGCCATCCGCCGGTCAGTCCGGCATGGAACATATCGCCGGCGATGCCTTTGCCCCATGCTCCGGCAAACTTGCTGTATCCGGCATAGAAGCCCCAGTAGTAGGTACGCCAGAACTTGGGTATTCTGGACTGTCCCGTCTTTACGGTAAAGGAAGGTTTGGCATATCTTTTCACTTCCAGTCTGTAATCGTTGATTTTCATCTGTATGCGTTCGTTCATACTGATTTTGGCATTGCCGTTCCATTTGGCGCCTATGCCCACTACCCACCGGTTGTCGGTAGAACTTGAAAGGTCAAATTCCACTTTGGCATTCGGCAACAGCAACAGCCAGTCCATTGCATTGGTTTCAAACGCCCACCGTTCTTTGGGCGAAATCTTTTCGGAGGTTTTCTGTTGGGCGTATGCTCGGACGCTTATCGCGCCCAGCATAGCCAGAAACAGAAACAGTACCTTTGTCCTATTTGTCATCAGTTGTCAATGTTTAGTTCTATATTCTGTATATCAGAAGTTGTAGGTCAGTCCGGCAGTCAGTGCGGCTGCACCTTCCCCTTTCTTTCCGCTGGCGCATCCGTCCAGCTTGTCTCCTACGAGATTACCTTTTAGCTCGACATTGATGTCCAGATGTTCCGATACCTTAAAGCGGTTCAGTACACCTACGGTAAGTACTCCTGTGGTGGTATTCAGTCCGGGGGCGTTGGCCACACCGCCGCCCACCAGCGGAATGAGGCTGTATGTACGTTCTTCGTCCACACCGCACCACCAGTTCAGCACGTCCACCATGATGTCGGCATGATACATCATGAAATTCCACGATTCGCTGCTTCCGTTCATGGCTTCGCCCGAAGCGTGCATTCCGCTTATCTGCAATCTGGCGCCTAATACGGGAGTAATCCATTTACCGCCGCTTACGTCGCCCGTAATGGAAATGCGGTTTCCGAATTTCGTGTGCATGTCATAATCGCCTACGTATACTCCGGCTCCTACCGAACCGCTTACAAACCATTTCTTATTGGCCGGATAGGCCTCCATTTTGCCTTGTGCGGCAACGGTAGTCCCTGCCGAAGCAAGAACTACCGCTGCCAATATCCAAGGTCTTAGACTAAAAAAATGTTTCATTATTTCGAAGTAATTGTTATTCTGCCATTTGGGCTTTCAGGTACAGCTTTTTCGCGAACTTCATATCATGTTCCACCATGATTCTTACAAGTTCCGGGAAGCTGGTCTTTGTCGGGTTCCAACCCAGCAGCGTCTTGGCTTTAGTCGGGTCACCCAGCAGTTGTTCAACTTCGCAGGGACGGAAATATTTCGGATCCACTTCCACCACTGCCTTTCCTGTTTTCACATCGATACCTTTCTCGTTCACGCCTTCGCCTTCCCAGCGCAGTTCTATGCCGGCTTCCTTAAAGGCAAGTGTGGCAAACTCGCGTACGGTGTGCATCTCTCCAGTGGCAATCACGAAATCTTCCGGTTTGTCGTGTTGCAGGATAAGCCACATACATTCCACATAGTCTTTGGCATATCCCCAGT
>ENA-ORRQ01002319-ORRQ01002319.1-human-gut-metagenome-genome-assembly--contig:-NODE-2319-length-12660-cov-8.832844_pt1 | contig 12660 bp, 15 predicted proteins | sample MGYA00242177_ERZ509138 | MGnify/ENA primary metagenome ERZ509138 (study PRJEB26280, sample SAMEA2338628) | human gut metagenome | biome: human gut; feature: human-associated habitat; material: faeces...
CGGTCGGTTGGCGGATTTTTTCATTTTGGGGCTTGACTTTTAATAGTTAGTCTCCCGAAGTGTGTTTTGCGGTGAGCTTTTCTAATCACAAGTCAAGAAATTAGTGCAACATTCAAACAGCATATTTGCGATACGCAATTCAACGCTGTTGCTGCTGTATTAAAAAGTTGAATTGCTAAGTTTCCTGTTATAAAATATTTGCAGCAAATTCATCTATCAGCCGATTCACCTGTTCGGGTTTGTCTGTGTTGGAATTATGCCCTGCTCCTTCGATCCACGTCAATGGGATTTTCGTATTGTGATGCCATGCTTTGTTGTACCGTATACACGAACCTGCGTGATCTTGTGTGCCGCATATCAGCAACGCCGGACATTTGATCTCATACGGCAGATTCTTTTCTATGGCCGCTGCCAAAATACGAAAACCATGTCCGGCAATTTGTGCATAGCGTTTCTGGTTTCCGTCATAAGTCAGCATCATTTCACGCATGAGATTTCTACCGTAATCAGACGTAGCAACGCCTTCTGACCCCGATTTCAGGAGCCATTTCCACGGATAGTGAGCATATACCGGTTCCATCCGTTTCAAAAGCCAAATTTCAACTGCCGTCACATAGCTTCGTTGCAGCGGTGCAGAGTCAATGGAGACAAAACCCGTCATTTTGTCTGGGTAAAGCTGTGCATAAGCCTGTCCCACATATCCCCCCATGGACTGCCCAACAATGACAGGCTTTGTGATTCCTTCTTGGTTTAAGATATCGTTCAGCCATTTTGCCTTATCGAACAGATCAAAATCAAACCGAAACGGCCATGAGGAGCCGTGTGCCGGTGCATCCCAGACGATAACATTATACCTGTTCTCGAAATACTGAATCTGCTTATCAAACAATCTATGATCCGCAGTCAACCCCGGCAGAAAAACAAGCGTAATTGTATCCGGGTTTGACACACTTACCCAATACCGAATCGTTCCGCACCGAGTTTGACAAGTCTTTTCTTTCATCAGGCTCCCCTCCACAAATTACAAGTTATCCCCCTCAGTATACCACGCTTTTCCCCTGCAGAAAAGCTGCTGCACACAAAAGGCTTCTCCGGCAACTATCCGCGCCCCGGCTCATACAATCTAACAACTATGTACCGGGAGGGATATCGTGTGCTGCTGACCTTACTGCAATTTTTCGCCACAAAATTTCTGTTTCTGGCGCTCCATCTGGAAAGCGGCGCATTTCACCGCAGCTTTACGCCGGAACTTGCGGACAAGCTCGCCGCCCTTTACGGCATCCCGGTGGAGGACATTCTGGACGACTACACCCTGTTTCTGCACCGGGGCGGAGGAGACTTCCTCCGCAGATACCGGGAGGCAAAAGGCTGGAACCGTCAGCAGCTTGCCGACCATGCAAAGGTCAGCAGGACAAGCATCCGCTGCTGGGAAAACGGACAAAAGACCATCAGTCAGAAGTGCTTTTGCCATCTGGTGGAAAACCTTGGTTCCGATTTTCCATCTATGCTTCGCATGTGAGGTATGGTAATGTTTCTCCGGTCAAACGAAAAAGCTCGTCTGCAAGCCACGATATGTGGCAGCGCAGACGGGCTTTCGTTATGGAATCATTCTGTTTCAATTATTCTGATATTCGCTCTGACTTACATGGCGTTCCGTAAAACACGCAGTCGTTCTTCAAACGTTGCTTTCCATGCCGGATGCTCGGAGAATACGGTGTGCTCCACCTGACGGACTTGGTTCAGTCCGATGTTCCGCACCGCTTCCACTGCAGCATCTTTTTGGCTCAGATGGCGTTTTCCCACGGTCAGACAGTTTGCGCCTTCTGGCGTGTCGTACTGCTGAAACGCCCGGTTGAAGTCCATCAGGTCATGCAGACGGATGGGCTGATTGGTTTCGTTGTCTACCAGCAGACCCCAATTTTCCCAATGACGGTCGGTATTGCCCACCAGATAATCCAGAATGTTCATCATATAGTAGCTGGGAGCATCCAACTCTAAGATCTTATCCAGCGTGTTCCAATCATGGTTCGTGCAGTAGACGTCATAGGCTGCATAGGTCACAAGACTGTATCGCTGAGATGTCATGATTTTGCTGATAGAAACCGGCTCATTTTCAAACATCCCCTGCTCATACAGTACCTGATGGCAGTCAAAGCACCGGCAGATTTTGCTTGCCAGCACTTCACGTTCCACCGCTTCCCTGCCACCATCCTTGTAAAGATAGAAGCCATCCTCTTTTCGCACCCACGCCTTGGGGTACAAGCCGCCCGTAGACAGGTCATTTGCCAGAAGATGGGCGTTTGTCACCGTCATTTGGTGCCCCCGCAGCGCAATATCCACAAGCGCATTGCTTAAGGAGTGTGCAAAAAGGTTGATATCCTCGAATCGAATCTTCTCGTTTTCTTCTTTCACCCAGAACACATCCAGCAAAGACAGACAATGGTAGGATAATGCAATCTGTGCTCGTTCCCTGTCCGTAACACTCTGAGATGCACCGATACTGTTCAGGATTTCCTTGGCGTAGGTGCGATCCAACGTCAACATCCGGGAGGCGCACCAATAGTAAAAGTTCGTTACATTATTGATGCGCTCGTCAAAATCATCCGATTCCACCAGAACCAGATCATAGGGCATGAAATCCTCGAGGCAGACCCTGCATTCCCCTGTCGTGCTGAGTTGTGCCACACAGCTTTCCCGGTGCATGATCTCGTAAAACATGGTTTTCATCCCTCCCTGCGTTCTGTGTCTTGCTCTGTATTTATATTACCTTCTTTTTTCACGGGACGCAAGAGCTTTTACTTTTCAAAAAGCTTTTTCTGCTGCTCCATCAGGACGGTTTCGATACGCTCTTTCAGCAAAAAGTGGAACTGTTTTGGGTAATATGCAGCGTCAAATAATTTCCAGCCATTTGTGATCCTCCGCCATTCTTCCCTGCGTCTTTTCAACAAGCAGAACCGGGTCATATTCCGGAACGCCAACAGCATCCAGATAGTAATCCAAGCCCTTTCGTGTTTTCGGAATGCATCGGTCTGCCAGAAAGGCCAGGAAGTCTTCCCATGAGGGCGTTTCGTTCACACCAAACGCAGTATCCAGCACATCGTCGATCTTATTTTCAACGCAGACCTGCTGGGCTGTAAAATCTGCCAGGATCACGGTACACAGAACATCTCCGTCATAGTACCTGTATTCTTTCAGCCGATGACCTTTCTGTTCTGCATTTCTGCGGAACAGTTCCGAGTCTGTTGATGCAAGCGGTCGGACGGTGATTTTTTCACCGTCAAAAGAAAGTTCTACCCGGTCCTTTTTTGAAAGTCCCATCGCATGAAGCCACACTGCCGGGAGATTGACCGAATACTTTTCTGCATTCTTTCCTGCTGTTCCCCCGGCTTTTCTTCTCATAATTTTCACGCTGCGACGATTCATGCACTTCACCTTCCCTTGCAAAAAGAATACCATATTGGCCGCCAACAATCAATGATTTTATTTTGTCAGCAAAATTCCAAAAACTTATGTAACACAAAAAGCCCCACGCTCAACACTGCCTCTGAATCTGACCGTCTCTGGTCGGAGCAGAAAAGCATATGTTGAGCGTGGGGCTTTGTTTATCGGCTCGGCTGCCAGCCGGGCTTTTGGTGTTCTTTGGGTTTGTAGGTTCCTTTGGTAGTATCGATCACCGCCTGCAGCAATTCGAGCTTCTGCCATGTGGGGCAGTTCAGACGGTCGATTTTTTCGATCACATAGTTGGCGTGGGCGGTTGCGACCCGTTTTCCGAGTTCGTCCCATCCCTCTTTCGTTTTGGGGTAATGTACCACCACTTCAATGGGGGCACTCTTTCGCATGGCTCACTCACCTCCGGTTACATCGCTATCACCTCATTTTTACGGGTTACTGGTTGTCCGCTATTCGCTGCGGTTTCCGCTCAGAACATTCAGAGCCAGACTGACCAGCAAAGCCATATCAATGCGGAGCATTTCAGCCTTGCTGGCATAGCCCATAAAGCGTTCGATGCGGGATTTATCGATCGTGAAGATCTGCTCCAGAAGAATCATGGACGGTTCTTCAAAGGCCGGGTTGGAATCCACCAGCACATGGGTGGGCTGGTTTTTCTTCTTTTCCGTCCGGGTGGTAACAGTTGCAACGATCAATGTAGGCGAATGACGGTTTCCAATGTTGTTCTGCAGAACTACCACAGGGCGTTTCCCGCCCTGTTCCGAGCCGATATGCGGCTCCATGTCTGCATAGTAGATGTCCCCTCTGAGATATCTCCAATTGTTCGGTAACATAAAAATCAACCTCCTTTTTATGTAAGAAACAGCCGCCGCAGACGGATGCCACGACGGCTGTTGTTCAGGAGGTAAAACGAAATTGTCAGTTTTTCAGCGGCAGACTCATCTCACGGCTGGCACCGTTATAGATGCGGAGAATCTGCCGCATGTGGCGGTTTGCAGAACTGCCGGCGTCTTTCTGTGCCAGCTGCGTGATGGTTTTCGGGTGTGTCCTTGCCAGCTGCTGCACCAGCCGCTCCCGGCTGTACTCGCCCTCGTATACGGAGATGAAGCGGGCCACACCCCGGATTACACCGGCAAGGTAGGAATCCACATTGCCCTTCCACGCCTCGTTGATGATGCGAAGCATCTCGACGTAGCGCTCACAGCCATACTGCTTGTACAGCTCGTATGCCGTTTCGATGCAGTAGATTTTCCAGGGTGCCCGGATGCCGTCATAGGCAAATTCCACACCGGCATTCGACGTGATCCCCACAAAGTAAAGTGCATCCGGGTTTTCGGCCACCAGATTTGCACGAAGGCGTTCGCCCGCCGTCAAGCAGGTAGCATTGCCGGTCTGAATCGCAAACAGCGTTGCTTCGTCTTCTTTGGTAAGGCCGTAGAAGACTTTGCAGCGAATCGTCACATCCTTGCCACCGTTGCAGGTTCGACGGGCTTCCACCGTGTTCTGCCCGTCAAAAACGTAATAGCGGCCATCCCGGAAGCTGACCTTCGGATCATTCGCAATGTACTCCGAGAAGTTTTCCGCAATGGATGCCACCTTCTCCGTGCGCAGAAGGCGCTGGTATTCCATGCAGGGGAAGAGCAATGCGCCGTTCACGAACTGGTAGGTAAAGGTGCTTTCGGGCAGGGTGCTGAGGTTCAGGTTGGAATTCAACATATTTACATCTCCTTTACAGTGTTCAGGTAGGTCGTCATTCGGTCGATCAATGCAGAAACTTCTTCCCTGCTGGTTTCATTGGTTAAAACATCCGGATAGTTCTGGAAAATAATGCCCCATCGGAACATAAAATCCTCTGCTGCGCCTTGCAACTCGCACAGCATGATGGAACCACTTTTTGCAATGCGGTCTCGGTACCGGCTGTCCACCGATACCTTCAACCGTGCCATGTCCTCCTCCGAGAGGTGGCGCTTGTGCCCCTGTATCTTCTGAAGAAAACTTGGTGGTCCGTTGCTGGCAGGTTCGATTTCCTCCTCCGGTGGGGAGGGTGTCACCGGCTCCGGTGCTGCGGGTTCCTCGTTCTGCGGAGGTTCCGGCGGTTTCGGCGGCGCAGACTTTGGCGGCGGACGCTCCGGCTTCAGTCTGGAAAGCAGATTCTCGTTCCGTTTGCCTTTTTCTTTCCGAAGCTCGTCCAAAATGGCCGGACGCTCTTCCTTGGGGATCGCAGGCAAAGCAGCAATCTGTGCATCCGTTGCCTTGATGCGCCCGGTTAGGATCTCCTCCTGTGCTCCGGGCACCGCTTCCTCAGCGGCATCTATGCCCTGCGAGTATTTTTCGGCACGTCGCACCGTCTTTTCTCCAACGCCGTGCTCGGAAGCAATGCGTTGACAGGTTCTGGATTCTGTGAAAATGTGGTCATTTTGACCACATTTTCGTATTCCATGTTTGCTGCCGAGAGGTGCGCCCACCGCCAGCTTGGTCGATTCGTACTCTTTGCCCAGAAGAAACTTCTTTCGTTCCGGGCTGAGATTTCTGCGGCCAAGCTGATTTTTGCAGATCCATGCAAGCGCTTCGTACTTGTTCGCAAGCTGGATTTCTTCCACTTCAAACTTGATAAAGCCGTGCTTTTTCAGGATGCGGTAGCGGGTGTGCCCATCCAGAATGTAGCCATTCCATGTGATGATGGGATTCAGAAGACGACCCTCGGCAATGATGTTCTGCTCAAGCTGCTGTTCTTCCTCAAACTGCAACGGCGGAATTTTGCTTTGGAGCTCCGGGTCAATTTTAAGTTGGCTCAGTTTCACGTCGGTTCTCCTTTCCGGTCATTTTCGATTTACGGACAATGGGCTGAACGTAGTAGTCAAACCCATATCGTGTCTGGCAATACGTGCAGACATCCTTGACGAGCTGCCTGGGGTCGGCTCTGCGGAGCCGGACGCCCTTTGCGTCCAAAAATGCCCCTCGGCAGACGGCGCACAAAGTTGTCAGGGTGGATTCATCCACCTTTTTTGTGGTCTTGCGGTTCATTTGCGTACTCCTTTTCGCTGATATATAAAAACGCCGTCCGTGGTTACCCTCGAACGGCGTTTGGAAAAGGTTTTGTATGGTTTCTCTTAATTTGCCCCCGGCACCCCTGAGAAAGGGAAACATTCAGGCGTTGGATTTGCACCACTCCATTGGCCTCTCGGCCACCCCGTCTTCTTTATGACCGGGCCGCGAATTACGGAAGTATCATTATCTGGAAGTACCTGAAGCTGCATATTCAATTTTCAAGGTCCGCCCGGCTGCGGCTCCCGCTCCCTTTCGGAGCTGGGCCGCTGCCGTGACAATAGTGTATCGTACTTTCGAGCAAAAGTTTATGGACTCGTAGTCCAAGTCACCCACCCTCTTAGTCCATATATTGTATACAACAGTCCCAAAAAGCAAAAAAATCCCGCCTGAAAAGCAAAACCTTCGCTTTGCCCTCAGACGGGATGTCTTTCTATAAAATTTCAAAAAGGGATTGACTTGAAATCAACTTCAAAGGTTATACTGAACGTCTCAGAAAATTTCAGTTGCCTCCTGTGCGGCAGGTACAGGCCCCCCAAAATACCCCTCCCGGCCATCACATGGTCAGGAGAGGTTTGCCTAATTATTTGGTTTATCAGTATTTTCCCTTTGGTACAATGAGTGGTGCTCCAGAAAGTGGATCCTTCATAACAATGCAATTAAGTTGATACACCTTTTGCATCAACTCTTCTGTAATGACATCTGCCGGTTTACCTTCTGCAATCAATTTTCCACGGCAGAGCGCAAACAAATGATCCGCATATCGTGCAGAAAGGTTCACATCATGCAAAATCATGACGATAGTCGTTCCCTTTCTGCGGTTCAACTCTGTCAGCAAATCAAGAATTTCCACCTGATAGGCAATATCCAGATAGGTCGTCGGTTCATCCAGCAGCAGAATGTCTGTTTCCTGTGCCAGTGCCAGAGCAATCCATACCCGCTGCCTCTGACCACCAGAAAGCTCATCCACACATCGGTTGGCCAGTTCTGTGATTCCCATCCGTTCCAGAGCATCCTCAACTGCGGCATAATCCTCTTTGGTCATATTCTGCATGAACTTCCGGTATGGATATCGTCCACGTGCGACCAAATCTGCCACCGTGATTCCCTCCGGTACTGTTGGAGACTGGGGAAGAAGTCCAAGCATCTGCGCCAGCTGCGTAGAAGGATAACTGTGAACTGCTTTTCCGTCCAGAACCACCTGTCCTTTTCCGGGCTTCAGCAACCGTGAAAGGGTTTTCATCAGAGTAGATTTTCCGCAGCCGTTTGATCCAATAATTACGCTAACCTTGTGAGCCGGGATTTCCAGATTCAAATCTTCAATGATGGTGGTTTCATCGTAGCCCACAGAGAGATTCTGAATTTGCAATGTATACTCTGTCATCAGACACGCTCTCCTTTCTTATTGATTTGCAGCAGGAGCAGCAGCAGATACGGTGCACCCAAAATTCCAGTGATAACACCCACCGGATATCGCACTGCAAAGAGATTTTGTCCTACCAGTTCCGAAGCCAGAATCAGAACCACACCTACCAGTGCCGAAGCAAGCAGATTGGAACGTCCTTTCCCAACGATTCTTGATGCGATTGGACCTGACAGAAAAGCAACGGACGCGATGGGGCCAGTGATAGAAGTTGCCACAGCTGTAAGAAGTAATGCGCACAGAATGGAGCCCAACCGTACACGCTGGACAGGCGCTCCAAGCGTGATGGGGTATTCTTCTCCCAACTGCATAACCTGCAAGCTTCGATTTAGCACTATTAAAATGAAGCCACCTACCAAAACTGTGATGCTCAGCACCGGAACATCTGACATCTGGACACCATTCAAGCTGCCCCGCAGCCATCGTAATGCTGTGGCAACATCGTATTCAGAGCCTTTCAATAACATCCATGAAATCAAGGCATTGAGCATAGCCTGCATTCCGATGCCAATCAGGATCATCCGACTGCCGGAATAGCCATGTCGGTCACGCGCCAGCAGGTAAATCAACGCTGCGACGAAAAGTCCGGCCAACACAGCAACGAGCGATACGATACCGCCGCTCCATTTGAGCATCAGAATACAAAACACTGCTGCTGCACTGGCTCCACTTGTAACACCAATAATATCCGGGCTTGCCAGTGGATTCCGAAGCAAGGTTTGAAATGTGTTTCCGGACACCCCGAATGCGATTCCAGCAAGAATTCCAATGAGCATTTTAGGCAGCCGGAGAGTTTTGATGGTAAATGCGGCTCCTTTTGTACCTTCACTGGTAAGAATGTTCCAGACCTCTGCTAACGAGTAGTAAGTGTTGCCGCATGTCATCACCAGACAAGCCAGAACAACACTCAAGATGATGAGTACAGCAGTTGCCAATACAGAACGACGGCGTCTTTGGGCAAACCCTTGCCGCATAGAAATGTTCGGCTTGTTCATAAGCTGCGCACCTTCGCTTTCTTTGCTACAAGAATAAAGACGGGTGCTCCCAGAACAGCCGTTACAATTCCTACTTCCAGTTCACCAGGGCTGCCCAGAACACGGCCAAGCACATCGGCGAGAACCAGCAAGGCGGCACCGTACAATGCAGAAAGCGGAATTACTGTTTTAAGATCAGCACCAAGCGTCAACCGGACAAAGTGCGGCACCATCAGCCCTACAAAGCCGATTGGTCCTGCCAGTGCAGTGGTGGCTGCACACAGCCGTACCCCCCCCAGTGCAGCCAGTGCTCGCACCAGCTGCACATTGACCCCCAGACCAGCAGCCAGTTCATCACCCAAAGCCAACGCGTTCAAGGCAGGAATCAACACCACTGCCAGCACAAACCCTACCAAAAGATACGGCAGAATGCTCTGAATCTCTGTCCAACTTGTACCACTGATGCTGCCGACCTGCCAGAAGCGAAATTCTTTCATAACAGAACTGTCCGGCAGCATAACGGTATTGACAAGGGCAGAAAGAGCCGTGCCCGTAGCCGTACCAGCCAATGCAAGTTTGATCGAAGTCGGACCGCCATAACCTACCGATGCGATACCGTAGACAAAAACAGCAGTCAAGGCCGCACCTGCAAAGGCCAGCCAGATATATTGCTGGCTGGATGTAATGTGCATCCACGCGATTCCAATCACGACAAACAGGGATGCGCCGGTATTGACTCCAAGTACACTGGGATCAGCAATCGGGTTTCGGGTCACAGCCTGCATGAGAGCACCTGATACGCCCAGTGCGGCTCCCGCCAGTACGCCAAACACAGTGCGCGGAATACGAGCCCAGACCACCGATGCCTCAAAAGTTCCTGAATCTGGATTTTGAAGAGCCTGCAGAACCTGCCCGATGGGAATAAGATTGGAACCATATGCTACGGAAGCCAGCATACATCCTGCCAAAATGATCATACCCAGCAGAGTGATCCCAATCACACGCTGCCCATTCTTCATACAGCTTTCTCTGCCGCAGCATTCAGGACTTCCAGATAGCGGTCAATCGTATACGGAATCGACAGGATAGAGGGTGTGCTGGAAGCAGCCAGATCATCCGAGGAATCCAGCAGAACCACAGCACCGTTCTTCACCGCCGGAATTTCACTCAGCAGGTGATCAGCCTGAAGCGCGGTCAAAAGTTCATCCGTACCATAGGTAATGATAATCTCTACATCGCTGAACTGATTTGCATTTTCAGCACTGACTGTCAGAGCAAAATCCTTTCCGTTATCCAGTGCGGCAACACTATCCGGCAGCGGCATACCAAGATCCGTCAGGAATGCGGCGCGCGGATCCAATGTGGTATAAATATAGAATGTGCTCAGATCTGAAGCACTCAGCCAGAAGAAGGCTGCCTTTTTGCCCTCAATAGCAGGATACTCTGCCAGCTTTTTCTGAATCATAGCGTCAGTCTCAGCCACCAGAGCTTCGCCTTCACTCTTCATACCCATCGCCGTAGCATCTACAATTGTTTCCTCACGCCAAGTAGCAGACCATGCAACGCTGGGATATGCGACCGTTGGAGCAATCTGGCTCAACATATTATATTCTTCTTCGGAGAAACCGGAGTAAGCAGCCAGAATCACATCCGGAGCGCAATCACTGATGGCCTCATAATCCCAGCCGTCCGTATCACTGAAGACATTCGGCGATGCACCCAGCTTTTCAAATCCGGCAGCAGTCCAAGGCAGCAGGCCTTCTTCGTTGACCGGGCCGAAGTTTGTTTTGGAAACACCAGTGGGCACGACACCCAGTGCCAGAGGCACATCCGGGTTGCCCCACGCAATTGCAACAATGCTTTCGGGCTTCTCTTCAATAACTGTTTCACCATAAGCGTGCTGGATGGTGATGGGATATTCCACCGCTTCATTGGAAGCTGCACTTTCCGCAGAAGAAGCCGTGCTTTCGGAAGCAGACTCACTGCTTACAGCGGAAGCAGAATTGCCGCAGGCGGCCAGCAAAGCGGCGGCACTGACCACACCTGCGGTCAGAAGAAAATTACGACGCGAAATCTTTCTCATAGTTCCCTCCAAAAATAGAACATCATTTCAGATAACATAAATGCATTCCGTCAGTTAGTAAGTTATAACTAACGCCAACGGCGAATATTATACGCTCCCTTTTGATGGTTGTCAATTAAAATTTTATTTTTAGCTAAAGTTATTTTAATTTCTTGACAAAATTTAATTCTTCATGCAAAATAGAAAAAAGCATTGCAAAAGGGGTATTTCTTTATGGCTGTAATGAAAGATGTTGCAAAACTGGCCGGCGTTTCCATCTCGACTGTCAGTTTTGTTTTGAATGGAACTGCAAAAGAGCACAAAGTTGCGGATAAAACTGCCCAAAAAGTACTCTGTGCTGCGCGTGATTTGGGATACCAGCTGAATGCGCCGTCTGTTATTTCCCCTTCTCAGCTTACCATCGCACTGTTTTTTCCATCTGTCTCTCTCAGCGCAGAAGTCAACCTCTTCGCTTCTGCAATGGAACGACAGATTCAACAGACAGACACCCCTTTTAATCTTCTGCTCTGCCTCTACGAACGAGGTCAATTGGAAATGCGAATCCGGAACCTTGCACCTTCCGCATATACAGCAGCCATTGTTGTTGCTGAATCCGAATCCGACCGAAATGCATTGGAAAAACTGCCAAACACGCTGCCGTTGATTCTTTTCAATGGCACAAGTCGTAATTTCTGCAGCGTATCCTGCCAGACAGAGGATTCCATCCGACAGGCCGCGCAAATCATCTCCGCAAAAAACTATCACAACATCGTCATTCTATCCGGGGTTCAGCCTGATTGTTCCGAAGATGATACGCTGAATCAGCTAATGATTATTTTGCATCAGCAGGGAATCCCGATTTCACTCCAGCAATGTTTCTCCACAGAAAACTCTTATCAAGGAGGGGCTATCGCAGCAAGACGTATCCTGAACCTTTCTGAGAAGCCGGAACTTGTGATCACGATGAACACAACTCTTGCCTTTGGTGCGATCCCTCTTCTGGCTCGAAATGACTTTATTTTTACGCAGCAGGCCGAACTTCTCAGTTTTGGACGAATGGAAGACCGGAATCACCTGAGCAACTATATTCCCTCAATCTCTTTTATTGGAATCCCGATGTCTTTAATTGCAGAAGATTGCTTTACGCTGGCACTTCGTCTTGCTCGTGGGGAACTAAAAGCCGCCGAGCATGTTCGCTGTCAGTCCAATCTGATGCTGAATGCCAGTTTTACGATTTGATACTAGGAGCCTGCTGCATCCGTTCTCTTTATACAAAATGCCGCCAGTGTATCATGTGAAATCCATCACACGGTACACTGGCGGATATGCTTTTATCCCTTATGGCCAGTTACAGCCCCCCACATCCATATTCATTTAGACAGACGGCGGAATTCCAGTGGGGTGACGCTATAAGTTTCTGCGAATACCTGCGCAAACTTGCCTTGATTTTCATATCCGACGGCATTTGCGATCTCAATAACTTTCATATTATGCTGGGAGCAACCTTCCAGTTGACGGCCAATGGGGCCAAAGTTCTTTAATGTGTAGCCATCTCCGCAAAAGAACAGGAACCAGCCTTTACAATAAAAAACAAAAAGTCCCGCCTGAATTCACTTTCAGGCGAGATGTCTTTCAATATGACTGCTCTGGCGGCATAATCCCCTGTGCTGATCTGATATAGGTAATGCAGATTCTCCTCGGTGATC
>ENA-ORRQ01002320-ORRQ01002320.1-human-gut-metagenome-genome-assembly--contig:-NODE-2320-length-12657-cov-2.594985_pt1 | contig 12657 bp, 9 predicted proteins | sample MGYA00242177_ERZ509138 | MGnify/ENA primary metagenome ERZ509138 (study PRJEB26280, sample SAMEA2338628) | human gut metagenome | biome: human gut; feature: human-associated habitat; material: faeces...
AACTCAATATGCAGAATGGCAATAAATCTAAAATGAAAACAATTATGAAAAAGAATATACAATATTTACTATTAGGAGTATTGGCATTAATGAGTTCCTGCCAAGATCCGGAATATGTACTTCCAACTGCTGAGCGGCAGGGAATCACAAGCTTGACCGCACTTTTTACATCAGGTCCTTATGTGGACAAAGAAGCTGTTGTCTACACAATTGCGGATGCGTCTGTAGATAAATATGTGATTCCTATACCATGGTTTTATCCGGAAGACAGTGAAAATGAAACGGCGGAATATATGAAGACAATGAGGGTCCAGGCAAAGTTAGCTCCTAACTGTACTATTAACCCTGTTTTGACGATATTGGATTTGACTAAAGAAAATTACTTCACTTATACAGATGCGCAGGGATATAAGAAACAAATCTGCATTACGGGTGAAAGAGTGAAATCCAATAAATGTCAGTTATTAAGTTTCTCAATACCGGCCGAAGATATTAGTGGAATTATTGACGAAGAGCATAAGACGGTATCTCTGATTTCTGCAGAAGATTTATCTTCCTGTCTGGCAGAATATTCACTTTCCTCTCATGCGACAATGTCGCCGGATCCTAAGACAGAGGCGCTTGACTTCAATTCACCTGTAGAACTGACGGTCATCGCTCACGATGGAGTGACGAAGCAGACGTACACAGTTCAGAAGGCAGTGCCGGATAAGATCCCTTATGGATATAGAAAAGGCAGTGAGACAGAATTGTTTAAATTGGATATGGGAGTTATAGGTTTGCCCTGGACTTCAGCCAACTCACCTTCACTGGCCGTTAATGGCAATAATTTAGTTGTTTGCTTAGGGGACGGTTCTACTGCTCCTACCTATTATAATGCTTCTACAGGAAGTAAGATTGGCAATATGACTTTGGGAAGCGTAGGTGTTGCATCTTTAGGTTGTGTGACAAGTGATAGTAAAGGAAACATATTGTTGGCAACAAAAGCAGCTAACGGTAAATCCTTCTCTATCTATAAGACTTCTTCTGTAACCACAGTTCCAACTTTATTGATATCTTATACCAACAATACAAGTTTGGATATGGGTACCAAAGTATCTGTACAGGGTGATATCAATACAAATGCCGCTATCATTGCTACATGTGACGGGACAGCCTCGTCCGGTTCTAATACGTTTGTTCGCTGGATTATAACAGACGGTGTATTGGGAAGTCCTGAAGTAGTATCGGTAAATGGTGTTGGCTATTGGGGATCTCCTGTGTCAAATACCAAGGTTGTCACCAAAGGAACTACTGCACAAAGCGATTATTTCTTATCCTATTATGATCCTAACGTACTTTATTGGGTGAATGGAACAAGTAATAATGCGTCCAAGTCTTTATCCAATTCGGACAATGGCAATTCCTGGGCAATGAATAATAACTGTCTGGATGCAAGAACGTTCAATAATGCGCAGTATCTTGTATTGGTATCTACGGCTCACTTCCCGCAATGGGGAGGCACTCCGTACTTATATATGTACGATGTAACCTCAGACGGATCGTTTACCGGTACGGTATCTACTTCAGACGCTTTGACATTCAATCCTTCACTTTCTTCGTTCGGTTCTGCAGATGGTGTAGCGGCAACAGGTGATGTATTGTTTGCTCCAACTACAGATGGATATAAACTTCGTCTCTACTATGTTGACAACAACTGTAAGATTATCGGAGGGTATGAATTTGATTGTATCGACAAATAATTAATGTGTTTCAAAAGAGTTACTGACATTAATAAACATATATAATATGAGAAATCTTTTTAAAATATTATTATTGACGTTTTGCGGAATGGTTGCTATCACTTCATGTAGTGATGATTCTGATGGAATCCCCGGATGGCCCTGGAATGATAATTCAACAGAGGGACCGGAAAATCCGGATGTAACAGAAATCAAGCCACGCTATGTCTGGATTGATGCGGCAGCTAATTTTCCGGATTATGCGAATAATAAGGAGAATATCTCCACAGATATGGTGAAAGTAAAAAACGCAGGGTTTACTGATATCATTGTTGACGTGCGTCCCACTACAGGAGATGTTTTGTTCAACACTACTGCAGTAGATCAGGTGAAGCGAATGGATGTGTGGGGAAGTTCGGGTTATGTATATTATGAACGTACTGAAACATGGGATTACCTGCAGGCATTTATAGATGCAGCCAGAAGTCAGGGGCTGAAAGTACATGCGTCAGTCAATACTTTCGTCGGTGGTTACTTATGTCCCTATAACCTCGGATCAGATGGAATACTGTTCCGTGATGACTCGAAGAAGGAATGGGCAAGTGTGGCTAATCTCGCTGACGGTCTGACAAATACGATGGATTTGTTGAATGACGAGACCGATTATGGAGCTAAATTTTTGAATCCGGCTAACGATGATGTGCAGAACTTCGTTTTGCAGTTACTGGGTGACCTGGCTAAATATGACTTGGATGGAATAATTCTGGACCGTTGCCGTTATGACGATTATGGCTTGGAAAGTGATTTCTCGGCTGTTTCTAAACAGAAGTTTGAAGAGTACATTGGGGAAACAGTTGCTCATTTTCCGGAAGACATTATGGCACCAGGCACAGATGAGATACCTTCAGATCAGCCTGCCTATTTCAAGAAATGGTTGGAATTTCGTGTAAAAGTGATTCACGACTTTATCGTCAAGGCACGTGAGAAAGTAAAATCCGTAAATTCAGAAATCAATTTTGGAGTGTATGTAGGCGCATGGTATTCCAGTTATTATACTTCGGGAGTAAATTGGGCAAGTCCTAAATATGACACCTCAGCCTACTATCCTAAATGGGCAACAGCAGATTATAAGAACTATGGTTATGCCGATCATCTGGATTATATATTCTTAGGTGCTTATGCATCTGTCGATAAGATTTATGGTAGCGGCGAATGGACAATGGAGGGATTTTGCAAAAACGGTCGCGAGTTGCTGAAAGGTGACGTTCCCTTCTCCGGAGGTCCGGACATAGGCAATGGTACCGGATGGACTAACGGGGGACAAGCCGCTAAAATACCTGATGCCATCGACGCATGTATAAACAATAGCGACGGCTTCTTCGCATTCGACCTCTGTCATATCAAGATGTACGACTATTGGAACGCTTTCAAGACAGGATTTGATAACTATCTGGAGTCCGTTCAAAAATAGGAAGTTGATAATTCAATCTGAGAATATACTCAATACAAGTATTCTCCTTTCTATTCATAGCACTAAGTCTGAGCCGCAAGGTTCAGACTTAATGTTAATGAATTGCCTTATTTGTATAAAGAACAATAGATAACTATGAAAATATATTTATTACAACTTGTCATTTTGATGAGTTTGAGTTTGAACTTGCAGGCTCAAAATTTATCCGGTACTATTCGTGGAAAGGTAACCTGTCATGGGAAAGGACTTCAAGGAGTAGTTGTAACGGACGGAATCGACTGTGTTCTGACTAATAAGTCGGGCGAATATGTGCTTGCTCCTCAAAGGGATGCCCGGTTTGTTTACTTGTCCGTGCCTTCCGGTTATCAGCCGAAAACAGAAAAGACCATTCCCTTATTCCATCAACAAATAGAGATGGATAAACAAGACGGATATAATTTTGAGTTGATGAAAAATCCTCAGAATGATGCGAATCATCTGTTTCTGGTGCAGGCTGATGTGCAAGTCACTTCCGAAGACGATGTGAAAGCCTATGGCAGATTCCTGCAGGATATAAAAGAATATGTACAGCCTTATTCGGGAAAAAGAGACATATTCGGTATTGATTGTGGAGACATCGTGGGTGATACCCCCTCTTTGTATCCATCTTACATTAATACCGTATCTACTTTGGACTTTCCCGTTTATCGTGCTATCGGCAACCATGACATGACCTACGGAGGACGTACTTTTGAGTACTCGTACCGTACTTTTGAAAGTTATTTCGGCCCCATCTACTATTCGTTTAATAAAGGAAAAGCCCATTACATTGTACTCGACAATTGTTTCTATGTCAATCGTGACTACCAGTACATCGGATATATTGATGAACGGACTTTTGCATGGCTGGAAAAAGACCTTTCGTATGTGTCCAGGGATAAGCTGGTATTTGTGGTCATGCACATTCCCTCCAGCCTTCAGAAAAAGTTAAGATATAATACTTTGGATCAGGATGAAACAGTGAATACAGCTGCACTATATAAACTCTTGGAGGGCTATAATGCGCATATCATTTCCGGGCATACCCATTTCAATACGAACGTTTGTTTCAATGATTCGTTGATGGAGCATAATACGGCAGCAGTGTGTGGCACTTGGTGGCGTGCAGACATCAATGTAGACGGAACTCCCAGAGGTTACGGTATATATGAAGTGAACGGAGATCAATTGAAGTGGATTTATAAAAGCGCAGGTTATCCGCTGGAACACCAGTTTCATGCTTATCCGGCAGGATCGTCGGATGAATATCCTTCTGATATCATAGCCAATGTATGGAACTGGGATGATCTGTGGAAGGTAGAATGGTATGAAAATGGACAAAGGATGGGCGAAATGCAAAAGTACAAAGGATATGATCCTATGGCAAAAGTCATCTGTTCAGATAAGGAAAAGGTGAAATATGACTGGATATCTCCGGTTCTCACCGAGCATCTCTTTCATGCAACTCCTCATGACCCAAACGCAAGGCTAGAGATTAAGGTGACTGACCGTTTTGGTAATGTATATACTCAAACTATTGAAAACAAATAAACTAAAATCATATGTTCAGAAACAGATACTTTTGGCTACTTATAAGTTTGTTCTTTGTTCTGAAAACAGAAGCTAAAGTAACCCTGACCTCCATTTGGGGAGACAACATGGTGTTGCAGCAACAAGCAGAAGTTACTTTTCGTGGAAAGGCTACTCCCGGAAAACGTGTATATGCTTCCGCTTCATGGAATCATCGGAAAATCTATGCAGATTGTGACCGGAACGGACAATGGACACTGGCTCTTCCGACTCCGGAAGCCGGCGGACCATATACCATTACTTTTTCGGACGGAGAAGAGCTGACCTTAAAAAATATCCTGATCGGTGAAGTCTGGTTCTGCTCCGGACAGTCGAATATGGAAATGCCGGTAAAAGGGTTCCGCGGACAACCGGTCTATGGTTCGCAGCCCTATATCGTGTCCGCTAATCCTAAACGACCATTAAGACTTTACACCGTAAAGAACAATTGGAGCACGACTCCGAAAGAAGAAGGAATAGACGGACAATGGAGTGAAGCATCTTCGGAAGAAGTGGCCGATTTCAGTGCAACAGCTTATTTCTTCGGCAATCTGTTGCAACAATCCTTGGACGTGCCTGTAGGATTAATACATTGCTCCTGGAGTATGTCAAAGATTGAAGCATGGATGGACAAAGAAACCTTATCTCATTTTTCCGAAGTAACCTTGCCGGATACAAATCAGGATAAATTCGAATGGGCTGCCGGGACGCCTACTCTGTTGTGGAACGCAATGGTAAATCCGTGGAAAGGATTCCCTGTCAAAGGAGTTATCTGGTATCAGGGCGAGGCGAATACTCCCGATCCTGCTCTTTATAAAAAGCTTTTTCCCGCTATGGTTTCTCAATGGAGAAATTTCTTTCATAATGCTGAAATGCCATTTTATTATGTCCAGATTGCTCCCTGGAAGTCCGAAGGGAATGACAAGTTGGATTGGGCATGGTTCCGTCAATGTCAGTTGGAGCTGATGAAGGAAGTTCCCGGAGTGGGAATGGTGACCACCGGAGATGCAGGCAGTGAACTCTTTATACATTCACCTTATAAGATTAAGGTTGGAGAGCGGTTAGCTTATTGGGCACTGGCCCAGACTTACGGCCGAAAAGGATTCCAATATTCCGGTCCTGTCTACAAGACCTATCGTATCCAGGGAAATGCCGTAGAAATAGACTTTGAATATGGAGAGGAAGGACTGACTCCGGAAAATCAGAATGTGAAAGGTTTTGAGATCGTAGGTTCCGATGGTATATTCCGACCTGCAAAGGCGGAGGTCATCAATGGCACATCTACTGTGAAAGTATGGAATGATTCTGTTAGTGCCCCGACAGAAGTCCGCTACTGCTTCCGGAATTATATGCAGGGGGAATTATGCAATAATGCCGGGCTTCCGGCTTCTCCTTTCCGGATCGTTATCAAAAAGAAACCGGCCTTAATGTGGATTGATGCCGAAGCAAACTTTGAGCGCTTCAGTCATAAAGATTCGATTGATTATTACTTGGAAAAAATCAAATCGCTGGGCTTTACACATGCGGTTGTCGACATTCGTCCGATCACAGGGGAAGTTTTATATAAAAGTGAATATGCTCCGCAAATGAAAGAATGGAAAGGAGCCAAAGCCGGTGATTTTGACTATCTGGGATACTTTATCAAAAAAGGGCACGAACTGGGGCTGGAGATACACGCCTCATTGAATGTATTCTGTGCCGGACACAACTATTTTGACCGTGGAATGGTATATAGCGGACATCCGGAATGGGCTTCGATGGTGTACACTCCCGATAAAGGAATCATTCCAATCACCGAAGAGAAGCATAAATATGGTGCCATGATCAATCCTTTGAACGAAGAATATCGTACCCATATCCTGAATGTTCTGAAAGAAGTCGTGACCAAATATCCCGACCTGGACGGTCTGATGCTCGACCGGGTACGTTACGATGGAATAACCGCTGATTTTTCTTCATTGTCACGTAAGAAGTTTGAAGAATACATAGGTAAAAAAGTCGCAAACTTCCCCGAAGATATTTTCCGTTGGACTAAAAATGCAGATGGGAAATACACAACGCAACCAGGAAAATATTTCCGGAAATGGCTGGAATGGCGAACTAAAAACATTACTGATTTCATGGCGCTTGCCCGTAAAGAAGTCAAGGCAGCCAACCCTGACGTTTCTTTCGGCACGTACACCGGTGCCTGGTATCCATCTTATTATGAAGTAGGCGTAAACTTTGCCAGCAAAGAATATGATCCGGGCAAAGATTTCAGCTGGGCAACACCCGAATATAAAAATTATGGCTATGCCGAGCTGATAGACCTTTATGCTACCGGTAATTATTATACGGACATAACCATCGAGGAATACAGAAAAACGAACCGGAGTATCTGGAACGAAACTGATTCGCAGGCTCAATCCGGTACGTGGTATTGTGTAGAAGGCTCATGTCAGCATTTACGTCAGGTATTGAAAGGTAATAAATTTATGGGAGGTATTCTGGTGGACCAGTTCTATGACAACCCCGCCAAACTTTCGGAAACGATAGAGATGAACCTTCGCCGTTCGGACGGATTAATGGTATTTGACATCGTACATATCATTACCAAAAATCTGTGGAAAGAAGTAGAGGAAGGAATGAAAAGAGGAGGCTCCTTATGAATAACCGGGCCTATGCATTAGACGCTTTGAGAGGATATGCGATTATTACGATGGTACTTTCTGCTACCATCGTAACGCAGGTGCTCCCCGGTTGGATGAGTCATGCGCAGACGCCGCCACCCGATCATATATTCAATCCTTCTTTGCCCGGCATTACATGGGTAGACCTTGTTTTTCCTTTCTTCCTGTTTGCAATGGGAGCAGCTTTCCCTTTTTCCATAGGTAAGCGTGCAGAGAAAGGTGACTCTAAACTGAAATTAGTATATGAAGCGGTGAAACGTGGAGTACAACTGACTTTCTTTGCCATCTTCATTCAGCATTTTTATCCTTATGTGCTGAGTTCTCCGCAGGACATCAGAGCCTGGTTGCTGGCTATTCTTTGCTTTGCGGTTCTGTTTCCGATGTTCATGCGCATTCCTTTGAAAATGCCGGATTGGGTACATATTTCAATAAAAGTGGGAGCTTACATTGTCGCTGCCATTATGTTGGCTACCACTTCTTATGCGGATGGGAAAACATTCAGTTTATTCTCCAGCAACATTATCATTATGCTTACTACTTCTTATGCCGATGGAAGAACGTTCAGCCTGTATTTTAGTAATGTGATTATTCTGTTATTAGCCAATATGGCCATCTTCGGTTCTGCCCTCTACATTTTTACGATGCATAACCGATGGTTGCGTTTGGGAGTTTTATTGCTGCTGATGGCTGTTATTTTGGGAAGTACTGTCGAAGGTTCCTGGACACAGGTGATATTCAATTATACTCCTTTGCCCTGGATGTATCGGTTTGATTATCTGAAATATCTGTTTATTGTAATTCCCGGCAGCATTGCCGGTGAGTATTTGATGGAATGGATGAAGGGCCGAAAGGATACCGAACAGCCGGCTTCACCGCAATACCGTAAGATAGGAATTGCGCTGCTGATATTGACTATGGTGATTATTGTATTCAATCTCTATGGGCTTTATACCCGTATGGTGACAGTGAATTTATTAGCGACACTTGTGCTGTTATTGATTGGCAAATTGGTTTTCTTACGTCCGACAGAAGGAATCGCTTTGTTATGGAAAAAGCTGTTTAATGCCGGAGCATATCTTCTTCTTTTGGGGCTATGTTTTGAACCTTTTCAAGAAGGTATCAAGAAAGATCCTGCCACTTTTAGCTATTTCTTTGTAACTTCCGGTCTGGCATTCCTTGCGCTCTTATTCTTAAGTATTGTTTGTGATTATTTCAGATGTGTGCGAAGTAGCCGCTTTCTTGTTATGTCCGGGCAGAATCCGATGATTGCTTACGTGGTTGGTGATTTATTCATTATGCCGTTGGCTAATATACTGGGAGTTGCCTCGCTGTTGTCTTACTTCCAGCAGAATGCGTGGCTTGGGTTCCTTCAGGGAGTAATCATTACGTCTTTAGCTGTTTTGGTAACGATGTTTTTTACTAAGATCAAGTGGTTTTGGAGAACTTGACATCATTCAATAGATATACCGACAGTATAATAACAGGCATTAAAAATAAGTTGAACAGAAAACAAAATGATAGATAAATAGTAAAATAGGAAGCATAATTTCCTTATTTCCCTATTTTTGCTATTTCTATCTTTTGATAGATGGGTCAAGATAGAAAGAGATATGCATATAATCTTGAATTAATATGCATGATTATGAATAAACGAGCGGTCATTTGCATAAAAAACACCGTATAGTTTGAAATAAACATAAGGTTGATTGAGCTAAAACATAAGGTTGATTGTAAATAAACATAAGGTTGCTTTTAAAGGAACGTCCCATTGCTTTAAAAGCAACGCTAAGTCCGTTTAAAAGGAGCACATTTTAGCTCTAAAATGATGGGTATCTTATTTATTAGACTTTGTTTTAGGATGAAAAATATTAATCAGAATGATGCAAAGTAATATAAAAAAAGAAAGATATTACAGAATAGCATGAAAAATAACGCAAAAAGAATGCATATAGATGTATATTCGCAATAAAGTGATTTCCTGTAACGGCAAATCTCTGTCATTTTATTCTCTATCCTGTGCAGTGATGGAAATACGCCCGTTAAAGAGTTTATAATTATCAAAATGACAAAATGCCATTTTGATAATTATATAACATGGTAAGTCTTAATAAAACGATTCCTTTTTCAATGGCCATCCTGTGATAGTTGACATATAAGGAATCAATGACATAGCCATTTTCATTTGACCTTTGTAATTGGGATGCCATACTGCTCCTAAGTCTGTAGTCGAATCGCAAAGGCCTTCGGGAAGAACTGTTATATAAACTTTCTTATCATTCAAGTCTTTGCGCATACGCTCCATGTATTGAACGATCTGCCGTTGAGCAATAGCCGGACTGATGCATAATATTGGGACATCTCCGTAATTTGCACGAAGACGGCTTATTAGTAGCTTATAAGCATGAATAAACTCATCTTCCAACGGATATATATTGGTGGAAAAATCATTAGTTCCTAAATTAACAACCACCAAATCGGGCTTGTATGTTTTAAAGTCCCATTTCTTATCCAAATTCATATCAAATGTATTCAGCATACGGTCTTTCATTGTCACGGCAGATATTCGGACGGAATCTCCATAATTGCGGACTACTCCACGTCCGGAATGTGCAATAAGCGTATAATCGGCATTGAAATAGCGGGCGATAATAGTGGCATAAGATAAGTTGCAATTCTCCGTTTCAGCTTTATAAGGTTCGCTACGGTCTTTCCCTTCTACACCATAGCCACACGTCAGCGAGTTACCGATAAATTCGATATGTCTGGACGGGCACTCAGTTTCTTTCATCAGTTCTCCTTTATTGTGAAGCACAAATTGATGAATGGTTGTCTTTCCCCATTCCCCTTCCGTACGTTTTTGAATCAACACATGATGGAGGCCTTTATCCATGCCGGAAATGAAATTAATCAAAGTATCTTTACCGGATACTTTTACCGTTTTGTGTAAAAGGCTGTCTACAAAAACATTGTAATAATTAATACCAGTATCTGAAATCTTCATAGACAATTCTCCTCCCGAAAGTCGGGTACGAAGATAAGTACCGGTCCAGTCGAAAGAAACAGAACCATCACTCTGTATTTCCGTACGTCCCACGTAAGAAACGTTTTCATCATTAGCTTTATAGTATCTGTTCTTTGTAGTTTGAGCATTTACATCTTCAAACAACAGACAGAGGCTAACCAGAACTAACACATTTTTCCACATATCGTTTTCTAAATTAATCAAAGGTAATCACACAACTTCCGGACCCGTCGGATACAATTTTAAGTCCTTTGGCTGTTACTTTATTACCGGTAATTGTTATTGATTTACTTTTCTCTATAATCGTAAAAGACTTCTTAGTATAATTGACAGGCAACTGTATTGTCCTGTCGACGCTCTTCTTGCAATCTATAAAAAGGACCTTTTTATTATCTATAACACCTTCATAACACAGCAAATCATCATCATCAGAAACAGGAGACTTAAACCAGGTATACACTCCGCTCCAATGAATAATATCCCCCTTTTTGTGTTCTCTATCAGCTATAATCTTGTGGTACGTCTTATTGCTGGAATTTCCTATGAATATAATATCATCATCTGATATTTCTTCATGATTTCCCAATCCGTCGGCAAACAGATAAGAAGATTGATACGCATTTGCGCTTTTCTCAATGAAACGGCGAAATGACGGATACTCTTTCTTTGTAAAGGTAGAAACATCCTTTTGTACTGTCCAGTCCACATACTTGCCATTGGCAGTTAATGTATGTGTCTCCTTGTCAAACATAGATTGCATTCCGTAATACATTTGTACTGTCACGGGAGACTCATTTTGAAATTCATGAGTAACCAAGACTTGAATGTTATTTCTATAAATAGAATAATTGACAGTCTCAATACATAAGATCTCATTCAGAAGTGTTTTTCCACTACTGGTATCGGCTTTGGAAGGGTTCATTATTTCATTGATTACTTCAATCTTTATCTCTTTTGTCAGAGTCGATAGATCTGTCTTTATTTCTTTGCCGTCTATGTAAATACGATAACCGATATTGCGGGCAGTTTGAGTAACTTCATCCAGATAGGGATGATTTCCTCCACACCACCCGTATCCGGTTATATTAAAAGGACCGATATTGTCACTGTAAGCCAGATTCAGAAGAGAAGTCGGAGAAGCATCGGGCAGAGTGACAGGAGCAGGCATATTGTTGTCAATTGTTCCTACTCTATAAAATGTGAACAGTTCATTGAACATACACTTCTTGAACCAATAAAGAATATCGGTTTTGGCATCTAACTTGGCTGATATATATAAATCTTCGCCGGTTATTTTCACTCTCATTTCTTCAGATATCGTTTCAGTCCCGGGAGAGTCTTCTTCTGCAGAAGGCTTATCCGGGAGTCCGGAAGAAATTCCCGAATCTCCATTCGAGCAGGCTACTAAGTGCCAGGATAAAAATACGAATGCAAGGATTAAACGTTTCGTCATGGCTTCTATCTTTATTTTAATTCAAATTTGAGAACATCTTTGATATCCATAGCTGATGCTGCTATGATAGCTTCAAATTTGCCCGGTTCACAAATCCATTCATGTCTTTCCGCATCAAAAAAGCTTAATGCCTCTTTATCAATAGACAAAGAAACTATTTTTTCTTCACCCGGCATTAATTTTACTTTCTTAAATCTCTTTAATTCTTTCACCGGGCGGGGAAGAGAAGACTTTATGTCTCTGATATAAAGCTGAACAATTTCCTGTCTTTCACGGTTCCCTGTGTTCTTGACAGCTAAACTGAAAGTTATTGTTTCGTCAACTGACATGACTTTCTTGTTTGCTGTTAGTTTTCCATACGCCTACCACTCTGTTTCCAATGGGGTGATTCACATCTTGATAAACAGGAGCTTGCGTCATGAAAGATGATGCCAGAAAAGGCATAATTGCTATGATATTTATTGATTTCATTGTTTTGTTATTTTTGTCCGTATAAACAGTATAAATATAATATGCTGATGGAATTTGCCATCAGCATATTATCCAAATGATTATTATAAGCCTAAGAAAGCTGTCGGTGCATCTGTGGTTATCAGATCAAAACCATTGTCAATACACCATTGCATCTCAGAAGGGATATTTACAGTCCATACATTGGAGGTCATCCCTGAATTTTTCAGATCTTTCAACCAATCCGGATTTTTATGATAAGCCCAATAATTGTAATCTGCCCC
>ENA-ORRQ01002326-ORRQ01002326.1-human-gut-metagenome-genome-assembly--contig:-NODE-2326-length-12644-cov-2.491302_pt1 | contig 12644 bp, 13 predicted proteins | sample MGYA00242177_ERZ509138 | MGnify/ENA primary metagenome ERZ509138 (study PRJEB26280, sample SAMEA2338628) | human gut metagenome | biome: human gut; feature: human-associated habitat; material: faeces...
ATTTATAGAAAGAAGTGTATCCAAGAATAGTCATAGTGTTCAGGAAATGAACACATTGGAATGTGCAGATTCTGAACAGATGTTCGGATTCTGAACACTTTTCGTTTTACCCCAAAATCTCTCAAAATTTATTTTCAAGATTTTTCTTGCTGAATATCAGTGAGATAACTTGCTGTATCTTGTTTTTGGCACGAACAGGTAGCTGATTTGCCTTTATAGTTTATGTGTACACACCGATAAACAAGTGTAAAACCTATAAACGGAATAAAGATGAATCATACCATATTGACAGATACCGAGTTTTTCAACCGGATAAATAGTAGCGAATACAAGGAGCTTCCATCGGCATACAATGAGTTTGTGGCAAGAGTAATTGAGCATTGCCATTCGGATGCAGATATGAAGCATATTGCTGTTGCGCTGATGTATGTTGAGATAGAGGTACAGTTTCATCAAGTACAGGACGATAGCGAAATGTCGGTATATATTCGCAAGGCTCTTGCCTTTGTGAAGAAGATGCAGCGACACCTTTCTACCATTGCTATCCCAATGCCACCACTAAATCCATCTGCCAACGAAAAGAACAATACCCCCGCCTTGCAATGGACAGGCAACGCCATCGACCTTGTTGAAATGATATACGGCATCAGCGAAATGGGCTGTATCAACAATGGCAATATCCAACTGAATGAACTTGCTCCAATGCTATACGCCTTCTTCGGTGTAAACTCAAAGGATTGCTACCGCTTCTATACAGACATCAAGCGAAGGAAGAACGACAGCCGTACCTACTTCCTCGACAAGATGCAGGTGAAGTTGAACGATAAGATGCGGAGAGATGATGAGTTGGAGCGAATGAGAAGATAGACTGATATGTTTTGCTGCTAATTGTTTCGGGTAAGGGACTGCGTGATGCCGTTTTTTACTCTTTCAAGCTTTTTTTTGTCCCGTTTTTTGCGTAATAAACGGGACATTTTACTATCTTTGCAGCGTGATAATGAAACGATTATGAATATAACAAAAGAAATAAGAAGAAGAATCGCTGGATTTTCTGAAGATTACGTCTTTACTGCATCTGATTTTGAGATAGATACACAGAATCAATCAGCTGTTGTTAAGGCGTTAAATCGTATGGTTAAGTCTGGAGAAATCTCTAAATTGGCAAAAGGAAGGTTCTATAAACCTCGAAAGACTCAATTTGGAGAGTTAAAACCTTCCGCTTATCAGATTGCTAAAGACTATATTGAACGTGATGGTAAACTCATAGGCTATATAACGGGGTATTCTGCATATAATGCATTAGGACTTACCACACAGATATCTTCTTATATTCAAATCGGCACAAATAAAAGTCGCCGTTCAGTCAAACGTGAGAAATATACAATATCTTTTATCCTACAACAGAATCCGATAACCAAAAAGAATATTGAAATCTTACGAATATTGGATGCCATAAGATTTATTCGTGAAATCCCGGCAACCACTCCTAATGATGCTTGTCTCAGACTTAAAGAGATTGTTAGAGACCTAAATGACGAGCAAAGGGAAATGCTTGTTAAATGCGTAGCAAAATATACGAACTATGTTCGTGCGTTATGTGGTGCAATATTGGAGGATATAGGTTGCAATGATAGTATTTTAGAGTCTATACGCAAAACTCTAAACGGGGTGACTGAATACAAATTACCAATATCAGAATCTGTTTTGCCAACTAAACAAAATTGGAAAATCTATGAACCTACACGAAAATAAAAAACTGTTTACAGATGCCGTTCTCGCAGCATCTGAACACTTGGATATACGACCTGTATATATTGAGAAAGACTATTGGATTACTCGATCTCTTAAACTTATGGTGCAGAACTCCAATGTAGAGAAGGCAATATTTAAGGGTGGTACATCTTTATCCAAGGCTCATAAAATAGGAAATCGCTTTTCGGAGGACATTGACATAGCCATATCTGATGCTGATACTTTAACGGGCAATCAATTGAAGATGTTGATTAAAAAGATAGCCAAGGAAATGACATCGGGATTGGAGGAGGTGGTAGTACCGGGAGTTACAAGCAAAGGCTCTCGTTACTATAAAGCAATGTATTCGTATCCAAATGTCCTTGGCAAAGCGATTAAAGAAACAGTCAATATCGGACAGTTATTGGTGGAGATAAATTCATTTGCTAATCCTTATCCATACGTCTCAAAAAGTATAAATTGCTTTATTGCACAGTTTTTCCGCCAAACAGGTAATGAAGCATTGATAGAAGAATATGGACTACAGTCCTTCACTTTGAATGTATTGGATAAAAGACAGACATTGACAGAAAAACTGGTGTCTCTTATCCGTTTTTCATTGTCAGATAATTATATATACGATGTGGCAGCCAAGATACGCCACTTCTATGACTTGCATTATTTGTTGCAAGACACAGAGTGTGATAAATATCTACAATCGGAACAATTCAAGACGGACTTCAATACCTTATTGGCTCATGACAGAGAGACATTTGATAAACCTGAAGGTTGGAATACAATGGAAATAGGACAATCACCATTATTATCAGACTTCCCTGCTTTGTGGTCTAATTTGAAAGAGACGTATCTGAAAGAGTTACCAGCAATTGCTTTTTCAGAAATACCTGAAGAAGATGTTATTGCTAAAAGTTTTATAAACATTACAGAACTAATAAAATCACTTTAAATATGGAATTGTCAGATTTTGCTATAATAAAATTAGTTCCTTTTGTAACGGGAGATAACAACTTATCAAGACAAAGAAAAGGACCAGAATTAGTAGAGTTGTTTTGCAGCTGCGGATATAGAGACATCTATGATTTTAATAATGGAGGATTACCCAAATTATCAAAAGATTCATATAGAAATCCTTCTCGTAGTGAATATACTAAAGATAGACTCTTAAAATTAAATGGGACGGATTATTTACGAACAATACTACATCAGATAATAAGAAGGACTGCATAAGTGAGATGTTAAAAATAATAACCCCTGAAAATTATACTATTCAAGAGATAGATGGAAAATATGTTGTTCTTGGTGGTCGCATTGTAAAGAAACAGGAAATTAAAAACAATGTTTCATTTCTTCATATACAAGATTTAATTCTTGCGGAACTTGACAAAGCACAGGTGTCCATATCTCTTGCTATGGCTTGGTTTACCAATCAAGTATTAGCAGATAAGTTAAAAGAAAAACAGGAACAAGGAATAAAAATTGATATTATCATTTATGATGACGGTGTAAATAAAAAAAACGGGGTAAATTTAGATGGGCTTGAAGTTCTAAAAGTACGTGGACAAAGAGGTGGTATAATGCATAATAAATTTTGTGTTATTGATAACCAAGTTGTGTTACAAGGTTCTTATAATTGGTCTTCTAATGCCGAATATAAAAATGATGAAACAATTCAAGTATCAGAAGATCCAAAACTTGCTACCAAATTTTCTGTAGAATTTAGAAATCTAAAACACAAAAAATAGAAAGTATCGGGAGGGAGCAGCCTCCCGATACTTTTTTACTTCTTCTGCAACAGATAGCTTAGGGTCTCATCGTTGGCGATTCTTGCCAGTTCGTCTTTGACTATCTGTTTCACCTCTTCTTTAATGCGGTTATAGTTGGAGTGTATCATATCCCGCATACAATCCTTGCCATTCTCGTCCGTAAAGTCGGTAATGACAGGTATAGGCTTGTAAGCCTTCGTTTCGGCTGTTACCTTCTCATTGTCCACCACAATCTCGGCGTGGAAAATCTTTTGTTCAATGCGTTCATAGAAGTTGTCCGATACGGAGCCGACAAACATACCCTGCGTAAGACCGGAAATCTTGCTCGGAGGGATAAGGCTATCCATCTGTGTATTGATGGATGTGGACTTGTCTTGTCGGTTGATGGTGATTGACTGCCTTTTCTGCAACACTTTCCCGAAGCGTTCAGAAAGTGTCTTTGCCGTTTCACCCACCACCTGACCGGAAAAGATATTACCAACGGTGTTCATTACGACCTTGGCTTCTTTGTCCCCATAGTCACGTACCAACTGACTGAAATCCTGAAAGCCCAAGCATACCGCAACCTTATTGCTTCGTGCCGTTGCAATAAGATTATCCAAGCCCTTGAAATAGATGGTCGGCAATTCATCAATGATAACCGATGACTTGAGCATTCCTTTCTTGTTAATGAGCTTCACGATACGGGAATTATACAAACCGAGTGCAGCACCGTAGATGTTCTGACGGTCGGGATTGTTACCCACACATAGGATTTTCGGCTCTTCGGGATTGTTGATGTCAAGTGTAAATTCGCTGTCCGACATCACCCAATATAATTGCGGTGAAATCATACGGGAAAGCGGAATTTTGGCACTTGCAATCTGGCCCTGCAACTGCTCGGCTGCACCACCGAGCCAAGCATCCATAAAAGGTGAAAGATAATTTTCCAACTCAGGATAGCTTGTGAGGATTGGGAAAATATCCTCGTATCTGCGATTCAGGAACTCGATAGCGTGCGGGAAGGTACAATACTTTCCGTTCTCGTAAATCTTCAAGTACCAGATGATGGCAGCAAAGAGGATAATCGGAGATTCAACAAAAAAGTCGCCCTGCTTCTGCACCCACGTTTTATTAAGGTTGAGCATAATGGTATATGCGCTCTCGTATGCGTCCGAAATATCTGTCATGAAGTCCGGGTGTATGGGATTACAACGATGGCTACGGCGTGGATCATCGAAGTTAATCACATAGAATTTCGGTTTTACCTTGTACCCGTCCAAGTTGTTCATCACATGGTTGTAGGTAATCATCGAAAGGTCGGGAAACTTGAAGTCATAGACATACATGGAGTATCCCTTCTCGATCTGCTGCTTGATGAAGTTGTTTACAACAGCATAGGACTTACCGCTACCCGGTGTACCGAGGACGATGGTTGCACGGAACGGATTCACGACATTTATCCAGCCTTTGTTCCACTTCTTTTTATAGTAGAACCTTGTGGGCAGATTGACCGAGTAGTCATTTGTCAGAAGCCTTGTTTCCTGCATAAAACTCTCGTTCTCGTTGTTGAAGACATCTTCCATCAGGTTGTACTTCAAGAGTCGGCTCATCCAAAGTCCTCCCATCAACAGACAGATATAGCCTGCCGCCATTGTCGCTATGTATAGGGCTGTATTCGCCTCAATGGGTAAAGGCAATGCCAATATCCACCAATTGAGAAAGAAGAGGATAAAACCTACGGCAAGTACCGTCCAAATCTTCTTCCAAGTAATCTTTTCCTCCTTTACTCCTGTCGTACCCAAGCACGACAAGGCAAGGAGAACCAAGGCAAAGATTTTGGTGTAGATGATGGAGCCGAAAAGTCCTGCGGTACGCTGGAAGTTTATCAGCATTTTATCAACTACACCGATGTTGATACCCCATAATTGGATTGCTTCATAGCAATACCAATAGATGTGAATCACTACTAATATAATACTCACGGCACGGAGAAAATCCATAATTTTCGCCAATGCTCTCAAATCGTCTTCCTGTTGTGACATATTGATTCCTGTTTAATCGGTTAATGAATGTGTTACAGTCTGAAGCCCTTACGCTTCTTCTTTTTCTTCTTCTGCATCTCACGGATGAAGCGTTCCTCCTCGACATCAATGGCAGTACCTTCGGGAGTGAATAGTCCCAATCCCGTTGAATAGTCCTCCGTTTCGGTTGTGGTACGCATACTTTGATGTTCCGCGTCCTCTGTCGGGACAGACATCGGTATCGGTACTTGTCCAGCATACGGCAAGGTAAAGTGCTCCTGCAAAGCATTTGCGGAGAGTTCCTTACCCATGCGTGAGCCGTTGAGTACGCAACCTGTCCGATGGTCGATGAAGGTGGCACCATAGATTCTACCTGTATCCGTTTCACGAAGCACGACATCCACTCCCTGGGCTTTAAGGGTGGCGATGAACTTGTCGCGGTCGTAGGTGGATGCCAATGCAGAAAGTACCGCCCGCTTGGTACGGTCGGACAGTTTCTTCTCCTTGATGGTCTGCTTGGATTGGGCAAACTTTTTCTCCATCGCCTCATAGCCAACGGACTTGCCGAAGAGTGAGGACTTGAACGGATTGCCGACTTTGTTCCCTGCATCGTCCGTTGCAGAATAGACCAATCCGTGATACTCCCGTCCACGGACTTCGCCCCGCACTTCCTCTACCGTGACATTATAGAGCGACAGCAAGGCACGGTATTCGCCCATAGACTGAAAGCGATAGCCTTTGGAGAGTGCCTTCACGGTATTACCCACCTGCTTCTTGACATCCCCTGCGGATATATCCACCTTCTTCAACGGGCTTTCCAAGCGTTGCGGTTTCCGTTCTGCCGTATGCAGTCCGTACTTCTGTTCAAGTTCCCTTGTGATAGTCTTGCTACGATGGAAGTTGTTCCGGTCGTTCAGACATTTCCCGTTTTCGTCCACACGGATCGAGACGATGTGCAGATGGTGGCGGTCAATATCCTCGTGCTTATAGACCATATAGGGCTGGTTGCCATAACCGAGTTTCTCCAGATATTCGCGTGCGATATTCTGAAAATCGGTGTCGGTCAGCCTGTCATCGGGATGCGGATTGAGGGAAATATGGATAACGGGCTTCTCCGTTCTCATTGCCGATGGCATATACCGTAAGAAGTCCTCCATCGCCCGATGGATATCCACCGTTCCCGAACCGTCATTGAAGATTCTGTTGGTCGCAAGCAGCCGTCCCTGTTCCTTGTTAATCTTCTCGCCATTGTAGGCAAGAGCCCCATAAAGCGAGCTGCCTATTGAGATTTTTGCGACCATCGTTCTTCAAAATCTTTGGAAAGTTGAACAATACGGTGGCTCAGTGCGACCAGTTCCTGCGTGCATTTCTCCAACTTGAAGAGCAAGGCCATTGCCTTTTTCTCCGAGAAATGGCTCTTCAATTCCTTCACAACTTGGTTGTAATTGGTTCCGATGGCACGGAACTGAGCGTGAAAATCGGACAGTTTGGTGTAGTAATCCACCAATGTTTTGTCCACTTTCAGCACACGAAACTGTTGTCCGAACATCAAGGCTTTTGCAAAAACAGCCTTTGCATAGACCTCACTTTTCTCGTACATCGTGATGAACTTGTTCCATTCATCTTCGTCAAACCGCAGCATCACCTGATGCGTCTTCGGCTTCAACTTGGGGATTCTTCCCCCTTTCTTTCGTTTTTCTGTTCTCATATTACTTTGGATTTAGTGGTTTATATAAGTTGCTTTCGCTCGGCATAGCCAAACAAGCTTGGCTTTGCTCTCGCTTAATCGCAACTTTCACGACACGGGCGTTCCTTCATTCATAGCCAACGGCAGTTTCAGACAGGCTTTCGACTTCGGAGGGCAAGCCCCAGCCCTCTGCAAGAGCAAGGTTTTCGGAGTTACCCGAAACGTTTTGAGTTACTCAAAACATACCTTGCTATGTTCAGGCGAACATAAAAATCCGTCCGGGACGGATTGGGAAGTAAGTCTGTTACCACCATCGGACAAGTCCGAAGGTCAAGCCCTGTCGCTTGGGTGCAAAATTATGGCGATATAAGTGCTTGAAAAAGAGACGAACTGTGCCATAGAGACAACAATGTGTGCCACATGCTGCAACAGCGTTTCAAGATGGTGTAAGTATGAAAATAATCCTTTTTATTTGCAGTGTGATTGGCAGACAGACTGGTCTATGATAAGGCTGAAAAGCCGATTTTAAGACCATAAAACAGACTGACCGGCCAGTCTGCAAGGCTGATAAGTCTGCAGGTCGGTAAGGCAGCAGACCGGATGGAAAACCAATCATAAAACAGGCTTGATGAGCAACCTACTTGTAGGTCATAATACAGACAAGCCTATTGACAAATTGATTGAAAATATAGCGGACAAGCAAACTGATTGTATAACCAATTAAAAAGAAAAAGAATGAAAGACAAAGAGACATTACTGGTCGCTTTTTCCACACAGAAAGGTGGAGCGGGTAAAACGACACTGACGGTGTTGATGGCAAGTTATTTCCACTATGTAAAGGGAATGAACGTTGCCGTAATTGATTGTGATTATCCCCAATTCAGCATCGTTGATTTACGTGCAAGGGATATGCGTAACATTGAGCGTAACCCTAACTTGAAAAAGTTGGCTTACGAGAATTTCAACAGCATCCAGAAGAGAGCTTATCCCATTGCGGAGAGCCGTCCCGAAGAAGCCATCGAAAAGGCAAAGGAGTTCCTGGCTCTTCCGACCCCTCCGGACATTATCTTCTTTGACCTGCCCGGTACGGTAAACAATGCAGGAGTCATCAAGACTGTCGCCACAATGGACTACGTATTCTGTCCGATTGCCGCTGACCGTGTGGTAATGGAAAGCTCATTGAAATTTGCGACGACACTGAACGACACGATGATCAGTACAGGTCAGTCGAACATCAAAGGATTGTACCTGCTTTGGAATATGGTTGACGGGCGAGAAAAGACAGACCTTTATGAAATCTATGAACGTATAGCCGATGAGCTGGGGCTCAAAGTGATGGATACCTATCTGCCCGACAGCAAACGTTTCCGCAAGGAAGGTTCGGAAACACATGGTAAAGCGATTTTCCGTTCAACTATGCTACCTCCCGACAAGACATACATCAAGGGAAGCAACATAGACAGACTGGCAGATGAGATTGAAAAACTTATAAATGAGAAATAACCTATGGCAAAGAAACTTGATTTGGACATCAATACGGACAGCTTTCTTGAAAGCATCCGCCCGGAAATGCCCCCGTCCTCCGCCCAAAAGAAAGCGGAAGAGGTGTCGGAACCGAAGCAGACAACATCTGTAACAGAGAAACCGAAAAACGGGACCAAGACAGCAAAAACGGAAAATTCAAACATAGAGGAAGAATATATGAACCTCTTTATCCGTGAAGCGGCAACTCCCGCACGTTCCGGTAAAATGGCTTATGTACGGCCTGAGTATCACGACCGGATAATGCGAATAACACGTGTCATCGGCAAGAACAGACTGAGCCTGTCCGCTTATCTTGATCATGTACTGACACACCATTTCGCAATGTTCGAGGAAGCGATACGCAAACAGTACAAGAAGAATTATGAAGATGTATATTAACCATTCAACAACCAACAAAAATGAAAAAGAAAACAAATTATAAGGAGAGATTCATCAAGAAATCAGGCAGTGTGGCACGTGAAGGACGACAGGTATATATCAGTCCGGAGTTCCATACAAAAATCAGACGCATTGTCGCAATCATAGGCAACAACGATATAACCGTCCATGACTATATCCAAAATGTGATGGCAGAACATTTCTCAAGACACAAGGACGAATTGGAACTGCTGTATCGCGAGTCCCAACTTAAATACCTGCAACTATGATAACGACATTTGCCATTCTGATGCTTCTTTATAATATGTGGCTTGTCTTCTACCTTGTAACGGAGAGACGACAACCGCAAGAGAAAGCACCACCCGAAGAAGAGAAACCGAAGCCTGTTGAAAAGAAGGAAGACAACGGCATAGTAGGCAAAAGCAACTTCAAGATGCCCCCAAAAGTGCCACGAACTGTGCCAGATACTGCAACAACGGATGAAGGTGAGGCAGTGAATGAAGAAGACATTACCTTTGCCGAAGAAACGGACGGGCAGACATCCGAAGACCTCACACAAGAGGAACTTGCCGAAATCTTCTCCGACCATCGTGGCAGTGATATACGCAACGATGATGATTGGGACGAAGAGGATATGCAGGTGGAGGGCTATGCCAGCGGAGCTTCCTTTGAGGACATCGACACGGCTGTAAGGACGGTGAAGAAACCGACACCGACAAAAGAAGAAAAACAACAAGCCGGAAAGGTGTTCACTCAGATTAAGGACAGCGAACTGCTCGAAACCATCAAGGAACGGCAAGCCGCATTAGGTAGCAGGATTATGGATTTGATGGACCGCTATCTGGATAATCCGATACCCCAAATGGATGTTGCTCCGAAACCGTTCAAACTTCCCGACAGTATCGAGGACTTCGACATTCGGGACTATGTGTAACCATTAAAACAGTAAAAGGAATGAAACAGAAAGATTATGGCTGACAGGTGGGACAGAAATCAGAAGACCACTAAATCCGAAGGACATCCCAAGTCCTTAAAAAAATGGGAACCACTAAATCCAAAAAGTAAAACAAGTATTCATCGCCCGAAGAGGACTATCCACCCTTTGACGGCACAAAAAAAGAAAAGAACAATTATGAACAAGAAACAGATTCTTATGGCAGTCGCATTCGTATTGGCTGCAACCACTTCAGTATTCGCACAAGGTAACGGCTTGGCAGGTATCAACGAGGCAACCTCTATGGTGACATCCTATTTTGACCCCGGTACCAAACTCATCTATGCCATCGGAGCCGTTGTCGGACTTATCGGCGGTGTCAAGGTGTACGGCAAGTTCTCGTCCGGAGATCCCGACACAAGCAAGACCGCTGCCAGCTGGTTCGGTGCGTGTATCTTCCTCATCGTCGCTGCAACCATCCTCCGCTCATTCTTCCTGTAATCAGACAAGGCAATGGCTGATTATCCCGTAAACAAGGGAATCGGTCGTTCGGTGGAGTTCAAGGGATTGAAGGCACAATACCTCTTCATCTTTGTTGGCGGGCTATTGGCCCTGTTCGTCCTCTTCGTCATCCTCTACATGATAGGGATTGACCAATGGATATGTATCGGCTTCGGGGTTGTTTCGGCTTCCGTACTTGTATGGCAGACCTTCGCCCTGAACGCCCGATACGGCGAACACGGACTGATGAAGCTCGGTGCCACCAAGGGCCATCCCCGTTACCTGCTCAACCGACGACGCATTTCCCGACTGATTAAGAAACGAAAGGAAGAAAGACAATGAGGAATATATTGAAAGCAACGACACTTGAAAACAAGTTTCCGCTGTTGGCGGTGGAGCACGGGTGCATCATCTCGAAGGATGCCGACCTGACGGTGGCCTTTGAGGTGGAACTTCCCGAACTATACACCGTCACGGGTGCGGAATATGAGGCGATACACAGCTGCTGGATAAAGGCAATCAAGGTTCTGCCGGATTATTCCATCGTCCACAAACAGGACTGGTATATCCGTGAGACCTACAAGCCCGAACTGCACAAAGAGGACATGAGTTTCCTCAGCCGCAGCTATGAAAGACATTTCAACGAAAGACCGTACCTGAAGCATACCTGCTACCTCTACCTTACCAAGACCACCAAGGAACGTAGCCGTATGCAGAGCAACTTCAGTACGCTGTGCAGGGGGCATATCATCCCGAAGGAGATAAACAAGGATACGGCGACCAAGTTCCTTGAAGCCACCGAACAGTTCGAGCGTATCATGAACGATTCGGGCTTCGTGAAGCTCCGCCGTCTGACCACCGATGAGATTGTCGGCACGGAAGAGAAAGCCGGAGTGATTGAACGCTACTTCTCGCTGATGCCCGAAGACAATGCCTGTTTGCAGGACATCTGTCTGTCACCTGAAGAGATGCGTATCGGCAACAACCGTCTTTGTCTGCATACTCTCTCCGATGTAGGCGACCTGCCGGGCAAGGTTTCTACCGATGTGAGGTACGAGAAACTATCTACCGACCGTTCGGACTGCCGACTGTCATTCGCAAGCCCCGTTGGACTGCTGCTGCCCTGCAACCACATATACAACCAATATGTGCTGATTGACAACAGTGAGGAGAACTTGCAGAAGTTCGAGAAATCCGCAAGGAACATGCAGTCGCTCTCCAAGTACAGCCGTAGCAACAGCATCAACAAGGAGTGGATTGACCAATACCTGAACGAGGCACATTCCTACGGGCTGACCTCCGTCCGTGCCCACTTCAACATTATGGCGTGGAGTGACGATGCGGAGGAACTCAAGCGGATAAAGAACGATGTGGGAAGCCAGCTTGCGAGTATGGAGTGTATGCCGCGACACAACACCGTGGATTGCCCTACACTCTATTGGGCGGGCATACCGGGCAATGAGGCGGATTTTCCTGCCGAAGAGAGTTTCTACACCTTCACGGAGCAGGCGGTATGCTTCTTCACCGAAGAGACCAACTACCGCAGTTCACTCTCGCCGTTCGGCATCAAGATGGTGGACAGGCTGACAGGAAAACCGCTGCACCTTGACATTTCGGACTTGCCGATGAAGAAGGGTGTTACGACCAACCGCAACAAGTTCGTGCTGGGCCCAAGCGGTAGCGGGAAGTCCTTCTTCATGAACCACCTTGTGAGGCAATACTACGAGCAAGGGACTCACGTGGTGCTGGTGGATACGGGAAACTCCTATCAGGGCTTGTGCGAGATGATCAGACGCAAGACCGGAGGAAAGGACGGCATCTACTTCACTTATACCGAAGAGAATCCCATTTCGTTCAACCCGTTCTACACCGATGACTATGTGTTTGACGTGGAGAAGAAGGACAGCATCAAGACCCTGCTGCTGACGCTTTGGAAAAGCGAGAACCAGGAAGTGAGCAAGACGGAATCGGGGGAACTCGGAAGTGCCGTAAACAACTATGTGGAGCGTATTCGTGCCGACCGCAGCATAGAGCCTTGCTTCAACACCTTCTACGAGTATATGCGTGACGTGTACCGCAAG
>ENA-ORRQ01002331-ORRQ01002331.1-human-gut-metagenome-genome-assembly--contig:-NODE-2331-length-12616-cov-2.772232_pt1 | contig 12616 bp, 9 predicted proteins | sample MGYA00242177_ERZ509138 | MGnify/ENA primary metagenome ERZ509138 (study PRJEB26280, sample SAMEA2338628) | human gut metagenome | biome: human gut; feature: human-associated habitat; material: faeces...
TGCGTATGTATTGTGAGTCCCTTGCGTTTGTTGAGTCTGCTCTTCTTTGTTTATCTTCTATTTATTCCTTTTCTGTTTTTTATGTTCCTGCTTTTTCCGATAGGCTTCTTCTAATGTATATTTGTTTACTTTCATTGTTGTTTTATATCCAAGGAATAATCCTGTTAAAAGTAACATCAGATAATTGTATAATATAGACTTAAACTCTAAACTGAAGGTTATATATATTACAAAATACCAGCAATAAATTTGCGGTATTATTATTTCGGAGTTCAAATATAATGTCCGGATCATTCCTTTTTCTTTCAGAGGCTGTTTAGGTGTCTTTATATATGGAAACAGATAACTCATCATTCCACCTATTGCAATAATTGCTCCCCAAAGCATGACTACTATTACAATAGTATGCTTTAGGTAGTAATATTTATAAAAAAAAGAGGAAAACATGAAGCAAGGAATTATTATGACGCAAAACCATGAAGTAAGTTTCTCATATATTGCTATAAAAAGATGTCTCATATAACTATAAATTAATCGTTAAAACAAATTATTTCCATCATTCTTTTGTGATTTTATATACCTTGATATGGGTTAATTATGTTCTAATTGCCCATATCAAGGTAGGAGACTGGTAAATCCTAGTGCATAAGAGTTATTTATTTATTTTCTTTTTACTAACTCGATTTAAAATATATAAGTTGGCTTTTATTGCTATTCGATTTCCAAGAAATAATCCTAGTAAAAGTAGCATTAAATAATCAATATATATGGATTTTCGAGCGAAGAAAATAATATATGCTGCTGCACAGTAATAATATAACATATCAATGTTTTGATGAAACTTGAAACAAGCTGTTTGAATAATATCATTAGTTTCTACTTCCTTTCCCTTTGGATGTTTATTCCTCTCAAAGTAATTTAATATCTTACCTATCAACCATATTATCCATGAAATTAATAATAATATCATGATAATAAACATAAACTCAAATTCTCCTAAGTCAGGATGAAAAAAACAATAGATAATCATTAAAATGCTGTTGAGTATGGTTATCTTCTTGAATATTTCTATAAAAATATTTCCCATATATTGTTTAATGTGTTAATCTTTAAGTTGTTCTATTATCCATTCAAAAATATCTCTTATATAGTTTGTAGAATATTCTTCCTTTCCGACAACTTGATTAGTATGAGCATCATATGCATCTTGAGTAGGATCGGGAGTTGTTAATTCTAAAGCTGTTCTGGCTATACCTGAACCTATTAAAACTTTTTTTCCTGCTTTTCCTATTTTACTTTTATCATTAGGATCCCTTTTAGGAGCCGGATCGCCATTAGGCATCATTCCTGACACGTTGGTATCTATACTGTTTGCTACGTTTGCCTGATTCTTGTCTAAATTTTCTTTAGCTTTTCTGTCTCTTTTCCTCTGATGATTGTATTCAGGACTGACAGCGCTCTTTACCTGATAATACAAGAGAGAGCCAAAGGTATAAGACATCTTAGGCGCATCTGTAATCATTTGCCCTAACTCCGCGAACTTGTCTGATGTATGCCTCATTATTTGTTGATCTGAAGGCAAGTTATAGCTTTGAGTTCTCGTCAAAGGGTAATAGAACGGGAGAGGACCATAGGGTGTCGGGATCGCTACTCCTTGTTTGCCGTCCGGATCTATATGTGTAACTGGATTATTAAAGCAATACCCATAAGGAGTATTTGAATAATTCTTTTCACTTGACGGATCTGCTACATGCCATCTTCCCAACGCTGCATCATACATTCTTGCCCCATAATCATACCAATCCAATCCATTCTTTCTGTCCAATTCTTTGCTATTATACTTAAAAGGTTGGACAGATGAAGTCGAAGCGAATACTCCTCCGAACGGATAATAATGATTAACCTCATCTACATTATTATTCTCGTCTATAACCACCCGATTATTTCCTTGATGGTCTTGCAAGAAATAGTGATGAACAGCATCCGCAAGGGTTACATATCCTACCTCTGTCAGCAGTTTGACAGGAATTCCATTTTCATAGATCACGTTGCCGCAATAGTCTGTAATAAGTGTATCCTTATCTGTCACATGTGTAGTACGAAGTTTGGCTCCTTCCGGACTATAGAGATAAGAAATGTTACTTCCGTTCTCAAACTTTATGAGGCTTGGCAAATTTAAGTAATTATATTGGATATCAGTAATTTTTTTGTTTAAATCTCTTTTTAGATTGCCACTGATGTCATAGGAATATTCTACAGATTTGTCAGCACCGTTTGAAAATTCGAAGCTACCTGCGTATGCCGAATTTGCAGCATTGTCTTTAACAGAGAGCAAACGGTTGCCATTATAACTCAGTGAGAGATCATCTATTAAACCATAATCATTCTGTGATGTTTGACCGAAACGTTTCAAGCCCAGAATATTTCTATTTTTATCATAACCGGTTATTTGTTCGTTGAAACGGTTTAAATTCATGCTGAGATTATTCCCTTCTCCGTATATTGCATCTTTCATTCGGTTTAAACCATCATAACTAAATTTATACCCGGATATTCCTGACGAAGCAGTCTGCCAAGTCATACTACTGACATTTCCATTATAACAGGGGGTTCCTGCCCCGTCTGTATAGTGCAACTTTTGTTTGAAGAACGGACTGTCAATACTTATCATCCAATTACGAATGTTGTAATCGTAGGTTAAAGCTGTTGTTCCATTATTCAGCTTCACGCTTTTAAGCCGGCACAGATTGTCATATTCATTTTCTGATAATATGGTGTCTTGTTCGCCATTCAGACGATATATCACTTGTTTCAACCGTTCTCCATTGTCATATACATAGTCGTAATACTCTGTTATTACAGTGTTTTTGTCAGAATCGAGATGTAGATGAACGTGTCCTTTTGTTGATCCCGAGAAAGTATAAGAATAAAAATCGATATCATATCCTCCCAGATGGTTTGTTCCTCGTTGCTGGATTATACGTCCTTTTTTATCATAATAGAGGGCTGTTAATAGATAGTTATTGTTATCTAGATAGGAACGTTTCCCTGACTGTAATCCGACAGGATTTAAAGTAGGAACAGAAAACTCTTTTTCTTTATTCTTCAACCATGATGGGAAATCCTTAAAGCTATATTCTAGGGATAACCGTGTAGGCTGACTTTCGAAGTCTGCAAGAAAACTATAATCATCATAATAGTTCACCTCTTTAGGGTTAGTAGAAACCATTCCTAACAGATCATGAATAATATAGCCGGTGTCCATGGCACCTCCTCCTTGGTGTCGTTCGGCATATACTAATACATTTGAGATTGCCGGGGCGTTGAGTGACGAACTAATGCCAATTCCCTTTATCACCTCGCGTCCCTTTTGGTCGGGGACGGAGAATATCCATTCAAATTGCCGTTGTTGAAGTCGATTTTGGAGAAATATTAATCGGTCAGCTTTGTCATAAGCATAGCGGTTGGTGTCTCCGGGTTTTTTCTTCATGATACAGTGATTGCGGTTGTCATAACTATATTGATAGGCATACAAACTCAAATCATGAGATTCCTGATACATGGGAGGCAATACATAACATAGATTCCCTTTAATGTCATACACATAATACGTATCATACTGTTTTGATCCATCCATTTCCCGATTCAGAATAGTCCTGTCTTCTTTGTCTATGAATGTGTATAATGACTTTCCGTCTTCATCCGTAGTCTGTATTACTCGCAGTTCTCCCGGATCATATACACTTTCTTCAGATAAAGTCCCTTCATCATTAATTTGATAACGGATGCAGTTTAAGGCTGAAGTCGTATCGTTTGCTAAATATTGTGTATGAACAGGATTTCTTTTCCATGCTTCTCCCGCATCTTGCTGAAGTATAATTCTGCTTTCGGGAAAGTGGTCGTACTCGGTATATTGATAAGGAACATTGTCTGCATACTGTTTTACAGTACTGTTGAAAGGATCGGAAAGAAAAGCTCCGTTGTTTCCTTGAGCATGAAGCGGTAACCATTTTTTGGATATCCGGCCCATAGAATCATACGCAGAAGTAGATATCAAATCTCCTTTTGTGGGAGAAATTCCTTGAGATACAGTTTGAATAGGCTTACCTAATCCATCAAAATACTGAAACTCCTGAAGCATGGAATCGGCATTGGGAGAAAGCATCGTTTGTGTATGGACAAAGCTCCTGTTGATATTCAGTGAGTCTGCGTTAGTTGTTGTAAAGGGAAGATTCTCATTTCCCGATAAAGCCGAGCAAATCGGCAATAAAAGCATTAAAGCAAATATATTCTTCATAATTCATAAGCTTTATTTAATTATTATTTTCTGAACCGTAATGGTAATCATACCGAGAGATAACATTCTTGTCATTGTCCTTCACACACTGGAGCCGTCCTGCTTTGTCATATTCGTAATAAGTCTTAATCCCTCTGATATCGGTCACAGAAGTCATTCCTATTAAAGGCTTATACTCATATCGGGTTTTCAATCCATCTTTTTCTATGGTAACCGGATAGCGGTTATTATATCCCCAAACGTAAGAAGTGACACTTCTGTCTTTAGCTGTTTGCCGTGTTAAGTTTCCCCATGAATCGTATGCGTCATTGTGGAAGTCGGAATCAACAAAATCCAGATTAAAGTCTTTCCATTGAGGAAGTTGGTCATAGGCGGTTTTTCTTATTTCTTCCAGTTTTATTAGCTTGTCGTATTTTTTATATTTGTTATATTCTCCGCTTATTACTGTTTCAAAACTATCTGATTCTTTTTGAATAGTGAGTGCTTTTCTTACTGGCATACTGGTGAGAAAAGAGTCCACCATCATTTTTTCTATATCCGAAGGAGTAGTCATATCTTCCGGATATTCTATTCGCTCTCTTAATATATCACCATTGCTCAAAGTGGTCAATATACAATTCAGCCGACCGAGGGAGGACTTGAATTCGTATTCCCTTTGGGTTGTAAAAACTTTCCCGTTTGTATATTCTTTTGTCGTTTTACTATCGATCTGTGCTTTATCTACCACTTCTATGGCATCAATATAGAATACGTCGCCTGCTGTTTTTACATTTTTGATATTTTCAGTTTGATAACCGAATATAGGATGCCATTTTCCTCCTGGGTTCAGATAAGTAAATTCTTCTGAATAAATAGTATCTCCATTAAATGTTGTATAGAGTGATTCGAGAAGACCTCTTTTGTGGGCATTCGAATGAAGGCGGGAGAGAATAAATCTTGCCATACCGGAATTGGAAGAATTTATTCGCTGACCAGGAATGAAGTGGAGGCTTAGTGCATCTATCTGCGAGTAATCACCAATGAAAGGGTCGAAAGAATTTTTATATTTATATTCCGTCATACTACCATCTGATTTTTTCTCTACTACTCTGGCATATTCTATATGAGGACCCTCCAAGGAATAAGTTGCCATATCCTGAACATTTCCTCTGTTTATATAATAGAGCTGATTGGATATCACTGTGGTATAATCTAAACGATATCTAGGCATCTTTAGTAAAATGCCTGAACTGCTTCCGTCTAAATTCTGATATGTAAACTCCCGGCGGTTGCACTCACCGGTTTCCGTATAATCGCTGATCGTTTTTACTCGTACCCCTCCTGCCTGCTTGTCGACTGGTACTGATCGAATGACGTACTGATCCATTGCATGTTTGGAATAAGTATTACCTTCATATTCATAAGTGGTATACCCACCAGTAGGATATGAAATCTGTTTGAGCATGCCAAGCTGGGAATATAGAGCATTCGCTTCGCGTTGACTGCTTGTTATCACTTCTTTTTTATCCTTATCTGTTGTTGTAGAAGGAATGAAGTTGTTGATGCCGATTAATAACTGTCCATTATAATATCCCCAATGATCTACGGCACATGTGCCATTGAAAGGAAATACCAATATTGATGGAAACTCATCTACTCCTATATAATTCATTTTATAAATCTTCCCTTCTCCGAAATCAACCTCCTTTAAGAATAAGACTTTATTTTTATCCGCAGAATACTGATAGCTTAAATCGCAATGTAGTATTTGTTCTGTAGTCGGAGACAGGGAGTTGACCGTCACGGATGACAACTTTAGCAGTGCAGGCAAATCATGTGGATTGCGATCTGCTCCATATTTTTCTGACTGTTTTGAGGTATAGTCTAGTTGAATACGGCATACATCCCCCACTAAGATACTTTCCAGATAAGTAGGAAATTGAGACACAGTACTAGATTCATAGTATGAAGCCGATCCTCCGGATTGAGTCGATACTATCTTGTAATTAGGTGAGGGCATCATGTTTTTAATGATTCCCCGACTTGTATAGTCTCCTGATCGGTATATCAAAGATACTTTTCGTCCATTAGGTGCTATGATTTTTGTTAACTGCCAGGATATGACAGTTCGTTCCACACTTTTTTCTGAGATACTACATTCCCGATCATATAATCCGGACTGATCTCCTCCGAATATATATTTGTATCCATCATTGGTGGTGATTTCAAAAGAAGAAATTGGACTGTTTTGAAAATTGAATACTTTGATCTTAAAGTTGTCTCTTGCAGTGTTTGTATTGTAAATACATATTTTCTTGTTTACATCAAACTGAAAACTACCCTGATACCCCATAAAATTGAAGTGAAAAATGTCCGGAGTACTCTCGTACATAGCCGATGATGGCTTTGAAGGATCATACAGATAAACAAAAGGCTCATCAATAGTACTTATGTTATGAAATTGCTTTCCGAGTAAAAGAGGATTCGTTATGCTTTCATTAACAGGAACAGAACGATGGTAATCATAATAGCCGGCCATCGCGATATCATGGTTCTCATCCGGAATTCCTACTACTGTACGAGTGATAACTCCACCCGTATTCAGATACCATCCTTGCCCTAAAATGCCGGTTTGATGATTGGCAACCAAGCCATTGGATGCATATTCTAAACTTATGGGGATTTCAAAGTCGTTATCTTTATAAGTATAGACAGGAATAGAAACTCCCGTTGTACCCGTATATAAATCGACCGGATTATTTCCGTACCGAACAAAACTTTGAGTTTGCGGAGTCTGGATCGTTTCCTCTACTGAGAATATTGTTTGTGCCTGAGCCGTAAGTACGAGACAACAGGACATACATAAAGTAATAAGTTTATATTTTAATAAATAATTCATATGTTATTATTTTAAAGATTGATACTATTAATACCTTGTGAAAAGGGAAGAAAGTCTTCCCTTTCACAAGGCTACTATTTTACAGATTCATCGCATTAGCGCCCAATACGCCCGCTACAGCCGAAGCTACTGCGATGACTACTTTGAGAATCATATCCCAAAGAGATTTTTTCATTGCCATAATTTTATACACCTCCTTTCCGAATGCTTTTAAATGGTTAGTTACTTCCCGAAAACTCTCTTTTTACTTCAAAGCAAGGGCATGCCTTGATCCACTCTTCCGGTTCAATCTCCCCGTCTCCGTTCAGGTCCGGACTGAGATCCCGGTGTCCGCACACCCGGCAGCCGGGGAAACGTTGCTCCAATTGATGCACCAGCAGGCGGAGGGCGGCACGTTGTTCCGGCGTCCGTGTATCTGCCGGGCGTCCCCGGCAGTCCAGACCGCCTTCATAGCAGATTCCGATACTCGACGCATTGAATCCCTTCACGTGTGCCCCGATGCGTTCGATGGGACGGGTAAGAAGTGTCGTGCCGTCTTTGCGGATATAGTAGTGGTATCCTGTTCCGTTGAATCCCCGTCGCCGGTGCAGCGTCTCCAGGTCAAAGGCCGTCAGTGTCCGGTCCACCCGCGTTGCAGAGCAGTGGATCACGATTAAATCGATCTTTCTCATGATTCGTCAGATTTGATAAATACCCGGTTTATGATTGCCTTATACGGTTGGGTCCGGAGCTTCTTCGTCACCGTCATCGGGGTCCGGTTTGGGTTTGGGGTTTTCCGGATCGGTCTTGTCTCCTTCGCTGCTTTCCGGTTTGTACTTGCTGTAGTCCAGCGTTTTCAGTGCGTCTTTAATCTCCTTTCCGGGGCGGAAGCGGACACGGGCGCCTTTGATCAACCCTTCTTTCACATCCTTCTGGACGAGTACACCGTTGCTGCGCAAGGTGACATAAAATGAACCGATGTTCCCCAGTCGGACGATCTCTCCTTTCTTGAAACTGTCGATCATCTCCGTGTGCAGTGCACGCAGCACACACACTACGTCTGCCCAGTTCACGGTACTCGAACGCTGGATGCGTTCTGCCATTTCATCTATATCGATCTCTCCGCTCGATTTGGCGAGAGCGTAATACAGGTCCGGCTTGTCTTTTTCCATCATGTTCTTGCGGAGCACGCTGGTGAATGAAAATACTTTTGCCATAATCTTTTTCTTGTTTTAAGTTTTTTGAATCATTGAAAAATAAAATGTTGGGGTCACAAGTGGTTCCTTGCTTGTGACATGACAAAAGTACGGTAGTGGGGATGGGCGATGTCTGTATTTGTCCGTTGATGTCCGCAGATGTCTTTTTTTATCCGGAAATGTCCGTGGATGTCTGTTCTTGTAGTGGTTTGAGGACGGGATTAAAAAGAAAGTCCCTGATGCGAGCTGAATAATACTGTTCAGTTCACATCAGGGAATTGGAACGATTCGTTCCTGATTGGGGTTCAGGACTATGTTATGCTATATCTTATTCTGATACTTCGATATGTTTGATAAGGCCCAGTTCAATATCTCTTTCGTCGTACTCTTCGGTGAACGTCAGCATATCAAAAATATAGGGATCTTTTAATGTCTCTTTTACTTGCTTGGCTTGTATTTCGGGAAGAGTGGTGTCGAAGTTACTAGCCAATGCTCCGTGAGAATGGTAATAGTCTTGCTTGATTGCCTCGATAAGGAAATCCCGGCTCCAACCGTTTTTCAGACATTGGATCATGTACCAGTAGCGGGCTTTTATATCTTTCACTTTTTGCATAAGTGCTACATTGTTTCCCCAACCTATTTGTTTTTGACTCTCGGTTAGTAATTTGCCAATATCCCAATACATTGAAAGCATTTCTTCATTGGCTGTGTAAATCGCCTTTTTTTGTGCTAGTAGTACTCTTGCTTTTACTTGTTTGAGTAGATATGCATAGTTGAATGCATCGTTTTGATTTTCCATTTTGATTTCGTCTGTTCCGCTAAAGATACTGCTTATTATTGGTTAATCGCTCCCCCTGTTCGAATTATTTTCTTTGCTTGTCTGTATTTGTCCGCAGATGTCCGCAGATATCTTTTTTTATCCGGAAATGTCTGTATTTACCCCAATAAAACACGCTTATTATTTTACAAATTGAACTTTTATTAGTACCTTTATACCATTGAATAATGCTAATAGAACAAGATTATGGAAGAATTACTTGAAGAGAAAAAGTTTGAAATGAGAGCTTATGACAAGGCAGAGCTGGCTCTGCTCTATTGTCCGGGCCGTTCGGAAGAAACGGCACTTAAAACAATGATGAGATGGATCAGGCAATGTGAGCCGTTGATGGAAGCGTTGGACGCTATCGGATATAACTGCCGGCGGCACCGCTTCCTGCGTCGGGAAGTGGAGCAGATTGTCCGTCACTTGGGAGAACCTTGAAAAGAGGGAACGAAGTACCTTCCCCTACTGCCGTACATACGTTTTTTTCCAGTTTTCAGTATATCATTCAGCAGGTTGTTGTACTTCTCTTTCTCTCTTCTTGTACTTGTCCGGTCCATTTCTTGTACATCACAGGCTCCGTTTCAGTACTTCTTTTCCCTCATTCCAGTACTTGTTCCTCTCCATTCTGGTACTTGTTTCCCTTCTCTCTTGTACCGGTTTCTGTTCCGTTTCTGCGGACCTCTTCTCTTGTGATGTATCTATTTTATACCAATTTATCAGCTCTTTGAGGCTACTGCCACTGACAACTGACACTTAACGCCTATTTGTCTGTGAATTCTTTTATTCTGATATATCTATCTTCTTGTTTATCAATGTATTTTAATTCTAAGAGACTCTTTAGATACCTACAAGTGCTTCTTTCACTAATACCTTTTGTCAGTGCTTTCTCTTTGATCTCTTTGTAAGTAAAAGTCGTTGGAAGACTTTCTACGACCGTCCGGATTCGGAAGTAAGATTTCAAAGGTTTTGATTTCACCTCATCTCCCGGCAGTGAAGAGGAGACGAGCAGGCTGTGATTGAGGGTGGTTTGCACGATCTGCATAGCTGCATGGAAATCTTCGTCCGTGCAGATGTACTCCTTCATGCGCATGGCACCTTCATATTTGCGCAGGGCAGTGAAGATAGAGGCTATGCGTGCCACCATCAGTGCACCACGGAGGACGATAGAGCCCGGTGCATCTGCCTGCTCACTGGCTACTTCGTTGAGCAGGCGGTCGAAGTAGGTGGTATGTTCCTCCCATTGGCTGTCGGTCAGCGTGACTTCCGTAGGCGACTGCTGAAAGAAGTAGTACATCTCCAGTACTTGCAGACTAAATTCTTTGTAGAGAGTGACATAGTCTTTTTTCCCCTTGATGGGGGCTGCCGAACGATATTTCCATCGTGCCCCACAGGTGTAGATGGTGAAACGGGGGAAAAGTCCGTTCTCCATAGAGTGCATGAAGTTGGGTAGTTGGTTGGGCGTGCCGGACAGGCAGAGTGCCAGGCGCGGCACTTCAACAAAGATGAGCTCACCGTCTACCTTGTAGTCTGTGGCTGCCGATTCATGATGGTATGCGGCACGGAATACGTCATCGTGCTTGCCGTAATCCTGTTTGATGGCACCGGAGATCATGTCCAGTTCGGTAGCGTTGATAATGAGTCCGAGGTCACCATTATTTTTCAGCCGTCGGATGATTTGGTTTTTGGAGGTGCTGGGAGCACCGCATAAGTGGTAATATTCCGGTGCTTCGGGCTTCGGGCCGGGAGTGGATGCTCCTGCGGTCTGCGTCCCCTTCTTGAAGCATTGATTGCTTCGTTCCCATTCCATGAGCTCCCGTTCGTAGGTATCCTTTTTCCGTTTGTTTTCTCCTTTCAGATAGTTTTCAATCTCTCGCGGAAGCATACCTGCCAATGTGAGAAGCCCTTTGCCGGTGGCGGAAGGAGCGATGATCAGGATGTAGAGATGAGGGCTGTAAAAGCGCTGGTCGAAATTGATGCGGACAAGAGGGAGGCAGCCGCTTAAGTTGGCAATCAATCCTAGAAGCAGCATATCACGTTCGCGTTGTGTTCGTGCCGGTATCAAGGCTGCTTTCAGAAAATCGGGGAGGTTGGCGTATACTTCGTCCGGAATGCAGGGGGTGGAACCTCGTAATTCTTCATTTTTTATGGACAATTCTTCTTCTTTTCCCTGGTCGTTTTCCACAGAAACAGGCATAAAGGTGTCAGTTGTCAGTACTGTCAGTGAACGGGGAGTCTCTTGGGGAATGTAAGACAGGTCAACGTATTGATATCCAGCTGATAAGTCTTTTTGCAGCTCTTGCAGCGTATAGCCGTTTCCCACGATTTCTACTGACATAACAGATGTTAATTTTTCAACCTCCTCTTTCGAAAATCCCTTACGTCGTGCGCTTCTTCCCATTGCCAGCATGGATTCGTGGCGATTGCCTTTTTGCCAAGGATGGTACTGGGCGAAGTGGCGGACGAAAGCTTCGATGTATCCGCAGGCTTCGGTAGGGGGAGGGATAGGAGAGGCTTTTCCGTTGTTATTATCCTTGTTGTTGCCATGGTTGCCGCTGCCGTAATTGTTTTTAGTTTGGAGCAGATGGGCCAGCGAAGGATTGGCGGCAAGTTCTTCACGCCACGGGTAGGGTTCGGGGGCAGGGTTGTAGTAAGCGTCGGTATCCCACACACAAGAGCAGGGCTGGGTGATGCGGGCGCATTGTCCGTCGCACGGGTGTCCGGCGATTTGTTCCAGTGTCTGCCGGCAGATAGCGTAGGCGAGGGGATACTCTTCCGGGGTACGGGCGTCGAGAAATACGATGACTTTGAGCCCTCTGCCGGAGATGCTGGTCTGTGTGTAAGGCACGTAGGGGAGAGCACGGAAAAGGGCTTTGACGGCAGATGTCCGTTCGTTCAGGTGGTCGAGGTCGTACATGGCTAGTCCGCTCATTTTTTCCAGATTGGCTGCGGCATGACTGCAATGCGGGCGGCAGATGCCCTCGATGATGACGACAGGCATGGCGCCTTTTACCATTTTGGCTTCATTGCTGCGGTCGGGACGGTCTTGCAGTTTCCGGTAGCATTCGGTTTGTGCCTTCCAGAGTGAGCTGATGGTTTGCAGGTAAAGGTTGTGTAGGGTGACGATGGTTGATTCTTTGCTCCAGGTGTTTCTAAAAAAAGAAAAATGAAATTGTAAATTTTTGCTTTGCAGTGAGTTTTGTCTTTCCATACTACTTTTTTTGTTTTTATTGATAAATCGATAGTATGAGATAAAGAAGGGAGGATAGTGCTTTCACTATTTACAGAATGCAGAATAGTCGGTTCTTTAAGTCGGCTGCAAAGATAGACCGGTTGTAAAGAAGCTTAAAGTGTTAAAAATAGCGTTTCTTTCGCGCTCTTTCTTTTATATTATCCGGCTACAACTACTTCTATGTCGTAATTGATGAAAAGTCCGCTTTCAATAA
>ENA-ORRQ01002337-ORRQ01002337.1-human-gut-metagenome-genome-assembly--contig:-NODE-2337-length-12572-cov-2.849644_pt1 | contig 12572 bp, 10 predicted proteins | sample MGYA00242177_ERZ509138 | MGnify/ENA primary metagenome ERZ509138 (study PRJEB26280, sample SAMEA2338628) | human gut metagenome | biome: human gut; feature: human-associated habitat; material: faeces...
TTCGTTTCGATAGGATGTATCTTGCGGAATGCGGACGGGAAGCGGAGCGAGCCGGTAGGACGGAGGCTATTCCAGCTTTTTCCGGTATACCTCGTCGAGCGTCTGTCCGCTTTTGTCTTTCCATTCGTTCCAGCCGTTCGTATGTCTGCCCAGACAGATGCTTGCTGCCATACTCGGGCTGTTGAAAGTGTAGTCTGTTTCCAAAACGATGTTTCCGTCCTGCGGGGCCGTATACTTCTTGATGAAATCGTCCCGTTTTTCTTTCATTTTGAATAACGGTGCGCTTCCTTTTGCCAATGTGCTGCCTTTCAGTACGGTAAACCCGTTTTCGTCGTAAAATCCCCTGATGTTTGCCCCTTTGCTTTTACTGAAAAATATATGGCGGTCCCTGGGATCGATCACGTCGAATATGGGACAACCGATGAATGATGTCAGTAATCGGATATCGTCGAAAAATTCATTCATGGAATCTTTCTGATGCTCCGGCAGATTCGGCTCTTTCGGGATTTGTTTGTTGTCGCACAGGTCAAAGCGTTTGGCCTTGTTTGCGGTTTTTACGGCCAGATATTCCAGATACTGGACATCGGCTTTTGTCATGGCGCCGTCCTTGGAGATGAAAACCAGCGTTTTTTGCCAGAAAGCCTTGTTGTATTCGTGGTTCTTGATGCGCTCCCGGAAATTCTCCGTTTCTCCCAGATACGCTTTGGAGGTGATTCCGTCGTCTTCGCCCAAGAGTATGTAAAATGCGGGGCTGTGCAACTCCTCCCTTTCGTTGATTATCGAGAGGGCAGCCCGTGGAATGACCAGCATTTTGCATATTTTATTGCTTATGAAAACGGATTGTGTTCCTTGCGGATTTCCGTCTATCAGATAGGTGGTAATCGTCTTGCCCATATTGATTCGTATATCGGAGACATCAAAAATAGCGATAATTCTCCGAATTCCGCCGTTATATCCGGCTACTTTTTCTTCACTCGAAATTTTTATGCCTTTTATATGATTCTGTACCAGCCCGTTGTTGTGGATTATAAGGCGAAGTTTCGGCCGGGATCGCTTGCGGCGGTCACTTGCCGATGCAGCATATTATGCTAATTGATTATCAGTAGTTTATGGCTTAAAAGATAGACTGCTCAAAAAATTACTTGTTTTTTCGTCAAAAATCGAAGATTTAACACTTTTCTTCGTTGCCAGTCTCAAAACAGAGGGAAAATGGGGAAAATCGCTCTCTTTCGCCCCGAAACCTCCGCTTCGCAAAGATAAGGTATATCGGGGATTATTTCGCCGGTTCAGGCTGCAAAATGGAAGACAGATTCACAGATTTCCGGGTTGTTTTCTTGTGACCTGGTAGGAGGTGAGTATTGCTTTGCTTGGAGTTGTATTTTGCTCAATCTTCATACTTAGATTGCTCATATTTTGCAGCCAAAAGAGAAAGTCTATAGGTCTGGTTCGGCTTGGTTTGGGCGAAGCTATCTCTTTTTCTCCCCTTTGTTAGCTTTACTTTAATGAACGTATATATGAATACGGAGATAAAGTAAAGTTGGTTTCGGTAATTTATGCTGTGATTCGCTTGAAAAAATGTCGTGTAATAGGGATGATTCGTTGGAAAAAGTGTGACTAAATTCGATTTATTCGCTTGAAAAAATGTATTTAACCTTGGTTTATTCGCTCGAAAAAGTGTAATTTTGTAGCGGAAAGAATAAGATTGCGCTATGCTTAAAAGGAAAATAGAAACATATTTAGCTAATTGGAAAGAGGCCGAGGGCAGAAAGCCCCTTGTGATAAAAGGTATTCGCCAGTGCGGGAAGACATATATTGTCCAGAAATTCGCAAGGGAGAATTATGAAAGTGTGGTCTATATGAACTTCATTCTTGAACCTGACAAGAAGTCTGCCTTTACTGGCAATATAGATGTCGATACCATCATTCTCAACCTCTCTGCTTTGATTCAAGGCAGTCGGTTCATTGAAGGGAAAACCTGCATTATCCTTGACGAGATTCAGGAATGTAAGGAAGCAAGGACAGCCTTGAAGTCATTTCATATAGACGGACGTTTTGATGTTATTGCCACAGGTTCTCTTTTAGGAGTGAAAGGCTATGGTCAAAGCAAGAAAAAGAAAGAGGATGTCGGGCAAGATTCTGTTCCTGTCGGATATGAAACCGTAATTGATATGTACCCATTGGATTTTGAGGAATTTCTATGGGCAAACGGAATCGGTGAGGCTGTTATCGATTCTGTCAAATCATGTTTTGAGAACGAAAAGGCTGTTCCGGATGGGATTCACAAGGCAATGATGGAGCTGCTATACAGATATGTTATTGTAGGAGGGCTGCCGGAAGTGGTGAATTGCTTCCTTGAAACCAAGAATATCGAACTCATATATAAGAAGCAGCGTAATCTTATTGCCGAATACGAAGAGGATATGGTTAAATATGCAGATGATGCGGACAAACCTAATATCCGTGAATGTTTTGAATCCATTCCGAAGCAATTAGCCAAGGAGAATAAGAAATTCCAATATTCCATAGTCAAAAAGGGAGGAAGGTCTTCTCAATACATCGGTAGCATTCAATGGTTGGAGGATGCCGGAATAGTCCGTAGGTGCTATAACACGCAGATTACGGAACTGCCGTTGGAGGGCAATTCCATCAAAGATTGTTTCAAAGTGTACACTACTGACATAGGTGTCCTTGTAGCAATGCTCGACTATGGCACTCAGGCTGATATATTGAAGGGGAATCTTCTTGGATATAAGGGAGCTATCTTTGAGAACCTCATGGCGGATTTCCTGTGTAAGTCCGGACAGAAGCTATACTATTTCCATAAGGACAGTGGGCTTGAACTGGACTTCTTGGTAAGGTTCAAAGGCGAATGCGTCATCCTTGAAGTCAAGGCTAAGACCGGTAAGGCAAAAAGTATGGCTACCATTCTTAAAAATAAGGATGTGTATCATGTCAAGAATGCAATCAAGTTGGGGCAATATAATGTAGGACGTGAGGGAGATATACTCACCATTCCGTTGTATATGGGATTCCTTGTCGAAGACAGGCTTGCGGACGTTATCATTCCTGATGTTGATGTGAGTCTGTTGACTACTATTTAAAAATTTTGATTATGGCAAAACAGATATTAGTTGGAATTGAAGAACAGAATTTGAATGAGGTGGCTCACTATCTGGTGATATACTTCCCATACAATGAGGAAATGTGTAGCTATACAGATGATTGGCTTGGTGAGCTATATGAAAACAAGTATCCTTTGGTTTCTAAAGGGATGTGGTCTGGCATAATTGACTTGAAAGTTCATAAACTTCTTGATTGGAAACCAGAATATGGAACTTTATATCTTCAAGCTAAGGTATGTGATAGCGGAACCTATTTCTTGCTTGATAAAGATAAAAAGGTAATATGTAAAATTACCGATTATGTACCTAATGGCTTAATTCCGGAGGCGGATGATTGTGGGGATTATATCCGTTTAAGAATCAAACATGACGGTATGATAGAAAATTGGATGGAGAAGCCAGACTTTTCCGACTTTATTAAAGATGCTGATGCTGTTAAGAAAATTGATACGAGCATTGAAGAAGAACCAATACTCGACACTAAAGTAGAGTTCACTTATAGCCATCTTATGGCAAAACTGCTTCGTCTTCCGAAATACCTACAATTGGAAATAGGGAAGGCACTGATAGCAAATGCATCAGAAGGTTTTGAGGAAGAGGATGATGAAGATTCTCTCTAATCAGATGGAAGATTAAGAATGATATACAGCTGCAATAATTTGATTATTAAAAGTATAATTCTATGGATATATTAAGTCTCACCAAAGTAACATCATCGTTCATCCTAACTTTAATAGAAAGAGACGATGGACAAAAGAAACAAATTTTGGAGACGCCAACAAATGGCTCGTGTGTTTAAGGCTCGCATGATTCTTTATGCCGCTTATGGTCATTGCATCATTCGTGAGGATGGAAGCTATTATGAGCATCCCCGTTGGTTTGAATTGGCAAAATAGAAATGGGCACAAGTTTACAAAACAACAGGTACTCCGTGTAGCTGTTGGATGTGCAGGGGATTCGAATATGACCGCAAGGAGTATAAGAAAGAGACTCGGCGGATTATTCGGGAATCAATGGAGTGAGCTAAATGATAAGGAACTGAATCTGTGTATTAATTGCATAGGTTCAGTTTTTATTATGCGGCATATAGGCAAAAGGTTACGTGGATTTTCTCAGAAAGCGATGTGTGATATGGAATTTATTTGCTAATTTTGCGCTGAGTTTGAAACGATATAAAAACTAACAATGCAAAGAAATAGCATGAACATATTATCGAAGGTCACAATTTGGGGTAACAAACGCCCTGAATCTGTACTGTGTGTTCATGTCTTTGGCATTGAACCTTGTATTATAAATACTTTCCAACGAAGAACATAGCATGGTGTAGTTTATTCTACCCCTGATTGAAAATATAAACTGAATAGTTGGAGAGTCTTTACCGAACTTTCCAACTATTTTGTTTTTATACCCATTTGTGACAGTTATCTTACGATGCTTTTCTGTCATTTCCGTCTGATGGGTGATTGACAAACAGATTATTAACGTGCAGCGATGCACATAAATTGAGAAGAAATGAATTATAAATTTGATGGCAGTAAAGTATTTTTTACATCTGATACCCACTTTTATCACGGAAATATCATTCGTTTCTGCAACAGACCTTTTGAGGATGTGGAAATGATGAATGAAACGATTATCTCCAATTGGAATAATACAGTTGGCTTGGATGATACTGTTTTTCACTTGGGTGATTTCTGTCTGGGCGGTTCAGCTGAATGGACTAAAATTCTTGATAGATTGAATGGCAAGATATATCTGATTCTCGGCAACCATGATTTAAAGAACTTGAGGCAGGGGTATGTCGATAGGTTTGAGCATGTGACCATGCAGATGCATATAGAAGTGGATAAACAGAAGATATATTTGAATCACTATCCGTTTCTGTGCTTTGATGGCGGCTATAAAGATGTATGGCAACTGTTCGGCCATGTGCATACGAGGAAGAATAACACTGGAATTGATGCAGCCCGGCTTCAGTATCTCTATCCTACACAATATGACGTAGGTGTTGATAACAACAACTTTATGCCGGTTTCATTTGCACAGATGAAGATAATTATTGAAAAACAAGTTGAACAATTAAAAATGAAAGAGCAATGAAGATACAATACATGAGCGATTTACATCTGGAGTTCAGGGAGAACAGCAGATATTTAAAGCATAATGAATTACCTGTTACCGGTGACGTGCTGGTTTTGGCTGGAGATATATTCTATCTTAGGGATAGGATAGCTCCTATGATGAAATTCTGGAAATGGGCTTCGGATAATTACAGGCAGGTTCTGATTGTTCCCGGCAATCACGAATACTATAATTATTCGGACGTGATGGAACGAGGGCTACAATGGAAGTGGATGTTCCGTGAGAATGTAGGGTTCTATCAGAATCAGGTAATCCGTATCGATGATACCGATTTTGTCCTGAGTACGCTATGGTCACGGATTAACCCGAATGACGAGTATTTCGTGTGGAAAGGTATGAATGACTTTCGCCAAATCAAATTTGACGGAAAATTGCTACAGGTAGAGGAATTCAATCGGATGCATGAGACCTGTATTGATTTTATCCGGAAAAGTGTCGAAGAGAGCACGGCTGGTCATATTGTGGTGGTTACTCATCATTTGCCTACTTTGGAGGTGATTGATCCACAGCACAAGAACTCCGTACTGAATAGTGCATTTGCTAGCGAATATGGTGATTGGATTGCCAACAGTCGGATAGATATTTGGATTTATGGACATTCACATACCAATATAGACACAGAGATTGGTAGTGCAAAAGTAATCTGTAATCAGATGGGATATATTTTTGCGAATGAGCACATTGTGAATGGGTTTGATCCGAAAAAGCATGTTGAAATTTAATGAGCATTAAGCAATGGATGAAAGAATAATAGATAGAAAACTCTTTATTGATTTGGCAAATGAGGTTGGCTTGAACGCTTCGCATATAGAAGCAATGGGTGAAATGCGTCATTGTGAAATCACAGTTAGCGGCAATATGCTGGAACGTCTAGTTGAAATTCAGCATCAGTTCGAGCAACTTACCGTAATGGGGGATGATGAATACCGTGGCTTCTACATTGTGGTACCGCGACCCACTCCAGAGGAATGGGGTGATGTCGAGGAACTGATTGCTTCGGGAGAGTATCAAAGCAAAGAAGCCTTCCTTGCGGACTGGCTTGCGTTCAATCCAACGGAAACGCAGTGGTTTCATGTTACCTCTTATAAATACGAAGAGTTCCGGTCGATTCGCATTACAGACCGAAAACATGCGCATTTCGTCATAACAAATCGCTCCTCTTGTGCCGACGGAGAATCAGATGACGGATGGTATCAGGATTCCCTTGCCCGACTTTTCTGCTATTTGCAGAGGCTGGTTGATGTTATTGTTGCAAATCCTGATGGGTTCAACGACTATGTGGCGCACAATCTGCCGTGCCAGCAACGGATTGGGCGGATTGCACGAAAGGAACTCAATAGGATAGCTCCGAGCTTTAAGATTAATGTGGAAGATCGGGAAACAGCGATAAAGGCTTTGGAGGATTCTGCGAAGGAACATTCCGCACTTCATCTGAAGACTATGACCATTCGGCAATATTGCACATATTATCGTATCGCTAACGAGGCTTATGAGGCATACTACCGGAAGCGAAGTATTGGAAACCGTCTCTACGAAGAACAACCGAATATCCCGGAAGAACTGCGAGATGTAGTCTATTACAAACGAGTGAAATTCGTAGATGTAGATAAACTCTATGACATTGACAGCCCGGAGGATTTTATACGGTTTGCAACAGACCACTATGGCGAGTTGGGGTTTTCGCGCTTGAACATCATTGCATCGAAGGTGCCACAGCAGGGTTGGATGATAGTTGTTTCTAATAGCTACTCGGCAAATGTCGAGCTGGCCATTGAGGTTGCCACTGCTCTATATAAGGTCGGAGTGCCATTATTGATTCGTGATGCCGAGAAACTTTTGAGGATTCTGCGCGAAGAAGATTATGTGCGGTTAATTCCTAATACGTACCATAACTATATGGGTTATCAGGAAGAAGGTACTGTTTACGAACTGCCGTGGGAATACGAATGCTCAGACGATAGTGAATCGGATTTGACTTTGGAGCAATACAATGCGATTGTTTCTCTTGCGGAATGGCAGGATGAAGAATTGGTGAAGCCCATCGAGTGATGCTTAAATTGAAGAAGCTGGCTTTTATCTTGACTATAATCATAGATAAAGGTAGAAGTCTGCTTCTTTGAAATCTCTATTTTGGTAGCAAAATCAGTATTTAATAGTCGTATCTTTTGAATTTGTGATTTTTGCGTCCGCAATATATCATTAAATAGGTAAAAAGTAATATCTTTGCATATTATATGATAAGTTGATTATGGCTAAAAATACAATGGGAACCAAGTTGCCCCGAAAGTTGGAGCAGAAAATGTCAGTTGTGGGAGAGCAGATTAAACTGGCTCGCTTGCGCAGGAATCTGAGTGTGGCTCAGGTGGCGGAACGTGCCACTTGCTCTCCATTGACTGTGTCCCGAATAGAGAAAGGTGCACCGACCGTAGCAATCGGAATCTATTTGCGTGTGCTGTATGCTTTACAGCTTGATGATGATATTCTGTGGTTGGCCAAAGAAGACAAATTGGGAAAAACCTTGCAGGATTTGAGTTTGAAGACGAGGGAACGTGCTTCAAAAAAGGAGTAAACGATGAAGACGCTATGTGTTTATGCCGATTTTGATTGGCTCAAGGAAACAGAACTCGTTGGCGAGTTGGGCTATGAATCTCTTCGTGGCTCGGACAGCTATTGCTTTACCTTCAGCGATGAATGGCTGAAGAAACATGGAGATTTGTTCCTGAGTGATGACCTGAATAATTATCCGGGACAGCAATATACGCAACCGGAGAAAGATATATTCGGATGTTTCTCGGATGCCCTGCCGGATCGTTGGGGGCGAACACTATTGTTGCGACGTGAGCAGATTGCTGCGATGGAAGAGAAGCGACCGGTACGGAGACTGTCTTCTTTCGATTTTTTGACTGGTATCGATGACTTTTCCTGAATGGGTGCTTTCCGTTTCAAGGAGTCAAAAGACGGAGGATTTATAAATGTAAGTGAGTCGTTGAAAATCCCACCTCTGACGGATATAAGGGAGTTGATTGCAGCCAGTACGGAAATCGAGAAAAGCGAAGAGGGGAATGTCCTGCCTGACAGGAAATGGGTTGCCCAACTCGTGCAGCCCGGTTATTCACTGGGTGGCGCAAGACCTAAAGCCAGTGTGATAGACACGGATAAAACGCTTTGTATAGCCAAGTTCCCTTCTCGCAAAGATGATTACGATACAGGACTTTGGGAACATTTCAGTCACCTTCTTGCCGCAAAAGCCGGTATAAATGCTGCGAAAACCAAAGTGCTGGCTACCGGAGAGAAATATCACACTTTGCTTTCTCAACGCTTCGATAGAAACCAAGAGGGAAAACGAATTCACTTTGCTTCTGCCATGACCTTATTGGGGCTCAATGACGGCGACAGCGCGACTACGGGACACGGTTATCTGAACATAGTCGATTTCATAATCCAGAACTGCACGAATGTGGAAGACAATCTGCATGAACTTTATCGCCGTGTGGCTTTCAATATCTGCATTGGCAATAGCGACGACCATTTCCGCAATCATGGTTTTCTTTTGACTGCAAAAGGTTGGACGCTTACTCCTGCATACGACATGAATCCCACTTTGATTGGGTATCAAAGCCTGCTTGTCTCATCAACTTCCAACAAAGCTGACTTAAATATTTTGCTTGATGCTTGCGAAGATTATATGCTTAATCGAAAAACTGCGGAGAAGATTATTTCAGAGGTGATTGAAGTTGTGAAAGGATGGCGAGTACTGGCAACACGATTGGGGATTTCCAAGAGAGAGAGGGATATGTTTGCCGGAGTGCTGGATGGGTGGTGTAAAGAGAATACATCCTTCGTTATAGCGTTGGCTTGAAAATCGGAATATTCTGGTAAGAAACCTCTTTATGGGTATAGGGCATGGCAAGTCATTGTTTTTGACTCGACAAAGACTTCCATATAATTACTAAGGTGGCTTAATAGTTTATGTTAGCGAGAGTAGGCTCGGTTATTTCACGGATGAAATGGTAGAATGCCTTGATTGTTGAGAACGATTTTTGTTGTTTTGAGAACAATTTACTTGTCTTTTTCTCCATAAAGTAGTTTTTTGAGAACAAATATTTGGCAGATAAGTTTAGGCTATGTATCTTTGCAGAAAAATAGATTGCCCATGAATACTGAAATATTAAGAATAATAGAAGGAGGATTGACAAACGATAAGCGAAAAGTAGTCAGTTACTCTAATAGGCTCGCTGATAGATTGAGTCAAGAGGGCGATACTGTATTAGCATCTTGTATTAGAAAAAAGATAGAAGATACAAACTTGCGATCTGGTGTAGTTGCTGATGCTTTAAGAAATGCTCCATTAGACCTTGATAGCAGACTTCAGATAGTGGAAGTTATCCCTCCTGCAGGAACTATTAATAATATAGTTTTAGACCCTTTGGCCCAATCTCAAATTGAAGAATTCGTTAACATTGTTCTTAATTCTTCAAAATTAGAAGTGCAAGGACTTGATATACCAAAGACACTCATACTTTACGGACAGCCGGGATGTGGGAAAACCAGTATAGCACACTATATAAGCTATTTGACTGGACTCCCATTAGTTTTGGCAAGACTTGATAGTTTAGTGTCTTCCTTATTGGGAAGTACAGCTAAAAACATAAGAAAAATTTTTGATTATGTTAGAGATTTTCCAAGTATATTGTTTTTGGATGAGTTTGATGCAATAGCAAAGGCCCGTGATGATCAAAAAGAAATTGGAGAATTAAAGAGGGTTATAAATAGTTTGCTTCAAAATATTGATAGTATGCCTAAGCATTGTGTCCTTATTGCAGCTACGAATCATCCAGAATTGTTAGACAAGGCGGTTTGGCGCCGCTTTTTACAAAAGGTAGAGATTGGTATGCCTAAGGATAATGCACTTGCAGATTTGATTCGTTTATTTTGCGGTGAAGGTCAAGAAAAAATAGCAAATCTAATACTCAATACTAAAGGTTTGATGACTATTTTTGAAGGAATGTCTCCTTCTGATATGAAAAACCTTTTTGATCGAGCTAAAGTTAAAGGCATTTTAGCAGGTCAAGAAGATTTATCCATATCTCACCTTCTTTTTAGTGCTTATGAGTTACAGAATGGAGAAAAATCAGAAGATGGGTATATTATATATTTAAAATCTAAAGGACTAACGCAACGCACTATAAATGAACTAACAGGTGTTAGTCTTCGCAAGATAAAAAGTTTAACAGTAAATAGATGATTTATGGCAAAGATACTTCCTATTCAGCTTGTAAAAACTCGCGAAAAACGAGACGAGTTTTTAAAAGAAGCTGGAGGATCCAATGACCTTCCAGGTTGGGCAACCGAACAAATCATTCAAGAAAATTCGGCTCGCCTTGTCGATGCATTAGACAATATAGGCAAATGCCTTGCAGAACGCCTTGTACATAATAGTCGTTTGCCATTATTGGTAAAGGCTAAACTCAATGAACATGCTACTGCAAAATCTTATCGACCAAATGTTAGAGCTATACTTAACCAAAAACGTAAACGTAATGTAATTGGGGTATCAAACTTTAGAGAGATATTATTTAAATTAGATGAAGTTGGAGATATTGAAGCGATAAAGGATGTTGTTGTTTCTGTGCAAAATCATACTTCGTCGAAAGATAAGCCTATAGGAGTCGCAGCTATAGAAGATTTATTGATTTACACTTGTGATGTTGACATTGATGCATTAAGTGATAAGCTTTTAAAAGTTCAATTGGTTGATTATAAGGATTCAAATCTTAATAGTATATCTGAACAATTACTTTTGGAACTTGGAGAGAGACTAGAATGTAATATTGAAAAAGTGAATTATGCTAAGGATTTAATAATATTTAAAGTCAATCATCTATCGGCAGACTCAATACGCCAGATAGCCACCTTGGATAGTGTAATTTCTATAAAAGAAATGCCCTATTACGAGCTCGTGGCAGCACCTGATCCATTGCAAACTGAAGTGGATTTAGCAAAACCTATAGAAGGGGAAAGTTATCCTGTTTTAGGTATTCTTGATTCTGGAGTTGAAAAGTCTGATTATTTATCGTTATGGAGTCATGAGGATGAAAACAATATTGCAGGATTAGATGAATTAGACATAAATCGTATTCACGGTACAATGGTAGCGAGTATTGCTGTATATGGAGACATATTAGAGAATAAAAATTGTACTGGTTGCGGACCTTTGAAATTTGTTAGTTGTATCGTAAACTCAGATCGAGATGGGCTGAAGATTTCTGAGGATGAGCTTATTCTGTATATCAGAGAGGCTGTACAACAATATCCCAATATTAAAATATGGAATCTATCACAAGGTTCCCAAACCGAGGTGTCTGATTTTATGTTTTCAGATTTTGCAATTGCTTTAGATGATATTCAAAAGGAATATGATGTTTTGATTTGTAAATCAGCAGGCAACAGCAAGGATTTGGGGCGTATAACTTCAGGAGCGGAATCAATGTTAGCATTAACAGTTGGTTCAATATGTAATTGTGGAACTCATCCAGAAGATTTGGAGGAGGGAACACATTCCCCTTTTTCTCGCATTGGATATGGCCCTGAGGGGCTGATTAAACCTGAAGTTGTTCATTACGGGGGAAATAAACACACGGGAATAAAAGTTTTAACCGGTGCCGATATTCAACATACAGCATTTGGTACGAGTTTCTCAACACCGAGAATCTCTTCATTGGCAGCTCATCTTTTTCATAGGCTTGATGGGGGCTTTGATGCAACCCTAATAAAGGCTTTGATTATTCATAACGCTAATTATCCATCTATTGTAGACAAGAATATTGTCGGGTATGATAAAATGTATGGTTTTGGATTACCTGCTTCTATTGATGATATGCTAAATAATGATGTTGATGAATTTACGATGGTATGGCAACCTGATTTTAATAATGGCACCGATTTCCAAGTGATAGATTTTCCATATCCTGAAGCTTTGATTGATGAAAATGGCTATTTTTATGGGATAGTTACAGTGACCATTGTTACTGATCCTATATTAAAAGGAGGAGCAGGTTATGAATATTGCCAAACGGATATTGATGTCAAAATAGGTCCTATACGCGGCATTAATCATTTTGTGCTTGGAGCTGTTGGGACTCCTAAAACGTATCGAAACGAAGAGAGGATTGATTCTTTGCATAATATTTTGACAGAGGATAAATATTCAAAACGCCAATCCGAAATAATAAGAGAGCGTAATCTTATAATGAAAAATCATAAGTGGCAGCCTGTAAAGAAATTTCAAGTTGACTTGTCCACAATGAC
>ENA-ORRQ01002349-ORRQ01002349.1-human-gut-metagenome-genome-assembly--contig:-NODE-2349-length-12517-cov-2.090997_pt1 | contig 12517 bp, 10 predicted proteins | sample MGYA00242177_ERZ509138 | MGnify/ENA primary metagenome ERZ509138 (study PRJEB26280, sample SAMEA2338628) | human gut metagenome | biome: human gut; feature: human-associated habitat; material: faeces...
TATTTAACTTGGTAGTAGCCATGTTCCTTGAATGGCTGGAGAAAAAACTGGATTATTACCGTTAGTGTGTACTAAAAACTGGAGGATTGTGGATAATGAAATTATTAGAGATCAATCATGTGGAAAAGTCCTTTGATGACCTGAATGTTCTTAAGGATATATCATTAAGTGTGGAAGATGGAGAGATCGTTTCCATCATCGGCCCTTCCGGTTCCGGAAAATCCACTCTGCTGCGTTGCGCTACCATGTTGGAGACTATGGATAGCGGAGAGATCGTTTATCTGGGTAAAAAAGCGGTATGGAGCGATGAAAACGGAAAGTTAAACTATGCAGACAAGAAAGATTTAAAAGAGATCCAGAGCCAGTATGGCCTGGTATTCCAGAACTTTAACCTGTTTCCCCATTTTTCTGTATTAAAGAACATTACAGATGCCCCGATCCATGTACAGAAAAGGGACAAAGAGGAAGTTTACAAAGAAGCAAGGGAACTTCTGAAAAAAATGGGTCTGGAAGATAAAGAAAATGCCTATCCCTGCCAGTTATCCGGCGGACAGTGCCAGCGAGTAGCCATTGCAAGAGCTCTGGCGTTAAAACCAAAGATCCTGTTCTTTGATGAGCCCACATCTGCTCTGGATCCGGAGCTGACGGGAGAAGTATTAAAGGTTATCAAGTCCCTGGCAGATCTGCACATAGCCATGGTCATCGTAACCCATGAAATGGCCTTTGCAAGAGATATTTCCCACCGCGTCATCTTTATGGCAGGTGGTGTGATCGTAGAAGAAGGAGCACCGGAAAAGGTATTTGCTTCTGACAATGAAAGAACCAGAAGTTTCCTGGGAAGATATGGAAATCTGCTGTAGGAAATGAGATCTTAACTTTAATATTGCATTATAACTTAAAATAAGTTAAAGTACGAAAAAAGAGTTATAAAAGAGACAATTATATAGATTATTTTAATAAGCTGCCGGTGACTGTAAAGCAATAGTCATCTGGCAGCTAAAATTATTTTATATAAAGATTTTTGATTTTATCACTTCCCCTTCCGGATCTCCAACGGGAAGTTCGCATTATCAGAAGTAACATAAGTAACGATCACAGAGTCTCCGCTGTCACTGGTAAGCGCGTTTTCATCGGAAGGACAGTTATCTTTAATAAATCCGATCTCTCTGCCATCACTTGTCTGGATCATGAAGGTGCTCATGGCGTTGCTGGTGGTGATGCCTTCGTCAGTGGAAATGGTCCATTCTTCCTGTTCCGGGAAAGCGACGATATAAGCTGCTTTTTCAGGATCGCCGGAGGCGTCTTTCATACAGGCAATGGCAATCTGGATATTCTTTTCAATCTCTGTTTCCACATCGCGGATATCAGAAAGAGCGATGGTATATTCATTTCCGTCATCGGCCAGTAAGGTAAAGGCAGAGCCGTCTTTTTCTGCTTTTGTAACCGTTCCCTGGAGCATATAGAATTTTGTGCTTTCTGTATCTTCCAGGACCTGTGTTTCGGATGGAGTTTCGTCTGGTTTGGTGGTTTCCTCTGCGGAAGCCTCAGTCTGGCTTTCGGTCTGTGTGGGCGCTGTTGTATCAGCAGGCGCATCTGGTTTTTTGCCGCAGGCGGACATCATAATCGTACCGGCTGCAAGGAGTATTACAAGGTCATACACATGTCTTTTTTTCATAATGATGATTCCTCTTTTCTATAAAGATCTATAAATATCTGTAAGCTCAGTAAATGGAGTAATATTCAGGTTAATTCCATGGTAACATTCCCGCCCCCAAAATTCAATTAAGATTCCTTTAAGTTTATTTTTTGCTCTGTTCATAAAAACAGCAAAGCTTTCTAAAAAAAGAGCAAAGAAGAAAAATAAGCAAAGATGTTATATTGGATACAACAAAGGAACATGAAAAATGTTCAAATAACGAAAATAACTGAAAACAAGATCAAACCAAGGATAAAACGAAGAAAAACAGGAGGAAATGGCATGGGGGCTATTCAGTTGAAAAATGTAACAAAGAAGTTTGGTGACCAGATGGTCATTGATGATTTGAACTTAAGCATAGAAGACGGCAGCTTTACTGTTCTGGTAGGACCGTCCGGCTGTGGAAAATCCACAACACTGCGTATGATCACAGGACTTGATGAACCGACTTCCGGAGATATTTACATTGACGGAAAGAAGATCAACGACTTAACACCAGGAAAAAGAGACATTGCCATGGTTTTCCAGAACTATGCTCTGTATCCGACCATGACAGTCCGTGAAAATATCGAATTTGGTCTGGAAAACAAGAAAGTGCCAAAAGAAGAGAGAAAGAAAAGAGTCCAGGAGATCTGCGAGGTAGTAGGCCTAACTCAGTACCTGGACCGTAAACCGGCTACACTTTCCGGTGGCCAGAGACAGAGAGTTGCACTTGCAAGAGCCATGGTAAAGCAGCCAAAAGTATTCTTAATGGACGAGCCGCTGTCAAACCTGGATGCAAAGCTGCGTGGACAGATGCGTGTGGAGCTGATCGGTTTACATAAAAAACTGGGAACCACTTTCGTATATGTAACCCATGATCAGGTAGAAGCAATGTCTATGGCAGATGATATTGTACTGATGAAAGATGGCTACATTGTACAGCAGTCCAGCCCAAGAGAACTGTATAACAATCCAAACTGCGTATATGCAGCACAGTTTATAGGCACTCCTCAGATGAACATTGTAAAAGACATTCTGCCGGAAGGAATGCAGGTTGGTTTCCGTCCGGAGAAAGTATACTTAAAAGAAGTAGAAGAAGAGCATGTAGAGATAAGTGCTAAGATCGCTACCAAGGAAATGCTTGGTTCTGAGATCATCTACTCCTTAGACAGTCCGGCAGGAAAGCTGATGGCAAAATCTGATTATGAAGCAGAAGACGAAAGCACCTTAAAACTGTCTATTCCTGTAAAGAACATGTATCTGTTTGATAAGGATGGAAAGCGGATCACCTTAGATGACGAACGCAGACTGATGATCCATGCTGGATTTGCAAAACTTGCAGGCCGGGAGGTGTAAGCAGTGGATAAGAAAAAACGAAGCGTCAGCGAAAAGCGGGACCGCATGCTGGGATTTGTTACCGCTATGCCGGCAATGATCTTACTGTTTGTCTTCACTGTATATCCGGTATTTTACCTGATCTATTATTCCATGTTTTCCGGAAGCCTGATCTCCGCGAAGAAAACCTTCGTGGGACTGGACAACTACAAAGAACTGTTTGGTTCAGAAACATTCCGGATGGTACTTGTAAATACCGTTGTTTATACAGTACTGTTCGTCAGTCTGACCATGGTGCTGGCAGTGATCATTGCAGTATGGTTAAACGGCTCCAAACATAAGAAATTAAACAACATGGTAGAGGGCTTTATCTTTACCCCTCATGTTATTTCCATGGTTTCCGTATCCATCGTATTCTTATGGCTGATGGACCCGGATACCGGATTTTTAAACATGGTCATCACAAAGCTGGGATTTGCAAAATTCCCATTTCTTTCCAGCCCATCCACTTCCATGTTTTCACTGGTTCTGGTAATGGTATGGAAAAGCGTTGGTTACTATGTACTGCTGATCATGGCAGCCCTTCAGACGGTTCCTTCTAATATTTACGAGGCAGCAGAACTGGATTCCACTCCAAAGTGGAGAGTGTTTTTCAAGATCACTCTTCCAATGATCTCACCGACCATCCTGTTTACCTCTGTTGTGGCATCCATTGCATCTTTCAAGATCTTTGACTCCGTTAACGTTATGACACAGGGCGGACCGGTAGACTCTACCAATACACTGGTTTACTACATTTATTCCTTTGCTTTCCGCTACGGAAAACCGGGTATGGCCTGTGCGGCAGGTGTGATCTTACTGATCCTGGTATGCATCATGACCTACGTTCAGTTCGGTGTAGGAAAGAAACGTGTACATTATCAGTAAAATTTCCACAGTTTACGATATAATTAAGGAGGAAAAATCATGGAAGAAAGCAGGGGCGCACTTCTTTTTCAGAAAGTATGCCATATCCTGAACATTATTTTAAAAGTGGCTGTTATGGTCATCATAGCATTCCCATTTTACTGGATGGTCAGCACGTCATTAAAGGAGTATACCGAGGCGCTGCAGTTCCCGCCTACCCTATTCCCATCCAGTCTTCACTGGGAAAACTACGCTCATGTATTTGAGATCGTTCCCATTGGATTATATTTTAGAAACTCTGTTGTAGTCAGCCTTTGTGTGCTGGTTCTCCAGTATCTGATCATTGTACCGGCTGCTTACAGCTTTGCAAGACATGAATATTTCGGAAAAAATATCTTTTTTGGAATTGTACTGTTAGGATTAATGATCCCGCAGCAGATCACCTTCCTTCCGGTTTACCTGATGTTCAGCCGGATGAAGATGTTAAAAACATTTATACCGTTAATATTACCATTTATTTCCAATCCATTTGGTATTTTCATGCTCCGCCAGTATTTTATGCAGATCCCTCAGGAAGTCATTGAGGCTGCAAGACTGGACGATGCAGATAACCGTAAGATCATGTTCAAGGTAATGATGCCTATGGCAAAACCGGCTCTGATCACCATCGGCCTTCTGTCCTTCATCTCTACCTGGAACAACTACTTCTGGCCGTTGATCATGACCTCCAGTGAGACACTTCGTACACTGCCTGTAGGTATCGCAGCCCTTAAATCTTCTGAGACTTTACAGATGTGGCACATTATCATGGCAGGAAACGTAGTTTTAGTACTGCCGATCCTGATCGTATACATGCTGGCAAGCCAGAAGATCCGTAATTCCTTTGTATATTCCGGTATTAAGTAAATTATAAATAAAAAGTATATTAAACAAACACAGGAGGAAAGAAAATGAAAAGAAAAGTAGCAGGAGTATTGGCAGCTATGGCAGCTGGTATGTTAGCTGGATGCGGCAGTTCCGCAAAACCGGCTGATACTACAGCAGCAAAGGCAGAGGACACCAAGGCAGCAGAGGGAAGCACAGAAGCAGCTGCAGCAGATAACGGTGACAAGATCACTATCGAGTTCTGGCACTGCATGGGTTCTTCCAACGGAGAACTGATCCAGCAGATCACAGACTCCTTTAACGAGTCCCAGGACAAGATCTTTGTAAAAGCAGTACATCAGGGTTCTTACACAGACGCAGGTACTAAGATGCAGGCCGCTTTAGCAGCTGGCGAAGCTCCTGTTTTAGCTCAGATGGAGATTGGTATGTTAGGAATTTTCGCTGACGCAGATCAGTTAGTTGACCTTCAGAAGTTCGTAGATGAAGAGAACTACGATATGAGCGATTTCATGCCAGGTCTGTTAGACGCTTCCTACTATGATGGAGCATTAGTAGCCCTTCCTCATTCCCGCAGCGTTCCGGTACTGTACTACAACAAGGATCGTTTCAAAGAAGCAGGTCTGGAAGAAGCTCCTGTAACCTGGGATGACTTAAAGGCAGACGCTAAGGCTCTTACTGGAAACGGTTCTTATGGATATTCCTGCCCACTGGATCAGTGGTATTACATGTCACTGGTTATGAACGCAGGCGGAACCATTTTCAATGAGACAGAAGACGGCATCGGATTTGCAGGCGATCCTGGAACAAAGCCACTGTATCTGTGGAAAGAAATGATCGCAGACGGAACCATGCATGTTCCATCCGGTCAGGATTACAACTCTTCTGAGGCTTGCAGAAATGCATTTGCAGGCGGCACAGCAGCTATGATCCAGCAGAGCAGTGCTCAGTTAAAGGGATTAGAGAAGACCTGTGAATTTGAAGTTGGTGTAGGTGCAGTTCCTCAGGATACCACACTTTCCTATCCTGCAGGTGGTTCTAACCTGTTAATGTTCAAGGGCCACAGCGAAGAAGAAGAGAAGGCTGGCTGGGAGTTCTTAAAGTACATGACCAACACCGAAAATGCAGTACGCTGGGCAAATGGTACCGGATATCTTCCTACCAGACAGAGCTGCATAGACTCTGAAGAATACAAGAAGATGGTAGAAGAAGATCCAAATCTTCAGATCATCGTAGATCAGGTACAGTACAGCACCTATAAGACACCATTTATCCCACAGTATCAGGAAGCAAAAGAAATCTTCGCAAACGAGATCCAGAAGTGCATCCTGGAAGACAACTACACCCCAGAGCAGGCAGTTTCCAGCATGGAAGAGCGTGTAGCTAAATTATTCAAATAAGTAAGTCGCGCAGTCAAAAACAAGGGGCTGCGAAGCAGACATACACCCGGCAGATCCAACAGGTTTGCCGGGTGTTTTGTATACTGGGGAATTTATAATATGAGAAAAATTCCAGTCAAGTAAAAATTTTGTAAAGATTGACAAAAATTAAACTTTTACCAGCAATAAAATTGTGCTATAATTCAATATTAATCAGACGAAGAGGTTACATATGAAACAAAAGAAAGTACAGTCCCTTTCCAGAAAATTATTTGTAAATTTTATCCTCAGCTGTCTCCTTCCAATTGTAGTGGTCAGCTTTCTGGTGTCCTATCTGTTTGGAACTTACCAGTATCAGGAGATACGCAGCCGGGCGGAGAATAATACGAAACTGATCTCGGCATACATGACAAAATATCTTAACGATATTGATAACCTGACAAAAGCACCTTATTATCATTCCTTTTTTCAGTCCAGGACGCCTTTTGAGGACCTGACACCCTATGACCAGAACAAGGTAGGAGAAGAAATTGGAAAACTTTTACAGCTGACTACCTATTCCAGAGAAGATTTTGGGGATATGTTAGTCATGTCAGACGGAAATGTGCTGTATTTTAACACGTCTGACTGGTATCAGTATCTTCCAACCATCCACCCTCTTACAGGCCGCAGCTGGTATCAGTCGGCTCTTGACAAAAACGGCCGGGTGGCTATTATCCCGGAAAAAGATATGACAGGGGCAGATGAAGAAGAAGAACTGGATACAGGAAGTTTTTACATATCCAGAAAATTAAACAACATGTTCCTTCAGGATCAGGAAAATGTGATCATGCTGAACTTAAAAACAGATGATTTTGAAAATCTGTTCTCCAGCCTTACCAGCAAGGCGCCTCTGATCATTGCGTTTACAAATGACGAAGATCAGCTGATCTATTCCAATAAGCCTCTTACAAAGACTCAGACTGCAGCTTTAAAGCAGCAGAAAGTAAACTATGACCACAGAAACTGGCTGTGTTTTTCACAGACCTTAGAGCATTATCCTCTAACGGTCCATGTACTGCTGTCTGCGTCCTATGTGATAGACCGTATGGCCATTTTCCTGTTTATGGCAGCAGCCTGCTGTCTGTTATGCTCCATCCTGGGATATGCCATGTTTAAGAAAAATAATTACTGGATCGAGCGCCCTACCTATCATATTAAGGCAGTCCTTGGAGAACTCCAGGTGGGCAACTTAAATTCACGGTGTGAGCCATTGGTGATCCGTGAGTTTAATGAGATCGGAACTTCTATTAATGCCATGGCAAAGCAGCTCCAGGAGACCATCCGCAATGAATATGAGCTGAAGCTGGCCCAGAAAAACCTGCAGTTACAGGCGCTCCAGTCCCAGATTCAGCCTCATTTTATCATCAATACCATTTACAGCTTTATTACCTTAAACCAGATCGGGGAGCAGGAGGCTTTAAATGATGCTTTTTACTCCTTTGCCCATCTGCTGCGGTATGTGTTAAGCCGCAGCCGGGAGACTACTTTAGGGGCAGAACTGGACTTTTTAAATGATTACTGTTCCCTGTGCCTGCTGCGTTTTGGAAACCGGCTTTCCTATGAGATCAACTGTTCGGAAGAGTTTAAGTCCCTTTCCATGCCAAAGCTGTTATTGCAGCCTCTGGTGGAAAATGCAGTGATCCATGGCATAGAGCCCAGCGAAGTTCCATGTAAATTGTTTGTAGAGGCAGAACGTCACGGAAACAGTCTGTACATTCTTATTGAGGATGATGGTGTGGGATTTAAAGAGGAAGAATTAAACTCCCCGGAGTCCATTGGAATAAAAAATGTAGAAAACAGGATCAGCCTGTGGGGACCTGATATCCGGCTTTATATTTACCGTATAGATGGACGAACCATTCAGGTACTGATCGTTCCTTTCAAGGAGGAAAAACATGAAGATACTGGTGATCGACGATGAACCGCTGATCCATATTTCCATAGAAAAACTGATCCAGGCATGTTCCAAAGAAGACGAGGTCCTTCATGCCTATAATGGCCATGAGATGTTAAAAATGCTGGAAGAACATGAGATCGCCATGGCATATGTAGATATTAAGATGCCGGGGCCTTCCGGACTGGAAGCCATAAAACTGGGGAAGGAAATATCTCCGGATACCCGTTATTATATCATGACCGGCTTCAATGAATTTGAGTATGCCAAGCAGGCGGTAAAGCTGAAAGTGGAAGATTATCTGATGAAGCCTTTGGATAAAAAGACGATCCAAGAGACCATTACGGCGGTACGCCTGCAGCAGTATCTGGCAGGAGAGCGGAGAAAAAATCTGTTCCGTACCTGGCTGGAAAGTGCTTTGAATGGAAGAAATATCGGACTGGGGGAATATAAGGGTTATTTCTGCGGGCTGCTGATGATCACAGTGGATGGAGAAAACCTGGTTTCCGATCCGATCCCGGCTCTGTTTCAGGGATATGAGGATCATGTAGTTTCTGTATTCAGTGATAACAGTTTGAAACTTCTCTGTTTTTCGGAAAAAGGAGAAGGGATACAGGAGATCTACAGGACTTTATCTGCCCGGACATTTGCAGAAGGAATGACCTGTTTTGGCACCTCTGTTACAAGGGACATGGAAAACCTGAGGGAAGACCTTGGAAATCTGGAAGAACTCAGTTGCCTGCGGGTAATAAAAGGAACCGGGCGTTTTTATTATCTCAGTCCTCTTTTAGATGAAGAGGAAGAAAAAGTGGAGTTCGGCCGCAGATGCTTAAAGTGGCAGGAGGCATGGAAGAGCGGAGATTACAACAGCTTTTCCAGTTTATCTTCCTGGATCGGGAAAAAGATGGAGGAAAAGGAATGGATCGGGCGGTCAAGAAAAAATATTGCCAGTTTTTTCAGTCTGGTCTTAAAAACTCCGGTTTCAGAAAACATGGATCAAAAAGAACTGAAAAACTTCCTGGAGCAGAAATCCAGAAGCCTTTTAAGCAGTCCTTCTGAGGACTCCAGGATCAATTCCATGATCCGTTTTATTGAGGAACATTACCGGGAAGATATTTCAGCGGCAGATCTTTCCGAGCGGTTCGGTCTGTCTGCCAGTTATATCAGCAGTCTTTTAAAAACAGCGCTGGGCGTGCGCTACAGTGATTACGTGGCTGGGCTTCGCTTAAACCATGCAAAAGAGCTTCTGGCAACCACCCATATGACGGTAAAGGATATTACCGTAGAATGTGGCTGGTACAGTCAGAGTTATTTTACAAAGCTGTTTATAGAAAGAGAAGGCTGTACGCCGGTGGAATACAGGAAATCATTTGGAAAATGAGCACAGATGCCTGAAAAATGAGCAAAACCAGGTGGATATGGATGGGCTATACTGGTATTAAGAGAGAAGAAAAGATCAGCATATAAAAGCTACACAGTATAAGAGACAGGATCAGGAGGGACATGAAGATGGTAGCAGAAATGATAACAAAAATAGGGATACCGTCAGATGCGGAGTTATTTTTGCGAGTGATCGTAGCCAGCGTATTGGGGTATATGATCGGCTATGAGCGAAAGAACAGGGATAAAAGCGCCGGTATGAGGACACATGCCATTGTAGCGTTGGGGGCGGCGCTTATGATGGTAGTATCCAAGTATGGTTTTTACGATGTAGAAAAGGTAGATTCATCCCGTGTGGCGGCACAGATCGTATCTGGTGTAGGTTTTCTGGGTGCAGGTGTGATCTTTGTCCGCAATAATACAGTCAGCGGTCTGACTACAGCAGCGGGACTGTGGACCACAGCTGGCGTGGGAATGGCAGTGGGAGCAGGAAAGTATGGTATTGGTGTCTGCGCCGGTATACTGGTAGTAGCGATCCAGGAGATCCTTCACAGAACCTCTTTCCTTACGGCAGAACCCATACGGGGTTTTCTTAAGATGACCTGTACGGATTATGAAAATGTGATCGCGGATATCCAGATGCATTTTTCAGAAGAAAAGGTCAAGATTTCAAATCTGAAGGTGGGAAAAGGCAAGAATGGTACAAAGATAGAACTGGAAGTAGTATATCCGCCTTTATATGATAAGAATGCAATGCTGTTAAAACTGGCAGCGGATGAACGGATCACCGGCATCAGCGGATAACTGACGGAGAAATAGCTTATAAATAGTCTGCAAATGGGGAATTTCCTGTAAAAAGACCTTGCAAAATGCAGTGTTTCCCTGTACAATCTGATATTGAGCGAAGAATGTATTTTTCAGGTCATCCTGTAAGTACATAAGACAGAAAAGAGGGGACAGCAAATGCCCCCTCTTTTAGCGGAAACAAAAACAACAGATTTATTTAGAAGAAAGGTAAATGACATGATAAGTGCAAATAATATTTCCCTTCGTGTAGGCAAGAAAGCATTGTTTGAAGATGTAAATATCAAGTTTACAGAAGGCAACTGTTATGGACTGATCGGTGCAAACGGCGCCGGAAAGTCTACATTTTTAAAGATCCTTTCCGGACAGTTAGAGCCAACCAGCGGTGAGGTTGCCATCACTCCGGGACAGAGACTTTCCTTCTTACAGCAGGACCATTTCAAATATGATGAGTACACCGTTCTGGATACTGTTATCATGGGAAATGCAAGACTGTACCAGATCATGAAGGAAAAGGAAGCCATCTACATGAAGGAAGACTTCACAGATGAAGATGGTATCAAGGCAGCAGAACTGGAAGGTGAGTTCGCTACCATGAACGGCTGGGAAGCTGAGTCTGACGCAGAGAACCTGTTAAATGGTCTTGGCATTGGTACTGAATTCCACTATGCACAGATGAGCACTCTGTTAGGTGCACAGAAGGTCAAAGTTTTACTGGCACAGGCACTGTTTGGAAATCCTGACATCCTGCTTCTTGACGAGCCTACCAACCACCTGGATCTGGATGCCATCGCATGGTTAGAGGAGTTCCTGATCAACTTTGAGAATACCGTTATCGTAGTATCCCATGACCGTTATTTCTTAAATAAAGTCTGCACACAGATCGCTGATATCGACTACGGCAAGATCCAGCTGTACGCTGGTAACTACGACTTCTGGGTTGAGTCCAGCCAGCTGATCATCAAGCAGATGAAGGAAGCAAACCGTAAGAAGGAAGAGAAGATCAAGGAATTACAGGAATTTATCCAGCGTTTCTCTGCAAATGCTTCTAAGTCCAAGCAGGCTACTTCCCGTAAGAGAGCCTTAGAGAAGATCCAGTTAGATGACATCAAGCCATCCAGCAGAAAGTATCCATATATCGACTTCCGTCCGGCCCGTGAGATCGGAAATGAAGTTCTTACTGTAGAACACTTAAGCAAGACTATTGATGGTGAGAAGATCTTAGACGATATCTCCTTTATCCTTGGAAGAGAGGACAAAGTTGCTTTAGTTGGACCAAACGAGCGTGCAAAGACTGTATTATTCAAGATCCTTGCAGGTGAAATGGAGCCAGATGAAGGAAGCTACAAGTGGGGACTTACAACCACCCAGTCTTACTTCCCGAAGGATAACTCCGCTGAGTTTGCAAATGATGACACCATTGTTGAGTGGCTGACCCAGTATTCTCCTGAGAAGGACGTAACTTATGTACGTGGTTTCTTAGGACGTATGCTGTTTGCAGGCGAAGACGGTGTTAAGAAGGTTAAGGTATTATCCGGTGGTGAGAAAGTACGTTGTATGTTATCCAAGCTGATGATCTCCGGCGCAAATGTACTGATGTTAGATGAGCCGACTGACCACCTGGATATGGAGTCTATTGACGCATTAAACCGTGGTATGATCAAGTTCCCAGGCGTGATGATCTTCTCATCCCGTGACCACCAGATCGTACAGACCACTGCCAACCGTATCATCGAGATTCTGCCGAATGGCAGCCTGGTAGACAAGATCACTACCTACGATGAGTACCTGGCAAGCGATGAAATGGCAAGAAAGCGTACTGTATTCACCGCACAGACCGAAGACGACGAGAACTAAGACGAATAAAATGGATGCCGGTGCTGCCGACATCCATTTTGTTATTTTCCCAATTCTGTTTGTTTAATGATCCCCATTAATACATGTAATATTTACAAACACTGTCTCTATACGCAAAAACTTACTCTAATGTATGTTAATGCGGACCAGTCCCACAAAATAATCTCAGAAAGGATAGAAATATGGTAGATCTTCATGTACATTCCACCTGTTCCGACGGTACCTTTACCCCGGAAGAATTAGTTGATTATGCAATTCAAAAAGGCTTAACCGCCTTCGCTCTCACCGATCACGATACGGTAAACGGACTGGACCGGGCGATCCGATATGCGGATGGGCTGCGACAGGCTCAGGCTGCTT
>ENA-ORRQ01002355-ORRQ01002355.1-human-gut-metagenome-genome-assembly--contig:-NODE-2355-length-12490-cov-3.796381_pt1 | contig 12490 bp, 17 predicted proteins | sample MGYA00242177_ERZ509138 | MGnify/ENA primary metagenome ERZ509138 (study PRJEB26280, sample SAMEA2338628) | human gut metagenome | biome: human gut; feature: human-associated habitat; material: faeces...
CCGCGCGACATCTCGGCCGGCGATCGGGTTGAGCAGCAGGACATGGTCGTCGGCACTGTTGGGGCAATCTCGATCCCGGGCTTTTCCCGCCTGAGCTTCAAGGCGGGCCAAACGGCTCAGAATGTCGCCTTCTACAATCCAGAGGGAAACACCTGCGCCTTCGAGATCTCGATCATTTTGCCGTCCGGAAAAGAGATTTTTCACTCCGGCCGGCTTCTGCCCGGCGAGAAGCTGGAGCAGATAGAGATCGACGCAGCCCTGCCCGCGGCCATCTACGAAGCGACGACGCTGCGCTATTCCTGCTTCAGTCTCGACGAAGCAGAGCGGGAGCTCAATGGCGCAGACACGTCTTGTATTTTGGAGGTATTGCCATGAAGAAAAGGGGTTTTTCCCTGATGCTCTGCATCGCTCTCGTGTTCACGATGTCGGCCAGCGCCTTCGCAGCAGATATTACAGAGGCCAGCACAACAGTCACCAAAACGGTCGAGGCCCCACCGGCGCAGGATGTAGGCTCCAGCGTCGGGCCATCGAATGAGAGCAGCTACGAGATCAACATACCGGCGTCCTTCTCGATGGATAGCGCCGAATTTTTTGAGATTACTGCCTCGAAAATGGAGCTCGAAGAAAAGCAGGAGCTGCACGTTATGGTCGACTATGACCGTACCTTTGGGCCTGACGGCTATTTTTACCTCGCGAATGTCGAAAACCTTTACCTGACGATCCCCTGTACGATCTCGAAGGGGTACTCCTCCGGGGTCTACTGGGAGACAATCACGGGATCGGATAATTCATCCGTCGCAGTCTTTAACAATATCGCCGGCACCACGCCGGATCTGTTCGGAGCTGTGAAGGTGTCAACCGTTGGCGCTCAAACTGCCGCCGGCACATATACCGGCAAGATCTATTTCAACATCCAGATACTGAACTACTAAGCACAGCCGCGCCGGTACAAACGCGGAGGGCCCCCGGAGATCCCGGGGGCCTTTTCCTGCTCGCCTGCTGTCTGACACGGATCGCGAAAGCAGCGTGTAGAGTCTGACATCCGGCCGCCGGCGGGGGCTGTGCGCGCACGAAGGACGTCCCCGCAGCAGTGGCCGCGCTGGAGACATCCACGGCCAGACGCCCGGGCAGAGCCACGAGCATTGACCTGATGCTATACACGAGATCGGTCATGACGGCCTCGACGTCCTCGCTGCGGTGCATGGTGCCCTCGAGCTCCTTGAACTGGAGGGCGGCGATGTCTGCCTTGCTGCGCTTGAGGTCTGCCTCGGCCTCGAGCCGGCGCCCTTCGATCTCGGCGTCCTTTTTGGACGGCTCCCGGCCGTTGGCCTTGGCCGTCAGGTATCTGATGTACTTCTGGATCGTCGGCAGCAGGTCGTAGCGGTTGGCGTTGCCCTCCTTGGTGGCCGTGATGATGCCCTCCTTGGTGAGCTGCTGGATGCGGCGGGGCGTCAGCTCGAACAGGGCCGCGATGGTCTTGCTGTCGACGAGCTTGGTGTTGGTGTTCGGCATGGCGTCCCCTCCTTTCTGTCGTGCTGCCGTGCCCCCACCATTTTCGTGAGGTCAGGAAAATGATCAGCGTAGGCCCCGGGGCGAAGCGAAACGGCCCGGAAAAACTTTTTGGAGTCTGCGCGTTTTTTGGGCTCGCCAGCACCGCAGGCCAGAGGGGCCCGTCACAGTACCTTGCGGCGCTGCGTGCGGCTGTGGAGGCGTCTGCGCGGCGCTGTGGCGCGCTCTGTGCGCGTCTGGCGGTGTGGGCCGGGCCCGGTGTCGGGTGCGGCTGTGGACGCGCTGTGCGGCGTTCTGGTGGGCTCTGGCTTAGAGGCCGAGGGCTCGCTTCATGTGGTGCTCGAGGCGCTTGCTGGTCTCGGTGTTGAGCCGGAGCATGATGGCCTCGTTGGTGCGGTCGCTGGTTATCATCTGCGGCACCGAGATGGTGGTCAGCTTCTTGATGTCGGTGCGGGTCTTGCTCATTCGCTGGAATGGGATCCAGCTCGTGCCGTCGCTCTTGGTGTTGCCTGTCCCCATGAGAATATTGTGCGATCGCTGCGAGAACGGGCCGCCCGGGGTACGGGTGTTCAGATAGCGGCCGATTACCTTCTTCTGTCCCTTGAGCACCGACGCCTTCAGCGTGTAGCTCTTACCGCGGGGCGGGGCCTTCGGTGTCATGCCGAAGTGCACAGGGGTCAGGAGCCTGCCCTTGTAGGTGATGGCGAGCTCCTCGATGGTCTCGCCGGTGATCTGGATGCTGCCGGCCATCTTCTTCGGCTTTCCGCTGCCCGAGGGCGTGATCTCCGACTTCTTGATGTTGTAGACGGCCGTGACCTCCTGAGCGATCCAGCCCGGGGCTCTGGCCTTGACGTCCTTGATGGTGTTGCTGATGGCCTTCTTGCCGCCGTTCTCGATTGCCTCGAGGTCAGCGACGAGCTGTTGCAGGTTGCTGAGCTGCGCCGAGATGCTGTTCTTCGGCATGGCCGTCGCCTCCTTCCTATACGCAAAAAGAGACCGGCGGGCGTTGGTTCGCCCGTCGGCCTCTTGCCGTCGGTTGTTATTTGGTTTTCCTCTGGTCAGCCGCTCGGAATTGTCACGGCGTTGCCCGTGTGTCCGGCGGTCTTTTGCAGGATATAGAATAGCACGGGTCGCTACTGCTTTTCAATTCCTTTTACTGCGTTTTACTGCCGCAGCTCAGGCAGGGGCTCCAGCTCGTCCAGCACGGCGGCGAGGTTGAGCAGGGCGCGGCCGTGGATCTTGTATGTCCTGTTCTGGTAGGCGTCTACTCTGTCGACGTAGTCCCGCCGATCACCGAACAGGACGCCGCAGGTGCTCTCCCAGTCAGCCCGGTCGAAGTAGCGCAGCCGGATGACGGCGCGCTCGTCGGGGTCGGAGAGCTGGAGGATCAGGCCCTCGATGGCGTTGCGCTCCTGCTTCTCCTCAGCCTTGAGCCGGTCGATCTGTTCCTCGAGCTCCATTTTCCGCTCCACCATCATGCCGGTGCGGTCGGATGGTGTGCCGGATCCGCGTGGCATACCTGTCAGATCAGGGCCGGGCGGTGAGGCCATCGTCATCTCCATGCGGTCGAGGCGTTCGAGCTGGTTGTCGATGTCCCTCAGCATGGCGGTGTAGGCCGCGAGCCTGTCCTTGATCCGTTGTGTGATCGGCTTCTCGCTCATTATGTCAGGGCGTCACTCCTGCTCACCTCCTTCCTCGTCAGGCTCGAAGATCGCGGCGATCTCCTCGCGCGGTAGCTCTCGGCCTTGACGGACGCAGCGCACGTTATTGTCTCCAGTTGTTTTGATGTAGCGCCGCACGATCGCGTCGCACCATTTGGGTTCGAGCTCGATCATGGCGCAGGTTCGCCCGGTGTTCTCGCAGGCTATGAGCGTCGAGCCTGAGCCTCCGAAGAAGTCGACCACGAGCTCGCCCGGCCGGCTGCTGCTCAGAATGGCCCGCTCGCACAGTGCGATCGGCTTCGGCGTTGCGTGCCCGCCTGCGTCGTCTCTTTCTGCTGTGTTTGTGATCGGGAAACGCCACACATCGGTCATTATGTCGTGCTCGTCGCTGTCGTTGTGTGTGTTGTCGAAGAAGGCGCGCAGCTCCATCGCTTCTGCTTTCATGCTCTGGTATGCCTCGGACGGCTTGTTGCGCAGTTTCATCACTTGATCGTGTGGAAGGCTGAAGGCTCGGCCCTTAAACGCCTGCTGGAGCTTTTTGTAGTGCCACTCCGGGATCGGCGTGAACTGCGATTTGCTAAACCAGTGCCCCCACATTTGAACGCCGGTGATCTCCGTGAGCTGCTTGGCCTTGAGTCCGACCTTCTGAGCCTCTCCGACCATATAATCGAGGATCGCCTCGTATGCGTCGTTGAAATGGTCTTTGTTATTGTTGAAGCCTTCGACGCCGCACATAACAAAGAGGCATTTCTCGGTTTCCCTCGGGTAGCTCCGCATGGGCTCGCTGTTGACGCCGAAGGCTGAGTGCTTCGCCCATGTGATGTAGTTTCTGAACGTGATCTGGTTCGCGGCGATCATCGGCCGAAGGATGAAGGCGTAAATATCCATGAGCGGCTCGTCGATGCCCCAGCAGTACCAGCTCCCGTTTTCCTTCAGGATCGAGAAACTGAGCGCAATCCACTTCTTGTTGAACTCGAGGAGATCGTTCTGGTTCTGGTTGTCATTCTGGACGCCGTCGCTCTCTTTTCCCATGCCGTATGGCGGGTCGGTGAAAACGAGGTCGGCGCGCTGCCCGTCGGTTGCCTTCTGAACGTCGCCCATCTTCAGGCTGTCACCGCAGTAAAGCCGGTGGTCTCCCAGTAGCCAGAGGTCGCCGGGTTCGGTGAATGGTTCCTCTGGCGGCGCCTCGGGCTCGGTGTCGCCGTCCTCCTTTTCCGACTCGTCATCATGCAGAGCTTCGGACAGAGCCGTGACAAGATTGCCGTATTCTTCCTCGGTGTAGCCGCTGAGCATGAACGGGATCTCGCCGGTGTCGATGTCGGCGAAAACCTCGGCGAGCATCTTGTTGTCAGTGGTGGCGAGCTCCGCGATGCGGTTGTCAGCCGTCAGATCGGCCAGCTCCTCGGCCTCGCTTGCGTAGTCCTGATAGTCGACCGGGGCGTCGGTCAGGTCGTCGAGCTGCGCGGCCATGAGACGGCCGTGGCCCTTTGTGACGAGCCCGCTGCGCTTGCTGACAGTGATCGGGGCGCGCCAGCCCGTCGCTCTGATGATAGAGGCGAGGAGCTTGATCTGCTCCGGCGGGTGCTGGTTGGGGTTCTTTGGATTGGGCCGCAGATCCTTCAGCGGGACGATGGCGTCGTGTGCACAGAACACGGGGACGCTGCCGGCGTATGCCTTCGGCGTGGCCGTGGTGCTGTACTCCTCGATCTCGGGGCCGGTCTGCGGCTGCGGTTTATTCATGGCCGTCACCTCCTGTGGAGAATTGTTTCTCGATCCACTTGTGGAGGCTGGAGTCCCGCCAGTTGTTTCGGCCGTCAAGACGGTTTTTCAGCCGTTCCAGCTTCGCCTCCTCGACCTCCTCGGTGGATCGGTGGAAGATGATGCGGAGCTGGTCGAGCATGATCTGGACGTCGGCCATCTCCTCGACCGCATTGCCGATCGCTGCGGTCACTTCGCAGCCAGCCTGTGCCCGTTTGATTTTGCAGAGTGCTTTGGTCAGCTCGGCCATCTCCTCGATCGCCATGTCGATTTGTGCCGGCTCTCCGTAGGTGCGGATCGCTCTGGTCAGTAGGGCGATGCGTTCTTCTTCCCCCATCAGCGTCTCCTCCTTTCCAGTGCTCTAAGCGTCTCCTTCGCCAGCACGACGATCAGCACGATCACGATGATGGCGAGTGTGATGGCGGTCGGGATCCAGATCGGGGCCAGTACCCACAGCCAGCTCCAGTTGATGACGCCGGTGAGCTTCAGGACGATGAAGGCGACGGCGAGAAGGCCGCAGAAGCCGATCCCGCCGGCCGTCGTGTTGTTTCTTTCGTTGTTCATGTATTACCTCCAGTATTATTTTCCGAGCCCCTTCAGCGCGCAGGTTGTGCAGGCGGTTCGGACGTCGGGCTCCAGTGCGAGGATCCGGCGGGCCGTGTCTGTCTGCCAGCACTCAGCGCCACAGACGGGGCAGGTGGTGAGCTGCCAGTCGTCCGTCGGAGGCTCCGGGACGTTATCGCGCAACGGCATGGTGAGGATCCCGCCGTCTCCGGGCTGGTGGGGCGAGAGGATGGGCTCAGGCTCGTCGGGGATCATGGTGTCGAGGAGCTCGTTGTACTTCTTGAATATGGCCTCCGACGCTGCGCTCCAGCTCTCGCCGTGCTCTGTGTCCTCCGGGGTGGCGACGTGGGCCAGCTCGTGCGCCAGCAGCTCAGGGGCGGCGCTGATGGGCGCCTCGGCCGAGATGCAGACGATCGGCGTGCTGCCGTCGTCAGGAAAGATGGTCAGGCCGTAGGCGGTACCGTTGGTCTCGTCCCGCAGGTCGGGGACGTACTGCGCGACGTACTCGACGCCGGGGTAGAGCTCAGAGAAGGCCCGGGCCACGATGGCTGTCGGGTCGTTGATGAAGGGCGAGGCCATCGGGCCGATCTTCTCGTACTGCTTCAGGGCCGTGTAGGTCTCGCGCAGCATGGCCCGCACTTCGTCCTTCTTGATGCCGTTGATGGTGGGCCCGTTCAGGATCAGGTCGAGCATCCTGTCGCTCCAGTCCTGCATCAGGTGGGTCTCCGGCATACCGCAGCCGAAGGGCACGACGTCGACCTTCTCACGGGTGAGGGTTTCGTATTCTTTCACGGTGCTGCTCCTTTCAGAAAAGCCGAGCGGGCCGGAGCCCGCCCGGCGCTCCATTTACTGCATGACGACGACCTTGCCGGCGTCGATCAGATCGCCCATGTTCTTCAGGAAGTAGTCGGCGATGTTCTTCTTGGCCTCGAGCTTCCAGATGCCGCCGTCAGCCTCGAAGAAGCCGATCCCCTCGTCGGGATCCACGCGCAGCAGGAACTCGCTCTCGGGCTGCTCCACCTCGAGGAAGGTGCGGAACGGCCGCAGCATGACGCGGGGCTTGATCTCGACGACCGCGTTGAGGGCGACGCCCTGACGTGCCTCGACGGTCTGCGTGACGCCGTTGTCGTTGGTGCTGACGCTGTTCTCGTTGGTCATGCGACTCAGCAGGTCGAGCAGGTAGGCCGTGCCCTCGTTTGGGATGCAGAGGCTCCGCAGCTCGATCAGAGCTACCTCGCGTCCTCTGAAGCCGGTGCGCAGGCCCGGGGCGTCAGCCTTGGCGCGGTAGAGCGTGTTGCGGGAGAAGTCGCTCAGGTAGGTGGTCATCACCTCGACGGTGTCGTTGCTCTTGACCTGCACCATGATGGTCGTGTCGACCTTCTCGAGCTCGGTGCGGATCAGCTTGCAGATGCTATCGAGTCCGCTGACGCTGATGCAGTCAGGGCGGTCGACGTGCGGCGGGATGCGGGTGAGTGATGCGTCGGCGTAGGTCTGGCCGTTAATCTCGAAGATCTTGGTCTCCTTCAGGCTGACGATTTTGTCGATCATTTTTGCGAGCATTGTATTGTCCTCCTTGTTCTGTGTTGTGGGTGTTTATCCGTGCTGGACGAGCTTCAGGAGTTTCGGGGCCTCCTGCTGCGTGCCGTCCATGTTCATTTGGCCGGGCACCTGCGGCACCATCTCGGCGACGACGAGCTCGCCGTTGCCGTCAGAGGTGACATAGAGGGCCGTGGCGACGGGGTTTGTGGCTGCGAGCGTAGACTTGGCCGTCACTTGGACGCCGATGGTGCGGCGCTCGTCGTCCGGGGTCAGCTCGATGGTGAGGGTGATCTTGCGCTTGGCCGTGGCCTTCGTGTTGGGGGTCGAGGATGTTCTGGATCACCTTGTCCATCTCATAGTCGACGCGCTCCTCGAAGGCGCCGCGAGCCATCGACATGATGCTGTCGCGCTGGTTCTGTTCGTTCATGTGGTTGCTCCTTTCTCTTTGTCTCCGGCCGTTCCGTACTTCTCGAGCGTGTCCTTCAGGGCGCCCGCAATACACTCGGCCATGACTGTCGCGGTTTTGGTTTCGCTGCTCTTGGCAGCCTTTTCAATGGCTGCGCGGATCTCGTCGGGCTCGTAGCCCGTGTTCTCGTAGGCGGCGAGCTTCTGGACGAGCACCTCCTTGGTGGCTGCGCTCCAGTAGCCCGTCTTGATGCCGTTGACTCTCTCGTGGGTCAGACGTTCCATGCTGGCCCTCCTCTCAGGTGGCCGATCCGAGCGTCATCTGCTCGGCCTCGGTCGGGTTGTCCGCGTAGGCTGCGGCCGTCTGGCCCGTGGGGCCTGAAGGCTCCGCTCTGGCCCACACGGCCTCGGTGGCGTCCGAGCGGGTAGCCTTACGGCGGCCGACCGTCGTGAGGATCCCGATCTCCTTCAGCTCTGTGAGCCGCGGGGCGACGTAGTTGCGGTTGAAGTACGGGATCCGGCCGGCTGCGACGAGCTCCTCAGTGATCTCGCTGGCCGTGAGCTCACGGTTGCCGAGGGTCTCGAGGATCAGGCGGCAGCGGGCGGCCCGCTTGTGGAGTACGGCGTCATAGCTGCGGCGCCGGGTCTCTTTGGTTGTCTGGTTCATGTGTTTCCTCCTTTCCGGCCAGCTCGACGCTGTCGACTGGCGCGTCCTTGACTTCAGGCGTCGGCGCTTCGTTGCCCCACACGTCCCATCCCGGGGCGGCTTCTCGGGCAAAAAGCTCGATGCGGGGTAGGTCTCCCATCAGCTCGACGATCTTGTCGCGCACTTCGGCAGGCTTTTGACTATGCCTGCGCAGCGGCGAGAACACGAGCTGACCGACGCCGGCGCTGATGCGCTTCGGCTTGCCTTTGATGGCGATCAGGCAGGGCTCGGTATTGCCTCGAGTCCAGCGGCCGAGGCCGAAAAAGTAGCCGTTTCCGCTGCGGTTCTGCTTGATCCACTGGAAGGCGATCGACTTGTATTTGAAGCCCCACGCCTCGATCAGGTCGAGGGCCTCCTGCATCTTCGGGTATGTGGCCCACATAAAGAGCACACAGTCGTCAGCAGCTATACCCCCCCCCCGCAGGGTTGACGGGGAGCTGCTTCAGCTCGTTGATGCTCATGGTCGCGTACTGCGCGGCAGCCGCGCCCGAGCATCCGCTGTCGCTGTAACTCCACGGCGGGTCGGCGTAGATGATGCTGTATTTCTTATCCGGGAACGGGATCACGTTGTTGCCTCCTTTCCGAGCACTTCCGACTCGATGCCGTGCAGGAACTTGATGAAGCCGGCCGTCGCTGGTACTTCGTAGCGGGAGAGCTCTGCGTGCGTCATGTACTTGCGGCCGTAGATCTCGGCCATGTCGCGCCAGACGGGCCACGGCACGCGGTAGAAGTCCGTCAGGCTCACGGAGACGAGCACGAAGGCGATGGCGCCGAGCTTGTGATGGGCCTCGAGGTCGTCCTGCTGCTCTTGAGTGAGCCGGCGCTGCTCGATGCGCTCGTCGTCGGTGTGCTTGGCCTCGAAGTAGATGCTCCGGCCGCCCTTCAGGGTGCCGCCATAGTCCGGCTGGGCCTGCTTGGTATAGCAGGCGAGGAACTGGCCCTTGCGGTTCTTGGCGCCGAGGGGCTTCATGGGCTCCGGCGTCTTTTCGATCTTGGCGAGGCCGCGGCTGAGGTAGTAGTTGCACGAGGCCGAGATGATATTCTCGAAGTAGCCGCCGGCGACTCTGGCCTGCTTGCCGCGGATCTGCGCCATCATGTGTTTTTCGGCTGCGTAGGGCGTCGGGTCGTTGTAGCCCTCCGCGTTCTTTCTCGGGTCGTACTTCGTCACGGCGTTCAGCCTCCGATCTCGATGTGGACGCCCGGATCGGAGATCAGGCGGTCGGCGAGCTCGAGGATGACGCTGCCATCCAGCTCGATGCTGATGGGGCCGTGGTCGAGGTGCTGGTTGCAGACGGCCATCGCCCTGAAGGCGGGCAGGTGCAACGTGACGCTGCCGATGTCCGGCTTGTCCTCCTCGCTGTTTTCCAGCTCCTCGTCCGGCTTCAGCTCGCTGATGGCCTCGAAGCCGTTGCGGACGGGGATGCCGTGCGCCGTGGCGAGCTCGATCTCCGCAGCCATGCCGGCCGAAGGGTGGTCAATACCGAAGGCCCACAGCTCGGAGCAGCCGAGCACCAGCTCGCTGCCGATCTTCAGGGCCAGCTCACGCTCCTCGGGGACGTTGTCGTCCATGAACTGCGTGAGATAGATGTGCGGGGTGACGGGGATGACGCCCTTCTCCACAGCCGCACGGCTGTACTCCTTGGCGCGCTGGATGTTGTTCTCGTAGTCCCCGCGGCACGGGGAGCAGATGTAAACCTTTTTCATGTTGTTCCTCCTATCGTGAGCGCCAGCTCTGGCCGGTGAGGGTGATGCCCCTGCACATTTCCATGAGCCGGTCGATGGTGGCCCGGGCCGTCATGCTGTCGTGGCTTTCCCGCGGCGTCATGCGGTCGATCAGGGCCTCGGTGTCGTAGTTGGTGGTCACTATGGTCGGCAGGTATGCCTCATAGCGGCCGTTGATGATGTTGTAGACCGTGGAGATCGCCCACTCGGTCGGCGGCTCCTTGCCGATGTCGTCGATCACGAGGAGCGGGACGGTCTTGTAGATCTTCAGGACGTCGCTCTCGCTGCCGCCGGTCGCGGAGTAGGTGCGCTTGATGCGCTCCAGCAGGTCGATCATCGTCATGCAGATGACCGGCTTGCCCTGTGCGATCAGGTGGTTGGCGATGGCCGCGGCGAGGTGTGTCTTGCCGGTGCCCGGCGGGCCCGCTATGAACAGACCGTTGCGGCCGGGTTCCTGACGGCCGGGCTGCGGCAGCATGGCGTCGAAGCCTTCGGCATAGCGCCGGGCGGCTGCCGCTGCTCGCTTGTTGTCGTCGGTGAGCTGGAAGGTGGAGAAGGTGCGCCGCAGGAAACGGTCGCCCATGCCTGACTCGCCGACGATGCGCTTGATGCGATCCCGCATTTTCTTCTCCTCCTCAGCCTTGGCGGCTGCGGCCTCAGCAGCTTCGCGCTCTGCCTTCGCCTTCTCATAGGCAGCCACGGCCTCGGGGCAGGTGCATCGCTCGGCTCCGTAGGGAGGCCAGAGGATGCGGTTGCCGAGCTGGATGCCCTTGTGGTAGCGCAGGGCGCCGCAGAACTCGCAGGGGACGGGCTCAGGGACTCCGGGACGACCGGCGAGGCGCTCGTCGTTGCTCCAGATCCAGTTACCGGCGTCACTCGTCGTCGGCCGGCTTGAAGCCCTTGCCCCAGTCTCGGCCGGAGCTGTCGGGCTGTTCAGGATCTCGCTGATTTTCTGCACCTTCGTTCACCTCCTCGTTGTCCCAGTATCCGCCGTTGAGCCATGTGCTCGGGTTCGGTATGTAGCGCCCGTTCTCCCGGCGCCACTGGTCGCTCCGCTTCTGAGCGTCGACCGCCTGCATGATCCTCTCGTGGAGCTCAGCGGTGGGCTTGATCTTGTTCCACGCCTTCAGAGCGTACTGCTTGCCGGTTTTTTTCGGGTAGGCTTTCCAGAACTCGAGAAATCTGGCCTCGACGAGCGACTTCGTGCCGCCGTCACTCCCCTCGTCAGAGGGGGAAGGGGGTGTATTACCTTCTCTTGTCTTATCTTCTCTACTCTCGTCTACTCTGCCTCCGGCTTTCTTGCGGCTGTTTGCCGGTCGTCCGGCGGCCGGCGTTGGGTCGTCCGGCGAGGCGTCGGCAGACGCCGCAGCAGCGGCCCGGCGACTGCGGGAGCGCTCTTTCTCGGCTTGCCGCTGGTCGATCAGCTTGCCGGCGTACTCGTACCAGTCGTGGATCTCGAGCGTCCCGTCCTCTTTTTCGTCGATCCAGCCCGCCCGGATCAGCGTTTTCGCCAGCTTTTCGGGGTCTCCGTCCCACTGAGCGGCCCGCGAGATCATGCGCGGCGTGATGTCGACGAGGCTGCCGGTCGGGGCGTTGTCGAGGGCCCACAGCCAGAACGAGACGAGCAGCCCCATCATGTGCGGCGGCTCGACTTCGAGCTGGTCAGCAGCGTCGAACAGTTTGCGGTGATCCTTGAGTGTCTGATGCACTTGCAGCCATGCCACGGTCGTCACCTCCTTTCTGTGGTCGTTTGTTTGTGGCCTGCTTTTGGTCGTCTGCCGGTCGTCCGGCGGTCAGGTTAAAAAGGAAGGTCGCCATTGTCCTCGATCTCCGCGAAGTCGCCGGAGCCCTCAGAGTAGCCCGGATCGGCGAAGTCGCTGCCAGAGCTCTGGCCGCCGTCCTTCTTGCTGTCGCAGAAGTGGACGGAGTCGACCGTGATCTCGACGGCTTTGCGACGGTTTCCGTCCTTGTCCTCGTAGCTGCGGCTCGTGAGCTCGCCCTCGACGAGGACGAGGCGGCCCTTGCTCAGGTACTTGCAGACGAACTCGGCCTGTGCGCGCCATGCGACGCACTCGATGAAGTTGGTGATCTTCTTGCCGTCCTTGGTCTTGCGGCCGGTGTCGCTGGCGAGGGTGAAGCTGGTGATCGCCGTGCCCTGCTGCGTGTACCTGAGCTCAGGGTCAGCGGTTAGACGGCCTTGGAGGCCGGCGTGGTTATACATTAGGCGTTTCCTCCTTGCTGGTTATGCTGTGCGGCCGCGTTGTCGAGGGACGTGCAGATCTCGTCGTACTCTTGGCGGGTCAGGGCGGCCGGATCCTGCTTCTTGTACTTCTCGAGGATCCGGGCGATGGTGCGCTCCTTGGTCATGCCGGCGGCCTCTGCCTTCTTGTAGAGGCGCGCGAGCTGCGCGTCGCTCAGACGGCCGGAGCTCTGCCCCTGACGGCCCTGTGTGGCCTGCTGGCGGCCTCCAGCGCCGGATCCTTTGCCCTGCGCGCCGAAGTCACTGTTGTCGGGGTCGTCCTCGCCTTGGTCGACGGTGAACTTCTCGAAAAGGTAGTATTTCAGGGCGTAGGTGTGGGCTGCGCCCTTGGCCTTGGCTGGGTCGTCGTTCCAGCCGATCGAGTGG
>ENA-ORRQ01002362-ORRQ01002362.1-human-gut-metagenome-genome-assembly--contig:-NODE-2362-length-12456-cov-2.673252_pt1 | contig 12456 bp, 25 predicted proteins | sample MGYA00242177_ERZ509138 | MGnify/ENA primary metagenome ERZ509138 (study PRJEB26280, sample SAMEA2338628) | human gut metagenome | biome: human gut; feature: human-associated habitat; material: faeces...
TCTTTGAGTCTGTACTTGCTCATGCATTCCCCATCCTTTTTTTGAGTTGCTCAAAAAGGGCCTTCATGTCGATCTCTCCGGATTGAACGGCTTGGACGTAGAAATAGACCGCAAGCCCGACGATCTCTCTCCAATACTCGTTTTCTTCGCCGGGCCATTCAAGCGCGTGCACAGACAGAAGTCTGAAGATCGATACAGAATCAAGCTGCGGCATCCCTGGCGTGGTGAGCGACCCGATGAAAAACTGTGCGAAACGCTCTTGCCGTTCTTTTGTGCCGTGCTTGACAAACTCCTCTGCAAAACTCATGAGCTCTCCTTCTCGGCCTTGATGCGCAGCAGAGTTCGCTCGATCTTGGATTCTGTCTGGAAGTCGAAATACTCTGAGTTTTCTTCGTCCTGACGGACAAGGTAGACAAGCTGATCAATCATGATCTTCACGTCTGCGAGCTCTTCGATAAGACGCGGGTATATATCTGCCGCGTTTTCGTCCCGCTTCTTGAGGTGCTTGATCTCGACGATCAGTTCGGCCATCTCTTCGATGGCTTTTTCAGCTTGCGCATCGAAGCCAAAATAATCGGCGATCTTCTTGAGTCGAGGATCAATGTTTTGTATGGTTTGGGTCATGGTTCACCTCACAATCGCGGAGATCAGATCAAACCAGAAGCAGATGGCGGCACCGAACATGCCGACTGCTATGAAACCTATGAAGCCGATCACAGAAAGAGCGGCCATCAGTTGAAGGGTGTGCATTGGATCTCCTAGAAAAAAGGAAAACCCCGCGGGTTGCGCATCACTTCGGTCATAGAGCGGCGCCGGTACGCGCGCTACCGTGGTCGCGTCTGCGAAGGCTCACCGTGCGGGGGTATTCCACGTCAACCTGCTCGACCTTTTTCGTGACACCACGCAAATGGTCGAAGAGGCTCACGTGGGCCTTCTCTTGCGAAAAGGCCTTGGCCTGATGGGGCGGCAATGCCCCCGCTAACGGTATCCATCCGGATCCGTGCCGCGCTCGCACTCAGCCCGCCCACCTCGGCGGGGTCACAGCGGTCCGGAGCCTTGCACTCCTTCGGGCCCACCATCCATTTTCACGGGGCCTGTTGACGGCTTTAACGTCGCTTCCGACGATCCTCCTTTGAGGGCGGAGAACCCTTGGCGATGTACCCGCGGATCGACCATCTTTAACTGCGGGATCGGGGAATGAGCCCTCCCTCAGACGGGTACATCTCCAAGTGCTCTCTCAAGCCCTTTTTTCTGCTGCCGACGGGGCGAGGCTGTGTGGCATACGATGACTGAGAAAACACACAATGCCGGCAGCAGAAAGAAAGGTTCGAGAGGGCTATCCGGGCAGGCAGCACACGATCCAAAAGGCGGCGAAACCCGTCACGACGGCGGCCGCAAGCCAGAACGGCGAATCGCCATGCTTGTCTTCGGTAAAGAGCCACTGGATGAGTCGTGTCATTTCGTTTTCTCCTTGTGCAGCATCACGTCCGGGAAGAGTTCCGCGAAGAGTTTTGTCAATGCCGTGCGCTTTGCGTTCACGCCGCCGAAAAGTTCACCGAAGAAGTCTCGGGCCGATGCCACGTCCCCTCGAACGAGTTCGGAGCGCACGTACTTCAAGAGCACCATCTCGTACTTGGACCATGAAGCACTCACCTTTTCCGTCTCGGCGATGGCCTCAAGTTGTTCATTTGTGAGTCTCATTGATGCTTTCCTTGGCTTTTCAAACAAGTCCTTAACTGCTTCCCAGTCCATCTCGGCTTGTATTGCTTCCCGCACTTTCGGAGGGAGCAAGCTGATCAAGCGGTTCGGGTTTCCCATAGCTAACACTCCTTGCGGCAGACGATTTCGATGCCTTGCACTGCGCCGTACAGCGCGACGGTTTCTTTGCGAGCCAGATCGATTCCATCGACCGTTTTGCCTTCTTCGAGTTTTCGGGCAATTTCGGACGCGCTGGGGTTTATCAACATTGCAAGCGTGATCTGAATGCTCGAAGCTGCGGCTTGCATCTGGGAGACCGCAAACTTGACGGCGTCTTCGCCAGTGAGGATGACTTTGTTTGGTTGGTAGTCGATCATCTGTAAACCTTGCACAGAAAAATGTTTAGCATTGATGTGTCAGAAATATAGCAAAGCTAAACAATGTGCGCAAGTCATTGACAATGCTTTTTGGGGTTGGGGTGTATAGCTAAGGTATGCGCGAAAAAAAAAGCCGCCAAATGGCGGCTTCGGTTTTTGGACGTAAAGACTAGGGGATTCGACGTCTGCGATAGGCTCTTCGGTGCTCAACCATAACTCCTACAATTTCGAGATGCTCTCGATCAGATCGGTAGGTTTGGTAGTCGGGATTCAAAGGCACCAGCTCAAAGACATCTTGGCCGTTTTCGTTGACTCCGCGCGGACGATACTTTTTGAAGGTGCTTTCGATGCCGTCTGTGAATTGGCTTTCTCGCTGAGCGACAACGAAATCGCCGGGTAAAGGCGACAGTGTTGGGTCAACAACAATTGTGTCGCCTTCGTAAAACTCAGGCTCCATTGAGCGGCCGATGAGCACCGTAGCGTATGTTCCATCGGGCATCTCTGAGTCGACATAAATGTAGTCGCCATCATCAATGTATGTCTGATAGGACTTGGTTTGCCCGATGTCATTGGGGAATCCAGCTTGAGCGAACGCGATCAGAGGAATTCTTTTAACGTGTCCTTGCACGGGTTCAACGCGGTCTTCTTTGATCTTGGCAATTTCTCGGGCGAGTCTAGGGCTGAAATCCTTCACCTGAATTTTCAGTGCAGATGCAAAGATCATTGCTACACGGAGGTTGAGTGGCCTGCGACCATTTAGGTACTGGTTCAGATTGCCGCCTGTTCCCAGACCGTATTGCTGAGCAAAGGCTCGTTGGGAGAGAGTGGATTTCTCTTCAAAAAATCGTTTTAGAGCTGCGCATTCCTGCGCCTGTTCTGCTGTTAGCGGCATAAAAGGCTCCTTGCAAGATGCTATCAATGGTACACATTGAGGTGTTTAGGTTTTCTTCACTTATTATCGCTATCTTTGCTATACTAAATCGCAAAAAATGTCTCCCTTTGCTAAACGAAACCATGAGGAACTTATCTTTTTTAGCGGTTTGCCAGTTCTTTGGATCTCAGCGGAAAACGGCAGAAATTCTGGGTTGTACGCCTGGTTTTGTCAGTCACGTTGTGAACGGCATAAGACCGATGCCAGAACGTTGGGCGCCGATCATCGAAAAGGCGTCTGATGGTCACTTCAAACGTGAAGAGCTGGCTCCGCAGTCAGCATGGGTTCAAACCCCTCGAGTCACTGAAAAAGCACGGCAATGATGCTTGGGGTGAGACGTGCCCAAATTCGATAACTACTCCACAAGCCTTGCGATTTACCGCCGATCTGATCTTGATTTGACTGAGACGGCGGTTGCACAGGCCATTCTGTCTTTCCGGAATTCTGACGATGGGCGGTGTAATCCGTCAGTCTTTTCTGAGGACTTGAGGAAGGAAACCATTTGCACCCGATCGAAGGCGTCGAGACGGTGCGTCTTGGCGACGATACAAAAACTCGAAGCCAAGGGAGTGTTTCGTGTGGAGAAGTTGGTCGGCAAAAGCTCTCAATACGTTTTCTCTGAAAGCGAAACTGTACTCACATTGGAAAGTACCAGTGCACCAGATGCACCCGTGCATGACGTGCACCCGTGCACCACGTGCACCCTGCCCGTGCATGACGTGCACCCCACCCGTGCACCTGATGCACCCCACCCGTGCACCACGTGCACCCATAACAAAGAAAGAACAGATAAAGAACAGATAAAGAACCAGATAGTAGGCGACTCGTCCTTTTCGCTCGAGCCAGATCAGCCTCCGGCGGCGAACGAAGTCGGCGGGAGCCAAGCGGCAAAAAAAGCCCCCAAGAGCAGGGAACCGAAGCGCCTGTTTGATCTGAAGTCTTTACCCGACAAGTGGCGGCAGTACATCGTGAAAGTTCGCCCGGATCTCGATCCGGAAGTTGTGTTTGCCGATTTCACGTTCTACTGGACGGAGGGGCAAGGGCGAGGCGAGCGCCGCACTGACAGAGGCTGGTCAAGCACTTGGATGACTTGGGTGAGGCGACAAAACAATCAGCGATCGCCTGCGGCTCGACCGCCAAAGAAGCACATCCCCGACCACCTCAACCCGAAGATTCGTTTTGACGAGTCGTACTACTCGAAGGAAAACCCTTTTAACCCTGATGGCTCGCTCAACTGGAAGCGAGCTCCCGATACCGATAGGAACGAGTGAAATGCAAGTACCTCAAAAACTCGGAACGATTCTCCACCGTCAGTCGATGGGAAAGATGCGCTGGCATGACGAGGTTCGAGACTGCCTGCTGCACGGCCAATACCTCGGTCGCGTGGTTTTTGTGCAAGGCCAGAAAGTGTGTGATGCACCTTGTCCAGAATGCCTGCGTATCAAGAGCATCAAGGATGCCGAGGCTCGCGACGAAGCGCTTCAGCGAGCAAAGGCCGAGGCAGAAATTCGACGGTTGCAAGACGCCATTGGCCGAGCCTGCATACCGGAAGACTTCAAAGAAAAGACGTTCGACACATTCGAGGCTAAGACTGAGAACCAGAAGCGCAATCTGGATCTGTGCCGGCGCTACGTCTGCAACTGGAAGAGTGTGCGCGACAACGGATACAGCTTGTTGTTTTTCGGCAATCCGGGGACAGGTAAAAGCCACCTTGCCTGCTCAATAGTGCGAAGTCTGCTGCCAGGCATCACCGCACTCTATGCCCGTGTTCCGGACGTGATCTCTTACGTGCGCTCACAGTGGCGTGCCGACGCCGAAGAAAGTGAACACGCGGCCAAACGTCGTTTCATAGACCTCGACCTTCTGGTGCTTGACGAGATAGGAGTTCAGGCTGGCACGGCAAATGAGCAGTCGATCCTTTTTCAGATTATCGACGGGCGTCTGTCTGAAAACAGACCGACCATTTTCCTTACGAATCTGATGCCGAGGGCGCTCGCAGATGTGCTCGGCGACCGAGTCATGGATCGCATCAACGGAAAGAGTTACGCCATGCAATTCATCGGAGGGTCGTACCGCAAGGCTCCGGCTGTTGGGGACATCTTCGGGAGTGCGTGATGAACAGTCATAGCCCAGAGCAGAGCCCTCCCAAGAAGCCCGGCACGAAGGGCGTCACGATCGAGATCGAAAAGGCGATGGCGCTACTTCGTCGAATCGACGGCTTTGTGCTTTCGGAAGAAGACCGCCAGCAGCAGGAAGAGGCTGTGACGGCTTTGCGCGAGACGGTGGTCAGGTATTTGAAGCGGAATTATCGCAAGGAGAAGCAAAAGTGAGTGAGCTGACCGACCTCTTTCACGTCCTGGCTGAAATCGTCCTGGTCCTGATCATCGTCAGGCTCCAGTACGAGCTTTTCTGCGTCAGAAGGGCTATCGGTGATTTCCTCCAGTACGTGAAAGATCTCAAAGAAATGGGAATTTTGACCTCGAAGCCATCATTTGGAACCAAAAGAGGCTCGGGCAGTACCACAGTTGAAAAAGCCAAAGAGTAGATCTTGAGGATTTTTATGTCGTCAGATATTCCGGCGTCGAAACGAAGGGTAAGAAAACTGTTATCAGCATCGAGCACGACTTCAGCTTGCGCTCTACGACGTAGCTCGATCCTTTGGCCAAAGAAAAAGCCAACGACAGGGATGGCCACGCACACATAAAGAACGTACTGAAGGATTGAAACCCATTGGTCAAGGTTTTCCACTTTTACCTCCGTGGATTGGTTAAGAAAGTCGGTTTTTGCACTCCCAACCTTCTAATCATCCCACGGAGGCACCACCCAAGAGGGCATTGATGAAGGAAAAGAAGAGAACGATCTACGTCCGGGTGCCGGTCGAAGACGCAAGGCGAATCATGCAGATGCTGTGGCGCGTAGGGCAGATGTCTTTCTATGAGCAAATTTCCTACAACCGATTTACTCGGTCGCTTGGAAATGCGCAGCGGCGCGAAGCTCGCCAGCAAGACGTAAAGGAGGCGCGATGAATTTTTTTGTCTGGGTGCTTCAAGCGCCGATCATGCAGCTCTTGCGCGTGATCTGGGAAGAGCAAGGTCGGCCGACTAGCAGGACGAGATTTTGGTTCTGTTTTTACGGCTTCATCGGATGGCTGTCCTTCGGCGTCATTTCCTACGCCGTGTTCCGGATTCTCTATTACGTCTTGGGAGTGATCGGATGAGATACAAGATCGAGATCGATGGTGACGTGCTGCTGGATGTCTTGCACTGGCTCGAAAACACGGGCCGTTACAAGGACGCTGTGGGCATACGAGACCAGTACGTGAGGCAGCACGACCAGGCGCTGAAGCGTATGGACGCCCTCGGCGAGGGTATCGCATCACAGAAGAGCGCCTCCGCTGAAGAGGCCTTGAAGGGATTCGAAGACTTTTTTGGAGGCAAGTGAGTTGGCAGTCAAACAGATCAAGCTTGACTTTGAGACCGTCCTGAATCTGCTCTCTCTGGCAAGGCGGGCCGATCTGGACAAGGCAGGCATGGGAGAACTCGCCGCACTTTCAATTGCCGAGGCGAAGGTGGCAGACGTGATTAGTCAGCAAGAGGAGAAGAGACTACATGAAGAAGAGCGAAAGGATCGAATCGGCCTATAGAGCCGGATGGCAGGCCGCACAGCGCGGTGAGAACTTGTCGCGTCAAGCCAATTTAATCCAAAACCATGAAGAGCGTGCCGCCTTCATCCGGGGCTACTACTACGGCGGTCAAGCAACCAGGAAGGATAAAGATTCCCATGATGTCCAAAAGTGATCGGGAGGTGCTCGAAGACCGGCTTCACAACTGGGGGAGATGGGCCACGGACTCAACTCCTCCAGGCACAAGTTGGTTGTGGAGAGCCATAAAAAAGCACGGAAAACGAGGGAAAAATGAACCCTTGCCGGAAGCGCCGGAAGCGCCACCTCCAGTTGATGAGCTGGATGCTTTACTGGTCGAACGGGCTTGGGTGTCCATGCCTGAAAATCCGAAGGAGCGGAAGCGTTACAAACAGACGCTGAGATACCACTACTGTTTCCCCAAAAAGAAGCCGAGCAAGGTGGCTAAAGAATTAGGCTTTAGCACTCGACGTTACGATGAGATGCTCAAGACAGGACAGGATGAGATTGCAAAAGTGCTCTATCGGTTTGACAAGCTCAGAGAGCTACAGCAAAATGACTCCAACAACTCGAAGCCTGTGTGATCAGTGTAGTGATAGTGGAGCCAGATGGCTCCTTTGTCGTGCCTGGAAGAAATAGAAAGCGTACTCAGGACACCTCCAAAAGGTGCAACAACCTGAGTCTTAAAAAAAGCCTCGCCGTAAAAAGCGGGGCTTTTTCATGGGGTTTTACGATGAAGGCAGGAAATGTCGTTATCTTGAAAGAACACGATGCAAGGGACGTTGCTGTAGATAAAGATTTTGAGAAAGAAATCGAGAACGCCTTTTTGTCGGTTCATTCGGAAAACGAAATTTCCATCATCATGCCGGCAAAGTTACTGCATCAGAAAATGACCGATGCAGACATTGATACTCTGCTGATGGACACCATCAAGTTTGCTGAGAATCGTGTCCGATCATTGTGACCATCGTATAGGTGCCTGATGAGGGAACTTTCTTCAGGCGACGCTGTCTGAGAAACATGGCAAGGCAATACTTGAGTTCCGCTTCTGACAATGCTCGATAGGCATAAACGACAAGCTTAAACTTCTGGTCGGCACTATGTAATTCGTTTTTCACGCTGGGCATTTCCATAAAATCACCTCGAAAAAAAGCGATTCCCCGGGAGAGTCAGTCCCGGGGCTTTTTTTTAGTCGAATTTGTGCAGGGTCAGCTCGAAGTAAGCTCCGATGGCGAACAACGCATCCTCAATCGCATCAAGGCTCGCTCCCTCTCGGTCGAAGTCAACAAGTCGCTGTGCTTGAGGGTGAGAAATATTTAGAAGCCGAGCCAAATCAGCTACTCGATACCGATTTTCAAGCATGTAATTCCACAAGAGAATTTTTGCCTGCACTTTGATCGGCATCTGTACGGCCAGCTGGTCACTTACATCATCGTTAGGGAACGGAACCGGCCGCTTGCTCTTGCGGTAATGCGTTTGCAAAACGGTAGGAAGCATCGTGGCCAGCTTCTTGGTCGCTTCTTCTTCACTCTTGACGATGATTGGCTCAAGTTCGGGAATGCTCGGAACCGAGGCCTGCAAACCTGCTTCGGTTTTGATGGTTTTCACAAGATAGAACATAATCCCTCCTAGGGTGAGATTACTTGAAGCTCCGTCCCGCCCCTCTACGGGGCGGGGTTTGTTAGAAGAACAACCTGATCAGTTCGATCAGGAACCTGCCGATGTCGAAATGAATGTGGAAGACTATTCGATATCGGCTTCTACTTTTCGGAGCTCTCAAGCTTTTCTCACCTCCTTGGTGTGTTGTTTATCATAGTCATAATTATACTGAAACAGCTTAAAAAATCAAGCGAAAACAGTATTAAATAGCCCCGTGGCCATAAGGTTTCGGGGCTTTTTCATGACAAAAAAATAAGCCTCTCAGGTGGTCAGACCCGAGAGGCTTTTTTCGTATCTGAAAGGACATTTTCAGACATGCGAATTTTAACTTATTTGCTTAGGACAAAGATGAATTTCCGCGTGTTCCTTGTCTGGCTTTACGCCGTTTCGGCGGCCTGTCTGAGCCTGGGGATTCTCTTTCAACTCTATCGAGCTGCTAGGGCACTGGCAGACATGGCTCCGATTCTGGCAACGGCAGCAATGAAGTAGTAGCGAGATTTTTATAAACATGACCGAACTTAAAATCGTCTATCGCAAGGTCGAAGACCTTATTCCTTATGCTCGTAATGCTCGTGTGCATTCGGATGCCCAAGTGGCCGAGATCGCCGCTAGCATCAAAGAGTACGGATGGACAAACCCCATCTTGCTCGATGGTCAGAACGGCATCATTGCAGGGCACGGACGCTTGATGGCCGCACGAAAGCTCGGCATGGATGAGGGGCCCACAATCGACATCATCGGCCTCACAGACACCCAGAAGCGTGCGCTTATCCTTGCGGACAACAAGATGGCTTTGAACGCCTCTTGGGACGAGGACATGCTGAAGCTCGAACTCGCCGATCTGGTGGGGGGGGGGAATCGAAGGCCTCATCACGGGCTTCTCGCAAGACGAAATCGATGATCTCTTAGATGACTTTGATGAGTCCGCTGAGGTCGAGGAAGAAGAGCTTCCGGAACCTCCGCAGGAGCCTAAAAGCAAGCCGGGCGATTTGTGGATTCTTGGCAATCACCGACTTTTGTGCGGAGACTCAACTTCACCTGACGACGTAGCCCGTCTGATGGGAGATGATCGAGCAGACCTGTGGTTGACAGACCCGCCTTACAACGTGTCGTACACAGGAAAGACGAAAGACTCGCTCACGATTCAAAACGACGAGATGGACGACGAATCCTTCCGTCGTTTTTTAGTATCAGCTTACTTCGCAGCAGATTCGGTTTTGAAGGATGGCGCTTCCTTCTATATCTGGCACGCGGACTCGGAGGGGTTCAACTTCCGTGGTGCATGCCGAGATATAGGTTGGAAGGTTCGTGAATGCCTCATTTGGGTCAAGAATGCTTTTGTCATGGGGCGTCAGGATTACCAATGGAAACATGAGCCGTGCCAGCCAGCAGGAACGATGGTACGCACGCCAAATGGTGAGAAGCCGATCGAGTCTTTGAAGGATGGCGATCGTGTCGTTAGTTATGACAAGTACAGCGGCGTCCTCAAAGGTCTCCGAAACGGCTTACCGATCCAAGTTGCGTCACGTCCTTATCGTGGCACGTTGTATGGCGTTCGAATTGGTGACAAGCAAACTTGGGCGACGGATAACCATCGCTTTACGGTTCGTCTTCACGATGCCAAACGCAAGGTGTTTTGTGTTTACTTAATGCGTCGCGGCAATTGGTGGCGCGTTGGGATTACTGAGACATACAACTCGCGTGGTTTTGGTCTCAAGCAGCGAATGCGTCAGGAGTTCGGCGAAGAGGCGTGGATTTTGACTACGTTTTCCAACCGTTTGGATGCCCAATGCGCCGAACAGCTCGTTGCCGTGAAGTTCGGAATCCCTTACACGCACTGGGAGGTAGAGCGAGGTTTTAAAGATCCTAAATACGAGACTCGCTCGAAAGAGCAAATCCAGTGGATTTACGACAATCTCGATCTCGATCTACTTCGCCAGAACGCTGAGCGTGCGCTACGTGCTTATGGTCGAAGGATCGAATACCCGTTAATTACAACGGAAACGCGCTCTCATCACATGAGCACTCGCGTTACGACCGATGTTCGGGCATGCAACTTGATCCCAGAGATCATGCAGTTGCCAGTTCCTTATGCGAAGTACGAGGGTGTCAAGACTTTTTCATGGCAGACGATCGATGCTGTCGAAACGAAGGAGCACGACGGCCTTGTTTATTCGCTGCAAGTCGAAAAATACGAGCACTACATTGCTGACGGGATCGTTACTCACAACTGTTTATATGGCTGGAAAGAGGGCGCTTCGCATAACTGGTATTCAGATAGAAGCCAGTCGACTGTTCTAGAGTTTGCTCGCCCAAGCCGTAATGGCGAACACCCGACCATGAAGCCTGTGGAGCTGTTCCGCTATCTGATCGGAAATTCCACACGCAAAGGGCAAGTCGTACTGGATAGCTTTGGCGGATCCGGAACAACTCTGATCGCTTGCGAGGACATAGGTCGCAAGGCTCGCCTACTTGAGCTTGATCCTGCCTACTGCGATGTGATCATCGAGCGCTGGCAAAAGTTCACGGGACAAAAAGCAATCCGCGAGTCTGACTCAGTCTGCTTCGATGAGCTGGAGGTTGCGGCATGAACAACCTCACTATTGAACTGACTGGAAACGAGGCTCGCTTGATCTTCTATGCCATCAAGAATCGTAAGAGCAAGGTAGCTGAGAATGTTCGAGAGAAGCTCATCCGAGCGTCGGAAAAGAACTTCATGAAGCGACAGCACAAAGAGTTGGCGGCCAAGGACAGGACTGCGGGTCCTCCCAGCGATTAAAAAGCGATGCGGGTTGCACCTAGCCCACAGTTCGTCTAGCTACAAGTTTTCAAAAGGGTGGCCAGTCCAGTAGGTGCTGTGAATTCACAGCGAAGCTGTGGAGGTGGCCGCTTTGGAGGGTACATGTCTTCGATCAGCCAGCGTGAGTTTGCCAAGGAGATCGGCCGGTCTCGTGCGTGGGTTCAAGGAAAAATCGCCGAGGGGGTGTTCGAAAAGAACCCTGACGGCTCCCTGAACCACGAAAAGGCGCTCGAGGCTTTTTACGAGCATGAAAGAGCCAAGGGGGCAAAATTTCCAGATCTGAAATCGTCGGCCAATCTCTCGGAGGCTTTGAAAAAGGCACAGCTTGCGACTCAAGTAGCCACTGCAAAACTGCGCGACCTTGAGTTCAAGCAGAAGAACGGTGAGCTGGTTGCTGTCGAAGAGGTCGAGGCGGACGCCATGCAGGTCGCCGCTAAGCTTCGGGCTTTTTGCATGTCGGCTCCGACGCGTTTTTCTGGCTTGCTTGAGGGGCGCTCGCAGCGCGAGTGTGAGGCGGTTTTGCGCAAGCTTTTCAGCGAACTTTTGATCAGCATCCACGACGGGCGCTTCTTTGACGACGATGACTTCAAACTTCATTTGGAGGAAAGCTCTTGAAAAGTACACCCTGCCTCCGTCTGATCTGACGGGTAGCGAGTGGGCGGACAAGTGCCGCGTGGTGCCCGCAGGAACATCTCCCGAACCCGGGCCGTGGCGCACAAGTCGCACGCCTTATCTCAAAGAGCCTGTCGACGCGGCGACTGATCGGCAGACCGAGATCGTGGTGATGGAGTTCAGCTCCCAGCTTGGCAAGTCCGAAGCTTTGCTGAACGTGATCGGTTACTTTGCCGACCAAGAGCCGGCACCACAGCTCATGCTTCAGCCGACCGTTGAAATGGCCGAAGCTTTTTCGAAAGAACGTATCGAGCCGATGTTTCAGGCGTCGCCCGGCTTGGTCGGGAAGCTAGAGGAAGGGAAGGACGGCCGAGGAAGTGCGAAGAAGTCTTCGACCACTATCCGCATGAAGCACTACCCGGGCGGCTATCTGGCGCTTGTCGGTGCGAACTCTCCTGCTGGTCTGGCTTCGCGTCCTATCCGAGTTCTGCTTTGCGACGAAGTGGACCGCTATGGGACGACAAAAGAAGGCGACCCTTTGAAGCTCGCCATTCAGCGCACACAGAACTTTGCGAACCGCAAGATCGTTTTGGTATCGACGCCGACGGTTAAAGGCATTTCCAAGATCGACGATTGGTTTGAGCGCTCGGACAAGCGTTATTACTACGTGAAATGCCCGCATTGCGGCCACGAGCACAAGCTCGAGTGGAAGAACGTCTTATGGGCGACTGGAGAAGAC
>ENA-ORRQ01002369-ORRQ01002369.1-human-gut-metagenome-genome-assembly--contig:-NODE-2369-length-12423-cov-2.910980_pt1 | contig 12423 bp, 8 predicted proteins | sample MGYA00242177_ERZ509138 | MGnify/ENA primary metagenome ERZ509138 (study PRJEB26280, sample SAMEA2338628) | human gut metagenome | biome: human gut; feature: human-associated habitat; material: faeces...
ATAGCCATCCTCTCCTTTGATAACAGAAGGATCAGGCAAACTATAGTTTATAACCGGATTATAATATACATTCTTCGGTTGATCTACCGGATCATCTTCCGCTTTTGACGATGATGAAGAACATGCCGTCAGGCAACATAATGCCGATATTATAAAGAACTTTTTCATCAGAACAAATATTTATGATAAAAAGAAAATGGAGGTATATTTCTCACAGCGATTCACCATTCTGACTTTGCCGATCTATATACCTCCAATATTCTTTCCGCACTATAGCGAAAGTGATTGATTAAATTTTATCTTCATCAGCTACGGCTTCTTCCCAAGTATTCCATATAGGAGTAGCAGGGTCGTATTCTGTATAACCTACATTCTGCCACAGCTTGGCATTTTTATTAGCCTCGATAGCATTATAAGGAATCGGCCAATAAATATTATGTTTACCCATAATGAAGTTAATGTCTGTCTTAGTGGCATCAACACGAATCGTTACGCCCTTGTTGTACATACCTTTGCGTACACAACGTTGATACCAATAGCTACCGCCATCCAGATCTGTACCGGTTTGTTTGTCAAAAGTTTCCACATTATAGGTATTGCCCCATTCATCAGGTCTTCCACTGCGAGCCAGACAGAGAGATACACGAGTCAACTCTACATTACGCCACTCTTCATAGAAAAGTTCACGTGCACGTTCGTCCATGATATCACCGATAGTCACATTGCCAGTATAGAGTTCAGAACATTGTGCACGTTTTCTGATGATATTCAGGTCATCTTTGATAGTCGGATCACTCGGATTAATGTAGAATTTAGCTTCAGCACGAAGTAAATAGGCTTCTGCCAAACGATAGAGATACCAGTCGGCAACACTGCCCTCAGTAGCTCCTTCAAGACCATTATTTTTAATCAAATTTTGGTTGACCACATCATCCAGACAGAAAATGTAATGAGGCACATCAAACCAGCGTCGAATTGTATCGGAACACAACAATTGTCCCTTTGCGGTAATCAGCACAGGTTCTCCGTCTTTTACACCCCAAAAATCTCTATCGGAATGAAGCATAATGTTCTGTCCATAGAATTCGGAGTCTACATTGTTACAACGCAAATTTTCCATGTGCATCCAGTTTCCGGTTTCTGAACTATGGCGCAAGTCCGTTTCGTCCATCTTGCCATTTACAGCCCACAATCCATCCTGATAGAAAGTACTGGTACGGAAAGTTGCAATACCACGTCCTAGCCCACGCATATAGTCATATTCCACACGGTATTTGCTGTTAGTACGGTCAAGGTTGTACAACGCCTGTTTACCATCGGGCATCTTGATTCTACCATCAAAGAAGAAAGGATACATGATACGCATACTCAGCATCGGAATAAACGATTCAGCCGCCGCTCCACGATTAGGCATACCCATAATAACTTCCTTGTTAGCGCTAATCAGTTTGTTCTCCGGACGGTGCAAATCCCAAATCACGTTGCGTGTAATAGGCCAAGAAGTAGGTTCACCACCTTCAAAGAAGGTACCGAAGTTATTTGTCATCAATGAATAACCGGACTGGTCAATCAGAATATCTAACTGCTTCTTAGCATCCTCATATCTGCCAAGAGCCAGATATAATTTAGACAGTAACATACGGCAAGCTCCCTTATTCACCATACCAATATATTGCATATCCTTTTGTTCAGGTACCCACTGAACGGCAAACTCCATATCAAGCGCCATCTTCTCCAGAATTGCATCCCTGTGAGTAGAATGGTAACTCAATTTAGGAGATGATGTCAATTTAGTAAGTAAAGGCACATGCCCATACTGGAATACCAATGCATAATATCGATAAGCACGATGGAAATAGGCACGACCAATATATTCTTTCTTTAACGTCTCATCCATAGGGACACCATCTATAAATGAAAGTATTGTATTGGCATTTCGAACACCTTCATATCCTTGTCGCCAAAAGAAATAGATGCTGTTTGTACGACCTAAGTTTTTTTCTGTACTCTGATCGCTATTCGAACGTAACATATTATCTACATTATCAAGGAATCCTGATTTATCAGTCGCAGCAGGTACCATCAAATCAGAGAAGGTGTATTCTGTAGCCAACGCCATCATTTCACGAGAATCTTCACTCACATAGTTTCTCTTCAATTGACGATCGCAGATAGCCAATACAGACCTAATACCATCTTCTGTAGTAAACACTTCACTAGGTTTGAACATGGTTTGCGGATCAGGTTCCAGAAAGCTTTCTTTACAACCGGTCAGCACCATTGAAGCTCCGGCCATCAGGATAAATCCCTTGCAAATAAATTTTTGAATATAGTTTTTCATATTTATTCTTGAGTTAAAAGATTTAGAATGTTAAGTTAAGTCCCAGTGTCCAAATACGAGAAGCATAATTGCCTGTTTCCGGGTCACCATAATATTCCCAGTCCTTAGAGCCCCATACAGCAGCATTCCGAACTGTGGCATATACCTTAGCACGTTCAATATCTACTCTTTTTGTCCATTGTCTGGGCAATGTATAACCTATTGAAATATTTTCTAAACGGACAAAAGAACGGTTATAAAGTCTGCGGGCTCCTCTAGCGCCTTCAGGACCTTGTGCTTCAATACGCGCATATTTATTGCTTGGATTATCTACTGTCCAATACTCTTTTGCTGGTTTATTCACTAAACGGTAAGTCATACCACCACCATCATCGTCATTGTTCAGATACATACTTTCCAAACTCTTATGACCCATACGAGAATAAATGTTGATGGATAATGTCAAATCTTTCCACAAAGTAAAGTCATTACGTAATGCCCAAGTTACGGGAGCTGCCGTTTGTCCTTGGAATACTTTATCATCATTATTATAAATAACCTTCTTCAGATTTCCATCAGCATCATATTCATCGTTAGCCGGATTGTTCCATACTTTTGGATCACCCGGAACCTGACCATATTTCTTTGCTTCCTCTACTTCATCTTTCTGCCAAATACCGGTCACTTTATAGTCCCAAATGGCACTGATAGGTCTGTCAATAAACCAACCATTACCCACGTAATCAGCTTCTTTTTTACCAATCACATTGCCTGAAGCATCCAATATATCTTCATAATCACCATATAGATGTTTAATACGGTTCTTATTGTATGAGAGGCTGAATGTTGTGCTCCATTGGAAATTCTTATTATCAATATTCAACGTGTTCAAAGCAATTTCCAAACCATTGTTATCAACTTGTCCCAAATTGGTCGTGATACTTTCAAAACCTGTAAAGTTAGGCAAGCGCTGTCCCATAATCATATCTTTGGTACTCATACGGTAGTATTCCAATGTACCGGTTATGCGATCATTCAAGAAACCAAAATCTAAAGCAAAATTCCAAGACTGTGTCTTCTCCCACTGTAAACCCGGATTCTCCATACGTTGAGCCATTAAGTAACGCATCAAGTATAAATCGCCAGAAGATGTAATATAGCCCTGCATCTTTCCACCACCCGGATAGAGGTTAGCAAGGGCTTCATAAGGATTAGCCAGCGAACGGTTACCATTCTTACCGAAAGATACACGCAATTTACCTGTACTCATGATGTGAGTGTACGGCTGGAAAAACTTTTCATTAGAGAAAGTCCATGCCAAACCACCGGAGGGGAAGTAAGCGTAAGGATTAGAAGAACCGAAAGCCGAATAACCATCGCGACGCATAGTGAAAGTAGCCATATAACGATCATCATAAGAATAGAACACACGCCCCATTAAACCATCAGCAGTCTGATGTGAGTCATCACTTCTAAACGAACTTGCCGACTTATCACCATTTTGTGTATTGTGGAATCCAAGTACATCAGATGGCAAAATGTTACGGGCTTCAATACGGTCTGACCAATACTGACGTTCTTCAGCTTCTTGTGCCAGTGTCAAAATAACATGATGTTTATCAGCAAAAGTATGATCCCAAGTAATGGTATTATTCAAAGACCAGTCGAAACGTTTAGCTTGTTCACGATTCACTCCACGGTCAGTTGGTTTAGAATTCGGCCGTTCAGCAGACATGAAGTAACGATCATGGAAATACTGGAGACGCGGAGCAGCATTGAATGTATAAGTAATACCAAACGGTAATTTCAATTTCGCATTAAAAATCGTATTGAATGTGGTATATCCTTTCTGTAATTCCAAAAACTGTTTTTCGTAATACCAGTTTGTCAGATTATTACGGTCATACTGGAACATCAAAGGGTCTTGTACATAATTACCCTCATCATCCTTAAATACTGCATAAGGACTGTTTTCCATGAAACCACCTTTATCCATACCGATTTCACCATCTGAACGATCCTGGAAATTGATGTTAGCACCTATTTCAAACCAATCAGTCACTTTTGCATTCAATTTGAAATTACCACGAATAGCACGATAAGTATCATCTACAAAAGCACCTTCATTACGCAAGTAACCTAATGACATATAATAGTCAATCTTCTCACCTGCACCACTGATACTAGCATTATAATCTTGGTTGAATCCCAGACGGAATGCTTTGTCCTGCCAGTCCATAACCTTACCGGACAAAAGATTATCCATCAAAGCTGTATTAGGTCTAAATCCCAAACGTCTTGCCCAAATACTCAGGTCTGATTCCCCTTCATCATTGGTAGTATAACCTCTCCATGCTTCCAAAGACACATCGTCAAGGTTATTAGGATTGCGGAAGTAACCCGGTTTTGAAGTATATTCATTACCCGGTCTTGAGTAAGCGGCATATTCACCGGTTTCAGCATTTACACCATACGTATTTTTTTCCTTCCAGTCTACATAATGTTGCAGATATGCTTCCGGGCTCTGCCACCTGTCGCGATAAGCAGCTTTTTGAGTCAATCCGATGCTAGCTGTAAAATTGATTGTCGGTTTACCCTGCTTACCCTTTTTAGTAGAAATAATGATAACACCATTCGCAGCACGTGCACCATAAACAGCAGCAGCAGAAGCATCCTTCAACACGTCAATCTGTGCTATGTCATCCGGATTAATTTCAGAAAGCTCACCATAAAAGAACATTCCATCAAGAATAAGCAACGGGTCATTGTGCCCACCATCGGTATAAACTGAACGCTGACCACGGATCTTCATTGAGCCACCACCTTTAGCACCGGCATCACTTTCACCGTATCCTACCGTCAAACCTGGTGTACCACGTAAGACATCTTGTACTGTCTTGGGATTATCATTAGCTATCTTGTCCGGACGTACTTGTACTACAGACCCCGTAAGGTCTTTCTTACGCATCGAACCATAACCTACAACTACCACTTCCTCCAGAGCCTGGGAATCGTCTTTCAATACAACATTCAAAGGTTGTCCTTTATATTCCACTTCTTGGGTCACCATACCAATATAAGAAATTACCAGAGTTTTCGCGGAACTACAATGTGTATAACAAGTGTAGCACCCTTTGGCCCATTTATCGAGAAGTTACCATCGATGTCGGTAATGGTACCTGTAGTAGTTCCCTTTACCTTAATATTCACACCCAACAAAGGTTCCTTATTAACATCCGTTACAGAACCTTTTATTACAACATTCTGAGAATGTGCTGCAAGTGCAAACACGCAAAAAAATAAAAATAAGATTTTCTTAGACATGTTTTATAGATATTAGATTAGAAATATTACGGAAGATGAATATTCCGTACTTTTTATTAATACAGTGTATTGCAAGCAAATTTTTAGCCAGCAAATTAGATTAATTAAAAATTGTCTCTCTTTATACCATAGGCTTATTATTAGATTTAACATTAAACGAAATTTCTGTTTTCACGAAGCAAAATTATCTCTTTATAAGAAAAAACAATAGAACGATCTTTTCAAGAAATACAATTATAAAACCAAAATATGCCCCTACAGACATTTCTCGACAAGACTATAATATCTATTTTCTAAATAGCGAAACTTTTGATAAAACTGCATACTATTTAGTATGCAGTTTCTCTTCAAACATCTTAATGAAATATCCGCCTACCACCGAACGAGCTTGGAAGCCTCGTTGTTTCGGACTATCTGTAAAGACCCAATCAGACATTGGAATGCGGTCAACAGTCTCATTCATAAAGCTATAAACCGGATCAACAAAACTTTCAAAAGTAGTCTTATCCTTAGCCATAGTGGCTGTCCAGATAATCCAGTCAGTCTTGGTATATGTTTCACGACTGTCAAGTGGCAAACCATAGCGATTTTGCTTGGTCAGATAGTATGCAATTTCCGTTTCAGCTACTTTTTCCGGGAATATCTGCCAATTCATCAATTTATCCCATACCAAATTATACTTTTGACTCCAAGTGCCTGCCTTATCAAATGTCAAACGGTAGTGGTCGCCATCATCGGCCATCTCTACCCATTGGGTAGCCATTTCTTTTGCTTTATCTGTATATTTCTCAGCGACTTCAGTCTTTCCCAGCATATTGGCCAAATAACCATAAGCAGCAATACCCAATATAGCTTTTATAGAAAGATTCGCATTGTGAGCAAAGTGTCCTGCAAAATCATCTGTACAGAGTTGGTTTCCCGGGTCTTGACCATATTCCACCAGATAATCAGTCCAAGTGGTCAATGTAGCCCAGTGACGGTTTGCATAGTCCGCATTTCCCTCTATGGCAGCAATGGCAGCAGTCACCAGCAACATATTACCGCTCTCTTCCAGAGGCATATCACCACCGTATGTCTGTCCGTTAGCCAGTGGATAAGTACCGACATCATGGGCAGCAAACGGTTTAGTCCACTTACCACTTTCACTGTAGTAGAAAATATGATTAAGCAACCCTTTGGCCAATTCCGGATTATAAAGTAAATATAAAGGAGACGAAGGATATGTAATATCAACAGTTCCAATAGAACCGTTACTGAAGTTCTCCTTAGAAAGGAACAATAATTCACCGTTCGGAGCTTCTACAAGTTTATGGGCAGCTATAGATTGGCGATAAGCTAATACACAAAGTTCAGCATACTTACGACCGCCCACTGCAGTAGCTTCCTCCATCAATTTCTTATCAAAAGCAGCACAATCCTTCATCAGTTTCTGATAGTCAACCGCAGCTTTCTGGAACTGAGATACAATAGTTTCTTTCCCTGAGCGATTCCAATAAGGACGCAAATTGTCACCAAAATATTGGATGGAGTAAATATCATCATATCCCAGCATCAGATAACCATCAGCATTCTTTGTTTCACCTAACGAACATACCAAGGCTAATTTATCATAACCATCAGTAGCCGGTGCATCTAATTTATTCTCCAAAAAGCTCTTACGTAGAGTCTTGCCATCGCCGATACCATAAGTCGCATTATCCTTTTTACCAGCTAAATAAAAATAGCCCCAGTCAATCCGGACATCATCCCCTCTCTTTTTCAGAATCTCCTGACTCTGGCTTCCGGTACGTAAAAGCAGCAAATCGCCTTCTTCAAAACTACCAGCTATAGATTTCTGATGAGGTACATCAACCGCCCATTGCGGAGAGGCCTCGAAATACAAATCCACCTGATGCTTTTTACCATCTCTGGAAACAACTTCATACGAGAGATAATTAACCGGACGAGTCATTAAATCCAGATTATCCATAAACAAAGGAGCTGTAAAAGTCAGTTTCAGATCAACTGGCCCACAAATAAATGTATAATAGGTTTGCATAGCTTGTACATCTACCGAAGTTTGTTCTGCAGTCTGTTCAAAACAATGATAGTTTTCCTGTTCAACCAATAGTCCAAAGTCCAGCAAGGCATTTCCCACACGATTGTAGCAATACGCAGCTATCAGATTCTTTCCCTTTTTCAAAGAAGCGGCCACTTCATCCGAAAGTTTCACCTGGGCATGCTTCTTACAAGCATTACCTGTATCCACCACTTTGACACCATTGATATAAATAATTACGTCATCATCGTGTGAATAATCAAGGTATACACTCCTACCAGCCAAATCTTCCTGAAGATCTATAGTTCTGCGTACCCAAATATACTTTTCACTCCATTGCGTCTTGGCAGTATGCTCATTTTCCATGGTTCCAAAAGCAGCTTTGCCTTCTTTCCATCGACTATCATTAAAGTCCATATTCTGCCACCCTTCAGCCGGTTGTACCACTGTATATTTCGCTACCCAGTCTTCCTGCTCCGAATTGGGAACCACAGAATTCAATTCGAGTTCTTCCGCTCCCATGAAACGGTAAGTTTGTCCGTCTACTTTAGCTACGCCAATCAGAGGAAAGCTCTTGCCGGTCCAATGTTTCACTGCACCATCATACAAGTTATCTTGAAAAGCCCATGCACTCGTATAAGGGTCAATAGTAACCAACGGATAGGCAGGCGCACGCAATTCATTCTTCACATGCTGCTCAGATTGGGGTGAGGTACATCCCGCCAAGGTAGCAAATCCCAGCAATAGCGTCATCAATCGTTTCATAAAATCCAAAAGTTTATCTTAATTATTCATTAGTTATTTCACAACTACAGGTCGGATAACTGTTCCATGAATTGATGCTATCCCCTTATCTGAGAGAGTAAGATCCTTGATATAGGAAGAACGAGGTTGTACCTTCTCTTCACTGGCATGAGCATGAAATATGTATTTATAGCTTCCGTCTTCGCAGATAAAAGGAGCACCATGGCCAGTACCCGACAACCTCGCAGTCTGATCCATATCTCTCCTGAGAATGGGATTTCCACTATATTTCTCCCAAGGTCCGAAAGGAGAATCCGAGGTGGCATAGCCTACAGCATAATCCTTACTTTCAAAATGATTGGCTGAGTAAAGCAAATAATAGACTCCATTCTGCTTCAATATGGAAGGTCCCTCAGCTACAGTAGCCTGTTTACGTTCCCATTCATCCTGCGCTTCAATACACTTCGTCAATGTTTCCTCTTTCAAGCTTTTCAAATCAGAATTCATTTCTGCACACCAAATGACGTTTCCACCCGTAAAACGGACAAAATAGAGATATGCTTTACCATCGGAATCTATAAAAAGAGAAGGGTCAATATTCTTTTCACTACCAAAGAGAGGCTGCTTCACATCCTGCACAAACGGTCCTTCAGGCGAATCGGAAGTAGCAACACAAACCTGTTCGTTTACTGTATAGAACATATAAAACTTCTTCAACGATTCTACATAATAAACTTCAGGTGCCCAATAGCCTTTATTCCCCCAAGAATCTTCGGGTGCCAAAGCTAAATTGCGGTTCCGATGCCAATGTTTTAAATCGGTAGAAGTATAAACTTCGAACCCCCGGACATTTGTTCCATATGCATAATAGCAATCCTCGTAAAAGAGTACATACGGGTCTGCTATAGGCAAACGTTCTTCCAGTACCTCAAAATCATCATCTGTTGATGTAGGAGCAGACGGCTTTGTAGAATTTCCACAAGACGTCCATATAAAAAACAATAAGAAAAGTATTAAATGTGTTTTCATAAAATTGATATTTTCATGGTGATACAAAAGTAGAGAATCGAAAACACACAGGATAACAGAAAAGATTCAACGTATGGAATAATTACGTCAATTGCATCTTAGGACGCCTCCTTGACTGGATAATTACTTTTTCTGACGCAATTCTTACTTTTCAGGAGTATACATTTCTCTTCTTATACCACCATTTTTGTTTGTCATGTCTTTTATACTATGATAGAAATAGCATATATATCAAAGCAAAGAAAGATTTTAAAGATCAAGAATCAAACGTGGGCAGAATTCTACCTTCAAAAGTTCACGCTGACGAGCATCAGCTACGAATAAACTAGTCGACAACACCTCACCTACAGCTCCGTTAGCCGTAACAACTGCTACTTCCCTTTTCCCCTCTACCAGTTTTCCACTCTGAGGATCGATAATATGTTTCCGCTCATGCGAATCATTACCCGAAGTTGTGAGACATTCATTTTTAAGAAATATTTCCGGCCATTCTTTCGCTTGCGTGACAGCACTTTGTCCGAAGTTAACCTTCCACCCATCAGCCAATGGATGATGCCCCAAAGCCAATACAGAACTATTCCCCATATTAACCAATGCATTCTCTATTTCATATTGCTGAAGTAGCTCCCGTATCTTCTCCAAAGCATATCCTTTCAAAAAACCGGAAAGATTGATAGTCACTCCAGGTTGCAAAAAGAAGAGAGTATGTTCCTGAGGTGAGAGTTGAATACTATAGATAGAATTACGTGTATAATTAGCCGAATGAATAGTGACATCGAAACATCCGTCAGTTCGAGTATAACATTCTACACAGAAAGCAAGCATATCATAAAGCTCCTTACTGACCGGTTGTGGTTCCGTGGCTGCTGCACGGTTCAAATATGCCAGTTCACTCTCTACATCATAATAATTTGCCATCTTTTCCAAACGGCATAGCATTTCATGGACAGCACCGACCACAAACATCAAGGCCTCTTCACCTTGCTTGCTACACAGCACTATATCAACGCGTGTATGCATCGATGGAAACCAAGCATAAAGCAGTCCACCGTGGACAGATGAGAACTTATAAAGATGTTGAATTACATTCGACATTTTCAAATCTGTGTTTCTTAAGAGAAAAATGAAAAAGGCAAGCCACAGTGTTGCAACTTGCCCTTTTCGAAGACATAATATTAATTATAATTCTTTGATCTTTATATTCTTAAACCAGACTTCATCTCCATGATCTTGCAAAAGGATATTTCCTGACTCATGATTTCCGAAATTAGGCCAATTTTTATACTTGCTATAAGCAACCAATGCATCCCACATTTCATTCTGACGTGTGTATTCAATGAGCTTCACACCATTTAACCAATGTTCTACGTGATCACCTTTCACAACAATCATAGCCGTATTAAAGTCTTTCTTATTGAAAGGTTTGTTTGCCGGAGCAGGAATCAAATCGTAAAGCGAACCCAATTTACGGTTACCTTTTACGCCCAACTTAGCATCCGGATGCTTGTCATCATCAAGAATCTGAAACTCACAACCGATAGCTGAACCGGCTCCCTTATTCATATCAGGACTAACAAAATACTTCACACCGCTATTAGCACCTTCAGTAATCTTAAAATCAACTTTCAGAATGAAATTCTTGTACTTTTTAGTTGTTACGATGTCGCCACCGTTAGCAGATTCTGCACCGCCACTCTTCATTACTTTCAGGATGCCGTCTTCCATCTTCCAACCCTTTTCCGGGAAAGAGTTCAATCGAGCTCCTCTCCAGCCTTCGGAAGTCTTGCCATCCCAAAGGAGTGCCCAACCTTCTTTGGCTTCGTTCGGAGAAATTGTATTAGGAATAACATTGATTTCCGGTGCTTTTTGAGCTGTCTGGTAACGTTCTACATCTGTAGTACAAATGCGGATATTCTTCCAGCTAACAGTCTTTCCTTCATCAGCTGCGTTGCCGATAGCATGTACTTGCAAAGCAATAAAGCCTACAGGAGTCATATCATCCCAAATATTAGCACAAGGTACTCCATTAATCCAGGTAGCAATAGAATTACCTACAGCCTCAATACGAGCCTTATTCCACTCATTATTTTTGAAAGCTGTTTTAGCTGCTGGATTCTGTGTCAAAGGATACAGCCAGTTACGGCGAGCCTCATCATAGATACCACCCGACCATGCACGCTTTGAAGGGTCTATTTCAAACTGATAGCCATGTACACGGCCCTTCTGATAGTCTTTCTTGCTTTCACTACGTACTTGTACGCCAGAATTCAATCCATCGTCTATCTTGAAATCAAATTCCAGGATAAAGTCACCATACGTTTTCTTGGTAGCCAGGAAGGTATTAGGAGTATTCATCTTTGAAACACCCACAATAGCGCCATCCACTACTTTGTATTCGGCCTTACCATTCAGTTTCTTCCAGCCACTCAGATTCTTTCCATTGAAAAGAGGCTCCCAATTCTGTGCTGAAACCATAGAGGTACAAAACACAAACAGAAGCAACAAATAATTCTTTTTCATATTGATATCTCTTCTATTAATTATTTTAATATGATGCTATTACATTTTATAAAACTCATCCCATCCCTTACGTGGCGGTACTCCTACCAACATGGCATTAGCAAATTCATTATTCGTAATCTGCTTCGTGCGAGGATCAAAGAATAACTGCGTATTGAGACGCTGAGCCATTACTCCCAATGAGAATACCTGACCCAGAACACCGTTAATTTCAAACGGAGAACGAGTCTTTTCTTGACCCATACAAGCTAACAAGAAATTCTCAAAGTGATTGGACGGGCTCTTAGGCACTTCCGGTAACTTATCAGCCATTTCCTTTGCCTTTTCCTCAGGAATGACTATACTTCATCCTACGCGAATGGGGACTTCGTTGTACGGGGTTCCACGTCTGCCTATCCCTTTGGGGGCGCATTGGTTTCGACGGGGATGATGAAGCCGAAGTGGCAGG
>ENA-ORRQ01002375-ORRQ01002375.1-human-gut-metagenome-genome-assembly--contig:-NODE-2375-length-12393-cov-5.341952_pt1 | contig 12393 bp, 10 predicted proteins | sample MGYA00242177_ERZ509138 | MGnify/ENA primary metagenome ERZ509138 (study PRJEB26280, sample SAMEA2338628) | human gut metagenome | biome: human gut; feature: human-associated habitat; material: faeces...
CTGTTGAGGCTAACAAGTGGATGGAAGAGAACATGTTTAAGCAGTATCCTAAGGGCGACCTGAAGGATACAACAAATTTGTAAGAACAATGAAGACAGAAATCATTATATCCGGTTTTGGTGGTCAGGGCGTCCTTTCGATGGGAAAGATCCTGGCTTACTCAGGACTGATGGAGGACAAGGAGGTGACCTGGATGCCTGCTTATGGTCCGGAGCAGCGTGGCGGTACAGCCAATGTAACGGTCATCGTGAGCGACAGCCGCATCTCTTCGCCTATCCTGAGCCATTACGATGTTGCCATTGTGCTCAATCAGCCATCACTCGATAAGTTTGAGCCGAAGATCAAGCCAGGTGGCATCCTGATTTATGATGGTTATGGCATCATGAATCCACCTCAGCGCAAGGACATCACCGTTTATCGCATCGATGCGATGAACAAGGCTGCTGAGATGAAAAACTCCAAGGTGTTTAACATGATTGTTTTGGGCGGACTGCTGAAGGTTTGCCCTGTGGTGAGCACCGACGGTTTGAACAAGGCACTCTACAAGTCGTTGCCAGAGCGCTATCACAACCTGATTCCATTGAACATGAAGGCCGTGGAAGAGGGTATGAAAATCATCGAGAAAGTAGAACGATAAGTTTCAAAATAGTACGCTAAGTTAGAGACAATAGGTCGATAGCTTAGCGGACTGATATTAATCATTTATAGATAAGCCGTATGACTAAAAAATCCAACTATCTATTATCCCTTTTCGGGGCATTATTGCTTTCATCTCCGATTCAGGCTCAGAATCTGTTGCCAAAACCCCAGCAGGTTACGATGGGCAAGGGCGTATTCAACACCAGCGACGGTGTGAAAGTAGAAAACCAAGTAGGCGCTGATGCCGAGAATATCTATACCAAGGCATGGAATGTCAAGGTGAATGATGCAGCCAAGCGAGTGGTGAAGTTTACCAAGCTCGCCAATGCATCTTCGCCAGAGGCATACAAGCTTCATGTGGCACCTGATGCCATTGAAATCAGTGCCGCCAGCAGCGAAGGTTTCCTCCGTGCCTGGCAGACCATGGAGCAGCTTACCACCAAGAAGGGCATCGCATGCTGCGACATCGTGGATGCACCAGCCTATAAGTGGCGTGGATTGATGCTCGATGTTTCCCGTCATTATTTCCCAATCTCCTTCCTCAAGAAGCAGATTGATGTGATGTCGGAATACAAGTTCAACCGTCTCCATATCCATCTGACCGATGCTGCCGGATGGCGCATCGAAATCAAGCGCTATCCTCGACTTAACAACTTTGCAGCCTGGCGTTCGGGCAAGTTGTGGAAAGACTGGAATGCCAATGGCAACAAGTATCTGGAGCAGGGCAGTGAGGGTGCCGAGGGTGGTTACTATACCCAGGATGAACTCCGCGACCTGGTGCAATATGCTGCCGAGCGTGGCATCACCATCGTTCCGGAAATCGAAATGCCGGGTCATTCTGAGGAGGTGCTTACCGCCTATCCAGAGTTATCCTGTACCCATGAACCTTACAAGCAGGCTGATTTCTGTCCGGGCAACATCGGAACCTACGATTTCCTGGAGAATGTCTTGAAAGAGGTGATGGATATCTTCCCATCTCATTACATTCATGTGGGTGGCGATGAGGCTGCGAAGAAGTCATGGGGAAGTTGTGCCCTCTGTCAGAAGAAGATGAAGGAGCTGGGCATCGACAACGTGGATGGATTGCAGGCTCATCTCATTTCCCACATGGGCAAGTTCCTGAACGAGCATGGCAGACAGCTCGTGGGTTGGGACGAGGTGATTGCCGGAAATCTCTCCAAGAATACCACCGTGATGGTTTGGCGTGGCACCGAACTGGCACACGAGGCTATCAAGCATGGCTATGATGTGGTGATGTCGCCGGGAGCTTACTGCTATTTTGATATGTATCAGGATGCACCGGGCACCCAGCCAGTGGCAAATGGCGGTTTCATTCCTACCGAGAAGGTGTATAGCTACGTGCCGGGAAGCGATCTTCCTGAGGCAGAGCGCAATATGATTACCGGTGTTCAGGCGAACCTCTGGACCGAGCATATTCCTACTCCAGAGTATGCTGAGTACATGCTTTATCCTCGTGCCTTGGCTCTGGCTGAGATAGGATGGAACGGAACCAAGACCAAGAACTATCCTGAGTTCAAGACCCGTGCCCTGGCGCAGGTGGAACATCTGAAGGCTGAAGGCGTAAATCCATTCGAGCTGAAGAAGGAGATTGGCGAGCGCAAGGAAAAGATGATGCCGGTGCAGCACAAGGCTGTGGGTGCCAAGGTTACCTATAACCATGCTTATAACCGCTACTATCCGGCAGCTGGTGAACAGACGCTGGTGGATGGCAACATGGGCGGTTGGGCTCATGGCGATGGCCGCTGGCAGGGCTTTATCGGCAAGGATTGCTTCGATGTGACCATCGATCTGGGTAATTCTACCAAGATCAGCAGTGTAGGTACCGATTTCATGCAGAGCAGCGGTCCTGAGATTTTCTATCCTTCTCAATATACGGTATCAGTTAGTGAGGATGGCAAGAACTTCACCCAGGTATTCGACAAGAAGTATGAATCGAGCAAGGAGCCGATTCTGAATTTCAAGACGCTAACCTGGAAGGGCAGCAAGACAGCCCGCTACATCCGTGTTCAGGCGAAGCCAAGCAGCTTCGGCGGCTGGCTGTTTGTTGATGAGATTATCGTGAAATAACACGCCCAGAACCAACGGTCACCGGCCGAAGGGAAAGTCATCATGTGTGTCTGAAGTTGACTATGTAATTTAGGAAATTGATATGATTGAGATTAGACATATTGAAGAGAAGGACCAGCAACAGTTGGCTCATGTCATCCGTTCTGTTTTTGAGGAATATGGCGCTCCGCTGGTCAATACCGTGTATGATGATCCAAGGACGGAGCATATCTTTGATGCAATGGCTGGGAAGAATGCCGGCTATTTGGTTGTAGTTGATGATGGGGTCGTTCAGGGAGGCTGCGGCTATTATCCCACGGAGGGATTGCCGGATGGATATGCAGAACTGGTAAAGTTCTACCTGTCTCCTTTAGTTCGTGGTCAAGGCAATGAATCTGTTTTGTTCTCGCAGGCCATTGAAGGAGCCCGAAGGGCTGGTTATAGTCATTTGTATATCGAGTCATTCCCACAGTTCTCAGATGCAGTAGCCATGTATGAGCGTCATGGCTTCAGGCATATTCCTCAGCGCCTTGGTGACTCAGGACATACCGCCACCACTATATTTATGGTAAAGGAGTTGTAGGACAACGTCTACGAATGTTGCCTCTTTAAATCACAACTGCAAAATAGAATCTCCAGAGAGAAATCGAGTAGCTAATGCTCCTTGGTTTCTCTCTTTTTTTGTTTTGTTTGATAAGTTAAGTGACGTTTGGGATTTCAAATAGCGTTTTGAAAATACTTTTTTATACAAAATATTGCCTGAATTATTGGGTATTTTCAGAGAAAAGCTTTATTTTTGCTTCATTCTAAAATAACATTTTAATTTCGGGTGATTATGAAGATGTGTAGTTTTGAAATAGAAGCGTCTTTCGGACTACCTTTTGATTATGAAAATTGGTACGAAACCATGACGGTGGAATTAACTGATGAGCAGTTTAACCGTTATTGTGATGCCTTGCGATGATGGGAAGCAACAGATGAGTGGAAAAACTGGGATATAGAAAATGGTGATGATTACTTTATTCACTGAGATCTGCAGGATATTTGGCAGTTGCTTGTTGAATTCGCGCGAATGAAAAGTGTGTTAAAAGCGTTAAAACTTGGAAAAACGGACAAAATTACGTCTAAATCCCTTGGAAAAACGGACAAAATGCATCCGTTTAATATTAGAAAAGAGGACAAAAAATGATTAAGCGTAAGATAGACAGATATTTAGCTGACTTTTTCGATACCCATAAGAAAGCGTTGATGTTGACAGGAGTAAGACAGATAGGGAAAACATATTCTATCCGTCGTTTCGGTCATGAACATTTTGAAAGATTCGTTGAAATCAATTTCATTGAAAATCCGGGTTTGGTAAAGGTCTTCAGTAAGGCGAAGAACTGTCAAGACATCTTGTTGCGTCTCTCCACAGTGACCAGCCAGGATTTAATAAAGGGTAATACTCTTGTGTTTTTTGATGAAGTGCAGGAATGCCCGGAAATTGTAACTGCCATCAAGTTTTTGGTGGAGGAGGGGAGTTATCGCTATATTTTAAGTGGTAGCTTATTGGGTGTGGAAATTAAGAATCTCCGTTCAGCTCCAGTGGGATATATGGATGTGAAAGATATGTATCCGCTTGATTTTGAGGAGTTTGCAACTGTCGTTGGTATCAACGATAGAATTATAGATGTTTTGAGGAAACATTTTACAGAAGGGACGCCTGTAGATGAATTCATCCATGAAAAGATGATGGAGGTATTCCGCCTTTATCTTATTGTAGGTGGAATGCCTGCAGCTGTTGATAAATATCTGGCTACCAATAATCTGCAAAATGTAATGGCAGAGCAGCAGGCTATCATACGTCTTTATAAGCAGGATATAGCGAAATATGACCCTGACCATAAATTGTATATTCAAGAAATCTTTGACAGGATTCCTGCTGAACTTGATGCCAAGAACAAGCGTTTCATATTGAAGAACCTGAATGAAAACATCAAGTTTTCACGTTATCAGAATAGTTTCTTGTGGTTGAAGGATGCTGGTGTAGCTTTGCCGGTATATAATGTTGAGGAGCCTACTGTGCCTTTGATTTTGTCGAGCAGCCGAAACTTATTCAAGCTGTTTATGGCAGATATTGGTCTTTTGGCAAGTCTTTATGCAGATGGCATCCTGCTGAAGATTTTGGATAACGAACCGTCCATCAACTTTGGTTCGATATATGAGAATGCGGTGGCACAAGAACTCCAGGCGCATGGCTTCCAGTTGTATTATTATAACAACAAGCGGCAGGGTGAACTGGATTTTGTGATAGAGCAAAATGGTGAGATGTTGCCTTTAGAGGTTAAATCGGGCAAGGATTATGAGCGTCACAAAGCGCTTACGAATGTGATGAACTCTACAACCTATCAGATTTCAAAAGCCTATGTGTTGTGTAACGATAATGTGAAGAAGGTGGGAAAAATCACTTATCTCCCTATTTATATGCTGATGTTTATCAAGAATGAACAGAAACTTCCTACCCAATACACCCTTGATTTAAGCGGACTGGTTTAAGGAGTTGGTTTAACTAACCTTTAAATTTTTGAGTACCTTTTGATTGTGAGAATTGGTACGAAAGAAACAACTGAAGAATGGATGAGTAGGGATGATGTAGATGGGGAAGGTGACAACAAACTAAAAGCGTAAACCTGATTTTACTTAGGCTTACGCTTTTGCATGTTGTAGTTCTTTGAAGAGTATTGTTATTCACAATGGTATTACTCGCATTGGTGGAAGGGCATTTTATACGGATAATCTCCAATGTGCTGTTAGTTTATCCATCCAAGCAGGGACACCAGATAGGCGTTCCAGTTGATGGCAATTTCGTTTGAGGCATAGCTGCCGACATTATCCTGGTAGGATTCATCTGGAATATTGGAAGCATAGGCTGGTACGAATTCGGCATCTTCCTGTCCCTTGTTGGCTCCTCCAGCCACAAGACCAGGTACTGGTTCCTTGATATTGTCGGCTGCAGAGATACGGTGGTGGATATTCATGACCCTCTGGGTGCCGAAGCCTGTCAGGTAGCAATAGCCTGTGGCGTTACGTCCAAAGAAATAATCTAAGGTAGAAAGGGCGGCTTGCCTATATTTGTTGTCCTTTGTCAGGGCATACTCGTACATTTGGGCAATGCCTCTTCCCAGGCAGCTTTCAGAGTTGCTTCCCCAATGGAAGTCTTGGGCATTGTTGCCGAAGATACTGTGGAATGAAGAGGTAGCCAGTTCTTGGATATCCTCATCACATTTTTCTTAAGAGATTCTTTGATCTCTTTCATAGGGAGCTTGCCGGCATCTGGGGTGCCAAGGAGTTCCTGGTTTACCCATTGGAAGATGCCCAGGCCTGCCACGTTACCCCAGGATGGAATGCTGAATTCATCCGGAACAAACTGTTTTGCCTGTTCCAGGTAGGATGTTTCAGAGGTTGTGAGGTATAGTTCTGTAGCAGCCCAGAAGAACTCGTCTTCTGTGTGGTTGTCACCATAACCACCCGTTTGGATGGCTGGCGAGAATTTCTTGTTGTTTCCATCCTGGTCGTAATAGACAGTGGGGTGTTTAACAGCCCATGCGTATGCTTTTTCAGCTGATTCTATGGCTTGTTGGCAGAAGCTTTGGAACTCAGGGAATCTTTGGTAGATTCTGGCAGCCAGTGCCATGGTGGCAGCAAAGTCGAGAGCAGCGGTGGTGGTTTTCTGTACCACATAACGTTGCTGCTTGCAGTCCTCTGGCATCACGAATCCCTCAAAGTTAGGGGTGGTGAGTTTATGATATACTCCTCCATCGGTTGGATCCTGCATGGTGAGCATCCACTCCAGGTTATACATCATCTCATCCAGGATATCCGGTATCTTATTGTCGGATTCCGGAATTTGAAGATTGAGAGAATTGAATCTATCCTGATGGGGCTGGTAGGACTGCAGAATCAGTCCGAGGGTAAATCCAGAATTGACGATATACTTGTTATAGTCGCCAGCATCGTACCATCCCTTGGGAGAGGATATGATGGTTCCCGCAGGTCTTTTAGGGGTTGCAGCCGAAGGATGCACCATGACATGAGAGTCCAGGTGAGCTGCCGGGCGTGCGTACTCGCCAGCATACTTTCTTTCCAAGCTCTCCCCAGAACGCTGATAGTAATAGCCTTTGATGGATGCTTTCAAGGCTCCCGTATAGGGATCGCTGGAAATGATGAAGCTTTGTTGATGTCTTCCTGCTACCAGGGTATACCTGCCAGGCTTGGTGATAGAGGAGAAGTCTATCTCCTGGCGGATCTTGCTGGAGAATGGGGATTTCTTGGTGGTTGCATGTTTTGTGCGCCAGACGGTTTTACCCTCTTGGTCTCTGATGAGGAAGCTTTTGGTCTTTGCCTCCGGCTCAATGGTTGCTATCTTGCTTTCATGGATCAAATAGCCAACCTGGTTAACCTTGATGGGATTCTTCTCTGAAGAAGCTGGCATCGTTACTGCTGTCAGCAGCGCCATGGTGGTTAAGATTACTTTTCTCATTTTGCCTTGTTTTTAAAGTGTTATTGTTGTTTTATGCTTATTGTCTGCAAAGATAGTTATTTTAGTTGGAAATTGTTTCTGTTTTCTGGATTATTTTTGCTTTTAGTATGGTTTATTCTTTGTTGAGCCTTTTTGTTTCTATGGGACGGAACGTTTTAGGTCTCGTTCCGTCCCATATTATCATTTCCAGATATAGGTATTGAAAGAATGAGGTGTAGCCTTTACGTTCAGGAACTTCTTGCCTGCCTTAACAGTCAGAGCTGCATCTGAATCTGTAAAGTTGCCCACTGTCACTATATACTGACCCTTTTTATCCTTGAACACCACGACAGGGGTCTTGCTGTATTCACGGCCTGCATACGCCAGCATCTGGGTGCCCTTCTGTACGAAATGGCTGAAGTGCTTATATGCATAATACTCTGCCGTATATCGCATTTTGCGGGTTTTACCATCTACCTGGATTAAGGCATTCTGGGTCCAGCCCCATGGCGAGATGCCGTTGTCCTTCAGGATGAAGTTCCAGTTATAATACTCATCACAGCCGTTTCCCAGATTATCCGCCAAGAGGAAGAAGGTATGCTCTCCAGCCTTCCAGTCCATGGAGCCGTTTCCGCATTCACTCTCGCTCACCATGAAGCGATGGTTAGGATAGCGCTTGCGCATTTCCGGAAGATTGTTTCTGCATTCCCATTGGGTTCCGATTCCCTTTATGTTAGCCTGGAGAGTCTTGTCGTCCAGAATCTTCTCCACATAGTCGAGTCGGTTGGTGTTGAAGGTTCCTATCCATAAATCCACCTCTGGATGCTTCTTGGCAAGGGTAGGAGCGAGATATTCATTGTTGAATTTCAGGGTTCCTTCTGCAGTCCACGCACATCCCGGGTATGGAGTATAGGAGTAGGCTTCGTTCTGGTACATTACCTTGGTGATAGGCAAGCCTTCCTCCTTATACAGCTCGATGAATTTGCAGAACATATCTGCGTAGCACTGCAGATAACGAGGGTCCTGAATGAAAAAGTCCTGAGTGGCAAGGCGGCGTGGGAACACTCCATTACGGTCGCCAAGGAGTTTCATCTCATCAGCATCCACCTGCCTCCCATCGTCCATATAGAGCAGATAGCTCTGACGGGGATCCATTTTGTTATATTGGCTTGGGGAAACTGGATAATCGTGGTTGATCTTCATCCATACAGGTGGGCTCCATGGCGACATGAAGAGTTGCAGATTGGGCTGATACTTCTGGGCCGCATGAGCCAGAGGAATGATGTTGCGCTTGTCGTGTTCTATATTGAAGTACTTGAGGGCGAAATCTCCATCCACATCGTCACAGCTATACCAGGCACGGGCATAGTCGTTGGCATTCATGGAAACTCTGCCGTTGGTAAACTTGAGGTCTCCTTCTGGAGAATACAGGTTATACATCACCTCATCCTGTTCCTTTCTGGTAAGCATATTGAATGCATCCCAGTCCAATTCATTGAATGTTGTACCGAAAGCTACGAATCGGGTTCCCTTGCTCTGTTCATTTACCTCGGCAACAACCTTTCCTGTGGCTTTGCCTGCCAGGGCAGTCTGGGATTTTTTCCAAGACTGCTCCTGGGTTGTTGAATACGATGTTACTTTCTGGGCGCTCATACATGCGCATGTCATCAACATGACAGATGTTAAGATAATCTTTTGCATAGTTGCTATTAATTAACGTACAAAAATTGTTTCACTGATTGTCTTGTCAAATTTTGAAGAAGAGACGGTGACGGTTGCCTTACCTGGTTTGTTCCCACTTCTAATTACTACGATGGCTCTACCCTTATAGGTTGTTACCTTGGAAGAAGTCTTTGGCTCAAGATCCTTGAGATTTGCCGATGCAGCAGCAAGAAGCGTTGCCCTTCCCTTGACATCCACGTTTAATGGTATGTTGGCATCAGGTACTATGTTGCCGTTCTTGTCTATTACCTCCAGGGTGATATATGCAAGGTCCTCGCCGCTAGCTAGAATATGCTTTCTATCAGCCGTGAGCTTGATGGAAGCAGGTTCTCCGCTTGTCTGGAGGATGCTTTCCTTCACTTCCTGTCTATTGGCATCGAGAGATACGGCTTTCAGAACGCCTGGTTGATAGGGCAGTGTGATGACTGCCTTATACTCGGTATCTATGCCAACTTGCTTCTCTGCAACAAGCTGATCGTTCAGATACAGGCGGACTCTTGGAGACTTGGAGTAGATTTCCACATCGATATTCCTGCCTTCCCATCCCTGCCAGTTCCAGGATTCCCAGGTAGGCCATACCGACCATTGGGTTTCTGAGATATGCCCTTTGTAGTAGAAGTCAGGCTCCTTTACAGCAAGATAGATATCTGGTGAACCATCTTTTAGATTCCAGAGCATGCTGCGATAGTGGGAGATAGGCTTTCTCCATCCAGTGAGGTCAACATCACCGCAATAGGCTCCATGATAAGGGTAGTGATTTTCCTGATAATGCTCTTTTCTGGATTCGCCTTCATAATGGAACTGTCCGATGGCTGATTCTCCCAGATAATCCAATCCTGTCCAGACCATATCTCCGATGATGTAAGGGCGCTCCACGGTATGCTTCCAGTTGGCAAAGGCATCTCTTGGATAACTTTCTGTCTGCCACATCACTCTTTCAGGGCATCGCTCGTGGTCACTTTCTGCTTTGTGCATCATATAATTGTAGCCCACTATATCCAGAACCGCTGCATGAGGGTCGAAAATCTCCCAATCATGATCCCAGGAGCAGAGAGCCTCCGTTACTGGACGGGTGTTATCGAGAGATGTGATGACCTTCTTGAATTTCTGGGCGGTTTGAATCACCTTGATTTCCTTGCGTTCTATTACCTCGTTGCCGATGCTGTAGGAAATGATGCATGGATGGTTACGGTCGCGGAGTACCATGGCTTTGAGATCTTCCTGGTAGCAGGAGTCTATGGCAAGATGATAGTCATACTTGGTCTTCTCTGTATACCAGCCGTCATAGGCTTCATCTATGACCATCATACCCAGGCTGTCGCAAGCATCGAGCATGGCTCGTGTCTGTGGGTTGTGGGAAGTACGGATCAGATTGAATCCTGCTTCTTTCATCAATCTTACCTTGCGGATTTCTGCAGCGTCGAATGCCATGGCGCCAATCACTCCATTGTCATGGTGGACACAAGCTCCATTGATAAGGGTAGGCTGGTCATTTAGCAGGAACCCTCTTTGGGCATCATATCTGAAGGTACGGATGCCATGCTTGACGTTCAGTTCTCCCACTTGAATATCATAGAGCTTGGGATGTGCAGGAGACCATAGTTCCACATTCTTTAGCACTCGTCTCTCATTGAGCTTATCCTGATAGGTAATGCGGATTGCTGCAGAGTCGGCATGTGTGCCATCTTTAGACATACCATAGATCTTTTCTGTTTGGATGAATAGCTGCTGAGGGGCATCCATTTTATTCTCATGGTATTTTTCCAGCCATACATGTCTATAGATTCCCGATCCACTATACCATCGGCAGTTGGGTTGCTTGGAATTATCCACACGAACAGCGATGGTATTGATACCTTTTTTGATATAAGGAGAGATCTTGACCTTGAAAGGTGTGTAGCCATAGAAGTGAGTGCCAACTTGGATGCCATTCACGAAAACCTGGCTGTTCTGGTAGATTCCTTCGAAGTGGAGCCAGAGGCTCTCGCCTTTGCCAGTTTTCAGGTCTGTATCCCTCACCTGCTTTCTATACCAGCCGATACCGCCTGGGTAGTATCCACCTCCATTCGCAGTAGGTGCATCAGCCTTGGGGCTATGATAGATATCCCAGTCATGGGGAAGGTTTACTCTTGTCCACTTGCCGTCATTACAAGAGGGAAGATGTGCTTCCTTCACATCCTGCTCTATGAATTTCCAGCCAAAATCAAAGTTCTGCACCTTACTTTGTCCACACGTTGGAGTAGTTATGCAGGCGACTACCCCAAGTGTAATGATTAAACGTTTCATATCTTTTTTGAATTTTAATTTAGTAAATGAAGAGTGGCTGCATGATAGTAACTGCCCGCTTCGTTTGAAAATGAAACAATAGACTGAATCCAGATGATGTAGTTTAAGGCTACTGATGCCATCGGTGGTTCTTTGCTAAGATTTGTTTTGTTGTTTATTGATTGCAAAGGTAGTAATTTTTGGTGGAATCGTATCTCTTTTCTGAAGATTTTTGCCCTACAGTATTACTTTTTCTTGTTTTTGTGATGGTCGTGTATCTTGTTTAAGTATTATTGCGTTATGGAAATAAGCAGAAAGAAAATTATTCAACCGTACAGGTCGAACATTTTTCCATCAAAAAAATACGTTATTTCGATTTTTTTTCGTAATATTGCACTCAAAAACAACATTAAAGGCTATTGATATGAAACGAATCTTTATTTCAATGATAGGTATCATCACATGTATGAACCTGATGGCACAAACTCCAGTCAGTTTTTATGACTCATTGCCTTCTGAAGGCTTTGGCCCCATAGATGAGTCGGCATCTACGGCAAATCTCCTGGAATTCAACAGCCATGACAAGGAAGGTAAAACTATAGATATCAGCAAGAGAAACAAGCATGTACGTCAGCTTGACACCATCAAGGATGCTGAGACAATCGGAAAATACTCCAATGCAAGTTGTTTTTTGAATTGGTAAAAAAGAAGATTATTTATGTCAAAAAAGAAGATATTCAGATGCCAGGAATGTGGGTACGAGACCGAAATATATGAGGGACGTGGTTTCATGGGGCAGCACATTGAAGCCATGTCTTGTCCAGACTGCAGGAACATAGTACCTCTAGTGGTGGGTGGAGTGATAGGTGATGCTGCACCTAGCTTCAACTCTCTTGTGGGAAGACTGTGTCTGAGATGCGGATCGGACAGAATTCACAGGTGGGATATGCACACCTGTCCCAAATGCGGAGGAAAGATGCACCCCACGGGTGAAGAAGAATTTTGGACATAAAAACTAGCCTTTGCAGGAAAAAGGAAATTCTTTTCTAAACCTGTTTTTCAATCCATGCCATCAATACCGCTACTGCATACTGCTGTTCTTCTCTTGTCAGCTGTCTTCCGGCAGGTATATGATGCCATTTGAAGAAACATCCACGGCAGCAGCAGCCTGTAGCATGCTGGGCTATAAATACAGGATGCCC
>ENA-ORRQ01002376-ORRQ01002376.1-human-gut-metagenome-genome-assembly--contig:-NODE-2376-length-12393-cov-3.765440_pt1 | contig 12393 bp, 14 predicted proteins | sample MGYA00242177_ERZ509138 | MGnify/ENA primary metagenome ERZ509138 (study PRJEB26280, sample SAMEA2338628) | human gut metagenome | biome: human gut; feature: human-associated habitat; material: faeces...
TTTCTCCATAAGTATTGGCTCTAAGAAATTTATAAATGTAGGTGTTAAACAGATTGTATAAGCACCAACTCCTCTAAACAGAATAAAGTCACCAGCTTCTACAATTGGCATTTTTACATCTTTCAACATAACATCTTTTTCCATACATGTTGACCCAACCACATCACAAATACAAGTATCAGCATTTGGAACAGCTTTAAATACAACATGAGGCAAGTTATTAGCATGCATAGTAGGTTTTATATCAAAAACAGTACCATCAACCATTACAAAATTAACCTTACCTACTTTTTTATTCTGATAAACCTTAGTATAGTAAGAAAACACATTGGATACAACAGAAGAACCTGGCTCAATAACAATATAAGGTTTATGCTGCATAAACCATGCACTCTTTTGAATTTCGTCTATCACACAATTTGCATAATCTTCATACTTTGGTCTTCCAGTCAAATCCATTCCTTCTGGGGCTGCACCAAAATAACCACCGCCAATATCAAAATACTCTAAATCATTCAATTGATATTTCTCACATACAGCCAACATGTGCTGGGTTATTATCTTATAGTTTAAAACAGCTCTATCTGAGGTTGAAGTATGTCCATGCAAAGAGATGATCTTGATACCAGCCTTGCAAAGGCGATTGATATTTTTCTCAACTATATTATCAGGGAAGCCAAATCGACCAAAGCGCAAGCCACACTGTATAGTACTATTACCATTCTCATCAGTAAGATTGATATTAATACGCATTCCAACCCTTACGTTCTGCAAAGGGTTTTGCTGCTTATATCTGCACACAAAATCTACTTCATATTCACTATCTAAGTTGATAATTGCACCATGTTCAAGGGCTTTTTTCAAAATATGAGGCCTTTTAATAGGACCGTTAAAGATTACGTTAGTAAATCCAATCTTACGAGCCAGCTCATATTCCATTTCACTAACCACCTCTGCGAAGCACCCTTCATCAAGTGCTATTTTACACAAAGCAGGTACATAATTAGTTTTGAAGGAATAACCAGCAATAACCTTTTCATATCGTTTTCTGAAAGCATTGAGAAAACTATTTAGATTAAATCGATACTTGTCAGAATCCATTATATAAAAAGGAGAACCATATTTTTCATCTAAATTCCTCAACAAGTTATAATTAATTTGTTCCATTGAAATCTTCCATAGTGGCATCATTATCCGAGTTAATATCCTCCCGGAACAACACCTTCTTTATTGTTATAAATATTACCTTTAAATCTGTCAGCAAAGAGAGATGATCCACATACCAGACATCTAGTTTAAATTTTTCTGTCCAGCTGATTTGGTTACGTCCATGACATTGAGCCCATCCAGAGATACCAGGACGTACATTATGTCTTCTCATCTGCTCCTTACTATATAATGGCAAATACTGCACAAGTAATGGTCTAGGACCAATTAATGCCATATCCCCCTTCAACACATTAATTAACTGTGGCAGCTCATCTATCGAAGTAGAACGAACAAATTTACCAACCTTTGTCAATCTATCAGCATCTGGTAACAAGTTGCCACTAGCATCTCTTTCGTCAGTCATTGTCTTGAACTTAATGACCTTGAATATTTTCCCATCCTTACCAGGACGCTCTTGAAAGAAGAAAGCTCCAGCACCCTTATTTGCAAAATGCAACCAGATAGTTACAATTATCAAGATTGGGCTAATGCATATCAATGCGATTAAAGAAATCCAGAAATCAAAGAATCGCTTAAAAAAATGTGCGTACATACCTTTCACTTCATTAAATTAATAAATGTTTTCTCTAATACTTCAGCTACCTGTGCCGATAATTTTGCCTTATCATATACTTCTACTGATAAACGGCGTGCATTTCTTCCCCACTCTTCCAATAATTCTTTTTTATCTTTGTATTCTAACAGTTTGTCAGCCAATTCTGATGTTTTTTCCACATTCACATAGAATCCACAATTCTGCTGTTCCACCATATCCTTTGTCCAACCAGCTGAATTCACAATAATAGGCTTACCTGCCGATAACGAGTCAAAAAGTTTATTGGGAGAGTTTGTTGCAAGAATAGGAAGATTCTTAAACGACGTAATACTTGCATCGCAGCAATTTGTTACCTCTGCAACCACTCCAACAGGATGATTACCAAGGAATTGAACGTTGTTCAGTTTATGTTCCTTACAAAATTCTTTCAACTTTGGTTCCATAGCACCCTCGCCCATGAAGATGAAATTAATACTGTTGTCGCCTCTATTCTTCAATTCAAGAGCTGCATTTACAATATATTCCAAACCATTGGCAACTGCCAACATACCAAAATGAATCACATTAAACTTATCCAAGTCTATGCCAAAACGCTTCACAATCTCCATATCTACCTCATGTGGATGGAAAATGTCTGGCTTCGACATATTTGGTATCATGCTGGTTTTCTCTATAGGTGTTCCTGCCTTAACTACTCCGTCTTGCATACCCGGACTCAAAGCCACAACATGTTCTGAACACTTATAGATACGTTTTTCAAACTTTCTCAAAGCCCATATCAGCAACGGATTCTTAACAGCTCCTACCTGAATAGGGAACTCAGGCCATAAATCGCGTACTTCAAATACATATCTCCAACCCTTTAATGCACGAAGTGCCAAAGCTACGGCACCGATTGTTAAAGGAGTTGAAGTAGCATAAACCAAATCAACATCTTTCTCTTTCTTTGCTACAGATATAGACTGAAAGATAAACTTTACAAACGACCATACTTTCTGTATTTTCGTCTGCGAGTTATTATATAAGTTATTTACATATATCACATCTATACCATCACGGTTAAAACGGCCAGGAGCGTGTTTTGATTCACTGTTTCCTGTTATTACAGTCACATGATGTCCTCTTCTAACAAGTTCTTTCGAAATCCAATAAGAACGTGTTGCACCTGGCTCATGAGGAGTTACAAAATACTGATGAATGTAAAGTATATTCATAGCAATTAAATATAATCCAATACAGCGTTCTAACTACTTATCAGTGAGTTGGCAGTACCGGTATTTTTGAATAAAGTTTTGATTTTCTAAAATTTAATAATAAAGAGACGACTTGGGAAGTGTTTTTTACCTCCCAATCCGTACCATCTTCAAAATAGCAAACATAGTGACAATATCACTTTTTCACGGAAATGTTACGAGCAATCATCCTGTATCAGCAATTCACAATTTAGGTAAGTTTGAGCTTGAATACTTTTTGTAGTCTCCCAGATATAAGGAGCACACACCCATATTGGAGAGATAATTGAAACGGATCCGTAATCTTCCATAAAATTAATCTCTTCTAAAGATATCTCGTGTATATACCTTATCCTTTACATCATCCAGACAAGCATCGTAGCGGTTGGCAATGATGGCCTGGCTCTGTGCCTTAAAGGCTTCGAGGTTGTTCTCTACTCTACTACCAAAGAAAGTACTGCCCTCTTCCAAAGTAGGCTCATAGATGATGACCTCAGCGCCCTTTGCCTTGATACGCTTCATGATGCCCTGGATGGCAGACTGGCGGAAGTTGTCGCTGTTCGATTTCATTGTCAAGCGATAAACACCAATCACACAGTTATGCTCCTTGCTGGCATCATAGCTATTATCATCAGCATAACTGTAATAGCCAGCCTTCTGAAGAACGGCATCAGCAATATAGTCTTTACGGGTACGATTGCTCTCTACGATTGCCTCTATCAGGTTCTCCGGAACATCGGCATAGTTTGCCAGGAGCTGCTTGGTATCCTTTGGCAAGCAATAACCACCATAGCCGAAGCTTGGGTTGTTATAATGGGTGCCGATTCGTGGGTCAAGACCTACACCTTCAATGATTGCCTTGGTATCAAGACCTTTGACCTCTGCGTATGTATCAAGCTCGTTGAAATAACTTACACGCAAAGCCAGATAGGTATTGGCAAAAAGCTTAACAGCTTCAGCTTCCTTCATACCCATAAAGAGTGTATCAATATTCTCCTTGATGGCACCTTCTTGGAGAAGTGCAGCAAAAGTCTTGGCAGCATCCATCATCATATCGACATTGGTTACCTTATTGATTGCCTCATTTTCTTCTGTAAACTCAGGTCGATCAATTACCTTTGGATAGCCTACGATAATACGACTTGGGTAAAGGTTGTCGTAGAGAGCCTTACTCTCACGAAGGAACTCTGGAGAGAAAAGCAGATTGAACTTCTTCACTCCCTTCTTGGCATACTTCAAGTAGAGGTTACGGGTATAACCTACTGGGATGGTACTCTTGATTACCATCACAGCATCTGGGTTTACTTCCAATACCAGGTCGATTACTTCTTCTACGTGGGTTGTATCGAAGTAGTTCTTTACTGGGTCATAATTGGTTGGTGCAGCAATCACCACGAAGTCTGCATCCTTATAAGCAGACTTACCATCAAGAGTTGCAGTCAAGTTCAATGGTTTCTCTGCCAAATACTTCTCGATATAATCATCCTGAATAGGAGAAATCTTATTATTGATTTTCTCAACCTTCTCAGGGATTACATCTACAGCAGTTACTTCATGGTGCTGGGACAATAGCGTTGCTATGCTCAGACCTACGTAGCCAGTACCGGCTACTGCTATTTTAATCTTACTAAAGTCTTTCATACTAGATATCACATTATTTATTGAATATTCTTTATTAATATATTTAAAACCTCTTCAGGCAAGAACATTTTTGCCCTTCGAACACAGTTGCTTTTTAAGTTAATGATTATCTGTGGATTACAAGCAATTTTATCTAAAAGCTTTTCAAATGCACCAACATTATTAAATTCATATCCCAATCCAGTAACACCCTCTTCTATTATTTCTGCAAAATTCGGATATAATGAAGATACTACAGGCAACCCAGCAGCGTATGCATCAATAATAGTTCCTGGAATTCCCTCACCGGGGCACTTCGTCGGAAACAACAAAAAGAAATATGATTTAAGCACATCTACGCTTTTATCAAATGCGATTAGCCCTCCATATTTTATGTAATCAGGAAAATTTCGTTGAAGGTTAGCAAACCATTCTTCCTCACCGGCTTCAACGTGCCCGTATATATCTAAATGATAAACGATACGACCATATTTCTGGTTAATCTTAATCACAACATCAACCGCCTCCCCAATTCCTTTTTGACTCCAAACACGAGAGAACGTACAAATTTTATATGGTTGTAAAAAATTATCCGTTAAATCGTCAGTATCAACAATACGTAATGGCTTACAATTTGGCATATAGGTAACATTACCAACAAAGCCCCTTGCCTCCAACGCAGATTGCATATGATGAGTTTCAGCATAAATCATATACACCTTCTTTAGGAAATAAGACAAAAGAGGTTTGTTTTTCAGAAAAGAAGGAAGCCAACCTCCAATAACAACGTAATGGATACGTTTGCTCTTAAAGAATAAATTCAACAACACCAACAAAGGCACAAATACCCTTACCGCATTTTGCGCAGGTAAAATAACGATGTCATCACTTCTTTTAATTGCTTTAAATGCAATTAAAGGTGCGGTAAACAACACTTTCAATCCAGCGCTTGTGTTAAATATATCTACTTGATTACTTCCAAAACGTCTAATTAATTCGTCAGTAACTATTCTAGTTTTAACAGTTTGTCCATTAAAACATCCATCGGCTTTACCCAAATTACCTATAAGGGATACTCTTTTCTGCATAATTGTAGTTAATGTGTTCACTAAAATATTTTTATTCCAACTTAGAGTGCAGTGAACTTTTCACTTCAAGTTTGAAACTGCTAACTTATTTGCTGTTAATCTGAAAAAATGATTTTTATTTAGAAATACATCTTTTTTTTCTAGAAGAAGTTATTGATATCTCTTTTTTTCTTATCAGCCTTTTTTTCTTATCAGCCTTTAAATGTCTTTCATATAAATATATGACACCATATAACGTAATGCCAGTAAAGATAAGATAAAATAGCATTTGTTTTGTTCCAAATACAAATAGTTTTGTATTTGCCAAGTTCACGGAGAATGAGCCAAAATAATTGATATATGCAAAACAAATCAAACAAGAAGATACATATCCAAACTTTAACCATTTATTTTTAAGCACTTTGCATACAATAGGTATGACAAAGAATAATGAAGTTTGAAATACAAGTGTAAACCTAGACAACAAGCTAATATTAATACCCACAAGACTCAAAACGACATAAACGTATAAAGACAAAAGACTAACTTTCATTAATCCATTTTCAAAAACTTTTTTTCTACAGATAAAGAAATAACTTAAAAATAAGCCTAATCCCAAGAAAAATGAAACTAAATTGGATTTTCCTGTCTTTTCTCCTTCAATATAAGATGAATATCCTAACGATAATTGTTCATTCAAAAACGACAAAAAACTAAACACCAGTCCCAATCCTATTGCAACTAAACCTAACACAACAAATATCTTCCATGGTTTTTTCATTCCATACATAAAGTATATGATACCCCAAATTAAAGAAGATTTATGAAACAATATTGCAATTGTCATTATAGCTGTAAATCTCCAAATTTTTCGTTCAATGATGGATGGTATTGTCAGTAAGACAAAAGCAACAGATAAATGTTGCCTCAAAACGAAAATGGATTGATCAAAGACTATCACCATTAAAAAGAGTATTGATAAACATACATTGGGCGACAGTTTTAATATTACATATGAATATACTCCCAAAAGCAAACAAGAAGAAAGACAGAGAAATACATTGAAATCATGTGTGAAGAGACCAACCAACTTTAAGAGTAGAATAAAGCCGAATTCTTCCTTATGGAAAGACCTATATATTTCCAAATCTACAGGATTGAAAATATTCGTTAATCTTACATCAGCAAAAGATTCTCGATATGTAGGTAAATCTGCAATCGTATTAGGATCCAAAAAACTATGAACATATATAAGTACTGGCAAGACCCAAAGCAAATATACTTCATATTTACTTTTTCCTCCTTTAAATAACATTAAGAGGAATAAAACAAGACAATACAAAAAGACATAAAAAGTATATGACATAACTAAAATCGATTTTTATCTACTAAAATTAAGAAATACTGAGGTAATTGCTTTTGACCTCTAATTATTGAATCACTCTATATGCTGTGAAAGAACATAAAGTAGGCCATATATGAAAGTATGTCCTTCTTTGGTTCCACTTTCCGCTGGTACACATCAATACTATAATTCAATGCTGTGAATCTATAGAAACTTAATTCCTACTGGTAGCAAAACTTTGAGTGTAGGAGGCACTCAAATCTGTTCCCCAAAAATGAGAATGTATCTACTAACGCTTGAACAAAGAAGTTAATGTATTTATAGTAAAAAATATGCCAACGTTCAACACATTTGTTCCCACCAATAGTGTTTTTCGCTTCTGCTAAGTTATCAGTTTTGCTCAACCACAATCTAGTAAGAATGGTTGAAATAACTGAAACAAACAAAAGTCCAAGAAACCGCCAATCTCACCAACCAGAGAACGCAAAACTGGATACTTCAATTAGCCCATTATGAAGTGTTTATTTACAGCGCACTATCCAGTATAACAAGAACACAACTAAAAAAATAGACATTCAAGAGGTTGAAATGTCATTGTAATGTGATTTATAAACTATCTATCAGTTCAACGTATGATTTCAAGAAAGCTTCTTCTGTATTGCGCTTCAAACAAAGTTGGCGATTACGCTTCCCCATTTCCATTCTTTCTTCGCGTGTCAAGTTTACCATTTTGTTGATGGCTTCAGCAATAGCTTCAGACTTCTTTGGATCAAACAAAAAGCCATTTACTCCATCTTCTACTATATATGGATTCTCATATACATTGCTACAGAGAATCGGTAATCCACAAGACATAGCTTCTGACACAACATTTGGATATCCTTCAAAAAGACTTGGAAGACAGAATATATCAGCCTTGCGATATTCCTCTTCAATCTTTTGGTTTGGATCATGTAGTGTCATGTAATCTAAAATATCAAGCCTCTGATACTCTTTTTTTATTTCTGCATAGTATTCTGCATTATGTTTCTTATCTCCATACCAATCGAAATGCACATTGAGTCCCATTTCCTTTATCATACATACAGCCTTCAAGTAAGTCAGGACATTCTTCTGTTCAGTATAGCGAGCAACAGTCACGATACGCAAAACATCATTCTGCACAGGCATTTCTGATGGCGTGAAACGATTAACATCTACGAAATTGATGATAGGATGTACTTTCTTGCTGAGAAATGCGAAATTTCTGCGGATAAACTCACCTTGACTTTTACTATTAGGGACGACAGCATCAGCCATACGATAAAGATTAAACTGTACCTTATCCTTTCGGGTGATACAAGTGTTGTTATTACGCTCAGACACAACAAGTTTTGCATCGAAGAATAATTTGGCGAGGCACATCGTCATATTGACCGATGGCAGATAAGAAATTATCACGTCTGGCTTATATTTTCGTACATATCTTGCGACATTTAGCACTCGTGTATTCTTGTTCAGCAACTCTGGCAGATACTGATAATCGACCCCATTCTGCCTTATATAAGACTCATAGAAATGTTTATCAGAGTAGGTTATCAGTCTGCAAGGATAGCCAGTCTTGGTCAGCATCACAGTCAGTCCGCATATCTGGCGCTCAGCACCACCCGAGCCGAGACCTTCGGTAATTAAAAGTATTTTCTTCATTATCTCAAAAATAAAATAATACTAATCATCTTTTGTAAGCACTAGTGTCCACTAAATAAATTTAAGACTTAATTCTCTTACAGTTTGTAACTTCTCGGCAGGGTTACTTTTTCCGAGCAAATCTACGAGAGGGATTCTGTCCAACAATGAGACAGATAAAATTCTTAACAAATTATACATTTCCATATTCAATTTCATATCCTGAATGTACTCACCAAAGTTCACTTTGTTCTTCCAACAACCCGAACATAAATGCCAAATTCTGGGCAGAGAAGTGACTTCCTGTCTGAAGCCAATTGCATCTTCCCATAGCGATATGTCTAAAACATCTCTCTATGGCAATATTGTGCATGTCGATTCGGCCGTCCGAAAGGAATGTTCGGAAGGCATCTTCGTCATCAAGTATGTAATCTACGGCTCCGTGCATACCTCGAACTCAAGCTTAAGGAACTTACCATCAGTAAACCATTTCGAACAGAATACCCATCCATTGATATCATAGTACAAGATTTTAATCTTGCGATAGTCCTTGGAATAAAAGACAAAAGCCTCATTGTAATTTCGAGGATTATGCCCCATGACATCACGCACTATAGAAGCCAATCCTTCATATCCCTTACGCATGTCAGTAGGAGTGGACTTCATAAAAAACTTAGTTCTGCTATCAAAGTTTATCATGGCCGCGACATTTTATGCAGCAATTCTGCCACGACAAACAAACTGTTACTCTTTATCTCTATCAGCTCTCCGTCTGGAGATTTCAGAATTAAGGTCTCCACTTGCCAGGTTGTTGACTTTGGAGCAACCTCCTTTATAGTAATAGGTATAAAAGCATCTTGCAATAGTTCCTGCTGTTTCTCCTGTAGAGGATAGTTCTTCTTGTACTGGATGAGCCAGTCATAATCGACTGCTTCATCTTTGCAATACTTACGCAGGCTACGCCCCTTTCGGTTCTGGTTGTAGTCCTGCATCACCTTTTCAAAATATTCTTTGCTTTCCATTTTATATGAATTTTAAAACGGCAGCAAAGATAATATCTTTCATTCAACCCACCTTACGCTGTATTGGTGGTTTACAGCACCTAATTTTCTAATGGTCGTGCATAATCCATATGCCTGCAATAAAGCCCCAATATTAGGAATATTGTGAAAAGTCAAAATACCATATTTCATAATTACATCATTGTATTATATAAATTAATATGTTTTTGTACTACTGCATTTATATCAAACTGAAGCAATGACTTATTCTTGTTACTCTCGTTTTGCCCCATGATAGTATCAATCCACTGCTGCTTAGGAGCACTCAAAGACAAGGCGAAGCAATTTGCATTACAAATAACATCCATCGGTACAGCGTCTGATGCTACACAGCGTACATTATTAGCTTGAGCCTCTATCAATACTAATGAAAAACTCTCTGATAAAGATGGTAAAACAAGAGTATCAAAACAACTCATAATTTTGGTAGCATCCTTTCTTAATCCCATTAGATGAACATATGACTCTAAATCATACTTTGCTATTTCATTTTTTATCAACCTAAGTTCACCTTCATTACCAGTTCCAACAAAAACAAGATGAGCATTCTCTTTTTTTCGTATAATATCCTTAAACAAATGAATTGTAAAAAGATGATTTTTTACTGGGTTGAATCGCCCCACTTGTCCAACTATGAAAGAATCTTCAGGAATGGACAGCATCTCACATAGATCTTTCTTTTTTCCTTTTTGAGTTCTAATATGTTCCAAATCTACCCCATTCGGTATATCAACAATCTGGGCACAAGGAAAGATATGTTCTATATCGTCATGAAGCAATTGAGATATCGCGATAAATTTCATTCCTTTTTGAGATAAGCGTTCCATAATGGAACGAACATAACTATATATAGTAAAAAAACGCTCTACCCGAGAATGAAAGGTAAAAACACTCATCTCTATTGGAAAATTTACCTTTTCTATGTCCTTAAAGACTGTGTGATAATGGATTACGTCTGGTTGCAAATCTGATATTATTTTATTCAACTTTCTTAAAGAGTCGTCATAAAAGAATCTCTGAAAAAGATGTTTTATGCGGCTATTCGATTTTTGCAAAGTGTAATACGGAATACCGCAATTTTGAATCTTGGTTGAAAGATAAGAATCTGTATGATAAAGTTCGACTAAACAAATATCTATACCTGCTTGCTTTAACTTTAAAATATAGTTAACAACCAATGTTTCTGCCCCACCAACAGGCAAACTATGTATTATGTATATTACCCTCATCTTCGTAAAATAAAGCGATAAACTTTTTTGAGATATGCATATACTTTATACTCGTATAAAACATATATTTTTTCGTTTAATTGCTGAATTATTGTATTTGAAACAGACTGCGTTCTATATTCATCAAATGAAACGACATCATTATGATTGTTCTTCAACAACAATTTAAACTCATCAAAACAATACTTCTTATTTAGCCATGACCATTCGTGTGCATGAAAAACGGCAGTTACATATCCTTGTTTTGGAATTTTAGGACAACCACCAGAACGACAAGGCAACAACTTTATTCCATACTTTTTATATGCTTTTGAACTTTTTCCATCAGACATATACTTAAATCCACACAATGATAAAGCTTTTATTGTATTATCATCGTATGAATGAGCAGGAGCGAAAAAGATATCGGTCTCAATGCCATGAGATTGCAGTATTTCTTTGCCCTTCCGGATTTTTTCAACCTGCACTTCCAGTGAATGACCAGAGAACTCAGAACCAACACGATTATTAACCATTCCCTTATGGGGACTATCAAAGACATGGTTCAATCCATGCATCGCTATAGTATAACCTTTCTTTTGCAAGGCAAGCACATACCCCCAAAAGTCACTTTTTTCATCCGAAATCTGGAGATCTGCATCCTTGCAATCTGGCACAACTCCAATAAGTGGTTTTACCTGATACTCATCCATCAAGGTTTCAGCTATATGAAACTGCCTATAATCCATCGTTGGACAAATATCATCAAATCTAATTAATATCTTTGCTGACATATTGATATGTTTAATTCATTATTGAATTTAAAATATGGTCAACGATTTCGTCTTTTTTACCATTTATGTAATCAAGATATAACTCCTGACCATTTTTTGCGACCTCTTTATATTGCTCGGAACCGACTAACTCAAAGACATCATTAATATTATCAAAATTCCAATCGTTCTTACCATTACGATAATCAAATGTAACGTCAGAATTATGCAAGAAGTAATTGGCAAACCAATCTTTAATATATTCCTGCTTATATCCTGCACAGATGATAAACTAGGTATGCCCATAATAAGCATACTCCTTCATAATATGCCAAAGGATAGGCATACCGCCTATCTCAATCATTGGCTTTGTTTTAAACTGAGATTCCTCAGAAATTCGGGAGCCGAAGCCACCTGCAAGAAGCACAACTTTCATTTTAAATTTTTCTTAAAATATCTTAGAAAGGCAGGCTCCACACCAAAAGCGAAAAGTAGCTCATAAAAAATGCTAGTGGTGCTTCGCCTACCAAATAATATCCTTATTTTAAATTCCTCCGTTCTATTGAATTATCATCTGCTCTGATACCTTTTGTAAATCACCATTAGAACGTAACTACTGATTTTCAGCAGTTAGCACATCCAACATTTTTCAAAAAA